>OLIX01000644.1_pt1 | contig 35640 bp, 34 predicted proteins | sample 1601331 | NCBI WGS metagenome assembly OLIX01 (sample SAMEA2452120, study PRJEB22498) | human gut metagenome | biome: human feces; feature: human gut; material: feces | place: Australia | collected 2012 | reverse complement strand
ACTCATTTCTGAATTCCGTATTTCCATTTACACAAAATATTTTATAGTGCCACAAAGACATTGCCAGATGATGTACAGGTCAATAAGATTGTTGACCAGCCCAAAGTAGTCAATCAATCCGTATTGTCCTTTCTGCGAGATCTCGTTTTGGCTATTGTCATAGTCGCCATCGTATTGGTTATCCTATTTCCTTTACGTTCTGCTCTTATATCAGCATCAATGATACCTGTCACAATATTTATAGCTTTGGGAATCATGTTCCTTTTTGGCATTCCTTTAAATTCGGTAACATTGGCAGCCTTGATAGTGATATTAGGTATGGTTGGAGACAATTCTATTGTGGTAATTGATGCATATCTTGAATATATCAGAAAAGGAATGTCACGCTGGCATGCAGCCTATTTAAGCGCAAAAAATTATGGAGGAGCAATCTTTATTGCAACATTATCAATCTGTATTGTATTCTTTCCATTACTTGTTATTTTAAATGGTATATGGTACGATTTCGTACGTCATTTTCCGTGGACATTCAGTATTTGCCTGATGGTATCGTTTGCATTAACCATGCTGTGTGTACCATATATGGAATATACATTTATAACACCTCAGAATATTTTGCCCAAGCATCCAGAAAGAAAAGGACTGACCTACTATGTACAGCACGGATATGAGTATATTCTTGATAAAACCTTCAAGTTTCCAAGAACAACGATTGTTGTTGCTGTTTTATTGCTCATTATATCAATCGTTTATTTCTTCAGGTTACCTATTCGCATGTTCCCTTTTGCAGACAGAGACCAATTTGCCGTAGAGATTTACCTTCCACAAGGCAGTTCCATCAATGAGACAGAACAAGTGGTAGACAGTCTCTACAGACTTATGAAACAAGATAAGCAAATAGCATCAATAACAGCGTTTGTCGGGACTTATTCACCTCGTTTCCAGGCTGCTTATGCGCCCAATATAGTTGCAGGGAAAAACTATGCGCAATTTATTGTAAATACAGAGTCAAATAAAGCAACAGTAGATTTGCTGGATAAATTTGCTTCAAAATATTCCTATTATTTTCCCAATGCTTATGTTCGTTTCAAACAACTTGATTTCCAGCAGGCACAGATACCAATAGAGGTGCGTTTATTTGGTTCTAACATCGATGAGCTAAGAGCCTATGCCGATACAGTATTGACAGCTATAAGTGATATACCGGGATTGGTTTGGAAACATACAAACTATGAAGAACCTTTATCTTCTGTTGAAGTAAATCTTGATCCTGTAGCAGCTTCAAGACTGGGCATTTCGCGTAGCCTTGCTGAATTGGAAATCGCATCAGCTTACGGAAATATCCCTGTCGGAACAGTATGGGAAAACGATTATCCACTTTCCGTAGTTTTAAAACAAGAAAAACGTAAGAGTAATGATAATCCGGAAGATGTAGGAAACCAATATGTACATGCTCTGATACCCGATGTGGCAGTTCCATTACGTCAGATAGCAGAAGTAAAGCCTGTCTGGACACAGGGACAGGTAGTACGCCGTAACGGAGTGCGTACCATCTCTATCCAAGCAGATGTCATGAAAGGAGTCAGCGAATCTCATGTTTTCAATACTCTCAAATCAGTTATGGATAATGTAGTAGTTCCCAAACTGCCAGATACGGTAAATTATGAATATGGTGGTATATATGAGGTCGATCAGGAGGTTATTCCTTTGATTATACAGATCATTCTTGCCGGTATATTTTTAATTTTTTTGTTTCTTATTTATAATTACAAGAAAATATCGGTCTCTCTTGCTGCATTATTATCAATGCTCTTCTGTATACCAGGAACCGTATGGGGATTGTATTTGACGGATACGGCATTCGGATTGACTTGTATTTTGGGGATTATCAGTTTGATGGGCATAATAATCCGAAATGCAATTATGATTTTCGACCATGCTGAAAACTTACGTTTGAATGAGCGGCTTTCAGCACGGCAGGCCGCTTATGATGCGGGGAAAAGAAGAATGGTACCAATTTTCCTAACATCAGCAACAACAGCCATCGGCATTATACCGATGATACTTGGTCAAACTATGCTTTGGACACCTATGGGAATCGTTATTTTTACAGGCACAATAGTCTCTATGTTGCTAGTTGTAACTGTATTACCGGTTATGTATTGGAAAATATTCAACAAAACTAAATAACAATATAAATGAAACTTAAATATATTCTATTTATAGTACTGTTCTCTGTTGGAATTTTAGAGACACACGCTCAAAAAACATATTCATTAGAGGAATGTGAATGTATGGCATTAAAGGACAATAAATTGCTTGAAAATGCCAGGTTATCGATAAAAATAGCTCAACAAATTAAAAAAGAGACATTTACTAATTATTTCCCAGACATATCTGGAACAGGGGCATGGTTTAATGCTAATCAAGAACTGGCTCAAAGTGAGATATCAACAACTAATCTGCTCCCTCCAGAACTAGGTTCAATGTTGCCACCTGAGTTATTGGGTATGTTACCAAGCTCTATTCCGGTTTCTTTATTAAAGGATGGGATAGTCGGTGGAATTACAGCAACTATGCCAATATTCGCAGGAGGACGCATAGTAAACGGGAATAAATTAGCTAAAGTTGGAGAAGAAGTCTCAAAATTAAAATATGAGCTTTCTGAAGACGAAGTTATTCTGACGGTAAATACCTATTTCTGGCAAGTGGTAAATCTTCAGGAAAAACTAAAAACGATTCATACCATACAAGAAATGTTGAATCGCATACACAAAGATGTAGAGGCTGCTGTCAGTTCCGGTATAACGACACAAAACGACTTATTACGTGTACAGCTTCAAAAACAGAATGTCGCCAGTTCACAATTGAAATTAGAAAATGCTATATCAGTATGCAAGATGCAATTGGCTCAATTTATAGGAATCGAGAATGATAGCATTGAATTGCAGTATTCCATACCAAGGATTAATGAATCCCCTTATTCTATGTACTGTGATCCAGAACAGGCAGTAATGACTCGTCACGAAACAGGCTTGCTGGATTTAAATGTTCAAGCCGAAAAACTAAAAAAGCGAATCTCATTAGGAGAGCAATTGCCGAGTATAGGAATAGGCGGTGGTTATTTATATAATGACATATTGGGGAAATCCAATAATTCAGGAATTGTTTATGCTTCAGTATCTGTACCAATATCAGGCTGGTGGAAAGGAAGTCATGCAAATAAACGGCATAAATTGTTAGAAAGTCAGGCTATTAATGACAGCGAAAATACAATAAAGAAGATGACGATTGAGGTCAAACAGGTTTGGAATGAATTGGTGGAATCCTATGATCAATTGCTGCTTGCTGAAACATCTATAAAACAATCAACAGAAAATATGCGTATTGTTGAAAATACATATAAAGCTGGAACTGTACCGTTAAGTGAATTGTTAGATGCACAAGTGTTATATAGGGAAAGCTATAACCAATATAGTGATGCTTATTCTGTATATCGCATAAAAGAGTTAAGATACAAACAGATTACTGATGGATTAAATAAATAAAATGAATTTTTAAAATTAAATATTATGAATGTAAATATTAAAAATATATCAGAAAGAATATTGCTTTCAATAGGCAATAGTGAACATTTGTCTTTATCAGAATTAGCAAAAAGATTGGAAACCAATATACAAATCATTGCATTATCAGCCGGATGGTTGGCGGCAGAAAATAAAATATGTCTGTATGATAATGGTAGTGATATAGAATTGTCTTTGATAAACCAGCAATGTTTTTATTCGGACTTTAGTTAAAGCACCATTGTATATAAAGGAACAATAGAAATGCCGTGTTTATTTACAATAAGACAACAATGTAGTTTAGCATTAGATTTTTCAGTATGTATTTTGGCGGTTCTGTACCTTTAAAATAACGTTTCGGTAAAATTTCTATAGGCTGACTTCATAAAGCTCGATATATTTGTCTGATTCATTATATTATGTATTTATGAGAAAAAGATTTATTAGCGCTTTATTTGTATTTACATCGCTGGCAGGCTTTGCTCAAGTATCAGTAAAACAAAAACCCAACATCGTAATCATAACCGTAGATGACATGGGGTATTTTGACCCTTCATGTATGCACAGGGGACTGGCCTCTTATCAGACCCCCAATATAGACCGTATCGCTCAAAACGGTATGATAGTAAGTGACTATTATGCCCAAGCGTGCAGTACAGCCGGACGTGCCGCTCTGCTGACCGGTCAATATCCGATTCGCACCGGACTCACGTCTGTCGGACAACCCGGCTCAAAAGTAGGATTAAAGACAGAAGACCCGACTCTGGCAGTACTCCTGAAGAATGAAGGATATGATACGGCACTCTTCGGTAAATGGCATCTGGGGGACAGAAACGAATATTTACCTACCAATCACGGATTTGATGTATTTTATGGCATGATGTATCACTTGAACATGATGGAAATGCCGGAACAGGCCGAATTTCCCAAAGACCCCAATTATCCGGGAAGGCCGAGAAATATGATATATTCAACCAGCACCGATAAATATTCAAATGAAATGGATAAACGCTGGGGAGAAGTTGGCAGACAGACAATCAAGGATATGGGACCGCTAACATCCAAGCGAATGGAAACCATAGATGAAGAATTCTTGGAATATTCAGAAAAATGGATTGAAGAAAAAGCAAAGGATGATCAACCGTTCTTTCTTTGGTTCAATCCGACCAGAATGCACCAGACTACTCATGTAAGCGAAAAATGGAGAGGCGTATCCGGACAAAGCGTCTATGCTGACGGGGTAGCACAACTGGACTGGATTGTAGGAAAGCTTCTTGACAAACTGGAAGAACTGAAATTAATGGAAAACACCATTATTCTGTTTACTGCCGACAACGGGGTAAATCTTTCTCACTGGCCGGATGGAGGTACGGCAGGATTCCGTGGAGAAAAAGGAACAACATGGGATGGCGGTTTCCGCGTACCAATGCTTGTACAATGGAAAGGTCATATCAAGGAATCTTCCTATACAGGAGAGTTTATGACATCAGAAGACTGGTTGCCAACTTTAATGGCGGCAGTAGGAAACACCAACATAAAAGAAGAGCTTAAAAAGGGTGTGAAAATCAGAGACAGAGAATATCATGTACACATTGACGGATATAATCAATTAGACATGCTTACAAAAGGAGGGAAATCACAAAGACATGAATTCTTCTATTTTGCAGAAAATAATTTGAACGCAGTCCGTGTAGATCAGTGGAAAGGACACATAGCAACCAAAGACAGTTGGCTGGAAAGTGCAACAAAACTTGACGGTGGTCTGCTTGTAAATATCAAGCTTGATCCATTTGAAAGAAGTGTGGATACTCCGGGACATTTTCTTTGGATGAAAGAAAAGACATACATCACGCCAATGTTCGTACCATATATAAATGAGTTCAAGAAAAGCATGAAAGAATTTCCACCCAGACAGAAAGGAAGCGGAGTCGGTGCACAAAGAATACAATAGTCCTATTAAATAGCTTATTTTTGCCTTTAACCTCATTAAATAGTCTCATTTAAATCACTTAGAAAGGAATAATTGATTCTTCCTTTTTTTAGTGATTTAAATGATTCTTCCTACTCAAAATTAATATACAATATAGTCAAAAAAATACCCAGCTTTACAAATCCAGATTTATTTACTCAAAAAAACGCAGGATAACGTACAGCACCATTTACACTTTTTAATGTTCCGGGTATCAATTCTATGACCTGACAATATGCAGAAGGCACATCAAACGGGAATTCTATTCCGTACTTTATAGCTTCGCAATAACCAAAACGCGGATAGTAGTCTTTATGCCCCAGCAACACTGCTGTTCCATATCCAAGTGCCGCAGCTCTTTTATGTGCCTCCATCAGTAACATCCCTCCAATCCCCTTGTTCTGGTATTCAGGAAGAACTGCAAGTGGAGCTACAGCCAAAGATGTATGGACTTCACTCCCTGAAACGATTTCCACTTTCGTCAACAAAATATATCCTACTATTTCTCCTTTATCTGTTTTCGCAACCAGCGACAGTTCCGGAATATATGTATCGGACTTATGTAATCTATCCACCAAAAGGTGTTCTTGATGGTCGCTTTCCTGTATATCTGCAAAAGCTGCTTCTATCAGTTTGCAGATTACAGGCAATTCAGTATTCCCCTCTTGCATTATTCTAACATCCATAAATTGAATATAATTGATTTATAAAAATAACATTTACAATTTAAATACAGCTTATGAATACATTAAAATCAAATAAAATTAAATATATATCTGCCGTACTGAAAGAGACATTGAATCTTATCATCATTAACTGAATATAAAAATCTGTTTTTTTATATATCTTTGTCATCAAACTCAAACATAAAAAAACACGTTTATGAAAAAGAATCTTTACAAAGAGGCTCCGGCCAATTTTTCCGTATGCGTACATACAGATTGCGCTTGCGGTTCCACCTGTCTTCGTCAACTGGCTTATCCGGTATTGCTGGAACGAGAAGCTTTTCTACATCTGGCCAATCCTACCCGATGCACTAAAGACCATTCATGCCCGTATTACCGTGATGCCGCTCCCGTAACCTACATGCGTGGCTTCACACAAATGAAAAAGCGAATGTATCCCGAACAATACCAGAAGTTTATGAATTTTCTGATTGCACACTTCGGACGAAATCCTTACTTTGAAAGAAGAAGAGGAGACAGAAAGCTGCACCTCCAAGAACAAGAAATCATTCGCAAGGCCCTGAAACAGGCAGGAGTCACAGAAAATCTGGACTTCGATTTAAAGGAAGAGGGATTCAACTGGTTCGATTAGCCAGTACTTTCTAAGGAATACTTCAGTACTTCCCCGAAAGTACTGGAGTACTGCCAAGGAAGTACTGCAATACTTCTTAGGAAGTACTCGCAGAATATATAGCACTGTGTATCAAAGCAGTAAAAGAGACACAACAAAGGCCTGCAACATAAAAAACGAAGCAGGCCTTTATGCTATTTATTTCATTCCTCTTGCCTTGAAAATACGCTCCTTGGCATCATTGATGCGTTGCAGCTTTTCTTCGGCAGCCTTCCGAATGTCTTCACCCAACGTAGCCACACGGTCAGGATGATGTTTCAGTACCAGATTACGATACGCCTTACGGACTTCCTCATCAGAAGCTGTAGGTTCGATTTCCAGCACCTTGTAGGCATCTTCCAGCGAATCACCTCTCAGGTTCAACATGGAATCAACTTCCTGCATAGACAACTGCATGGACTGAGCCACTTCCTTTAAGGCATCCACTTCTGCCGCGCAAACATTTCCGTCACTCTGTGCTATCTTCACCAGAAAATCGAGCAACTGCAGACGCTGTTCATACGTCAGATTGGCAGCAATCTGTGCCCCACACTCCCGAATGGTACGACGAAAGGCAGAAGGGTCATTCTGCTCCATGCGCTTGCGCTGTTCAAACAGATTCAGCAAAATACGCTCTCCTTCACTGACAGAAGCCTCTCCGAAATTCATGCGCAAGAACTGACGCACAAACTCCATCTCACTGTGCATGATGCGTCCGTCGGCACGAATGATATACGAAGCCATGACCAGCATAGAAAACAAAAAACTGTTGCGCTGACCTGTGTACACATCTTCTTGTGCCGTGCTTCCATAGCCACCGTCCATTTCCTCCTGTGCTGTCACGCTTTTATCAAACAAAGAACCGATGGCAAATCCTGCCAAGGCTCCAAGAGGTCCCATGGTCATAAATCCCATGATTCCCCCAATCCATTTTCCGTATCCCATAAATTATAAATTCTTTTTCTATCAAGTTAAAATAAAGTACAAACCTCAGCCTGACTCACCTTAATTAAATCAGCCGGAGCCAGTTTCACCTGCAAGCCTCTCACTCCTGCACTTACGTAAATGTAAGGAAAATCATTGCATGTGTGATGAATATATGTAGGGAAATGCTTCTTCATCCCTATCGGAGAGCATCCTCCACGAATGTATCCCGTCAGCGGAAGCAGTTCTTTCATCGGTATCAGGTCGCATTTCTTGTTGCCAGAAATCTTGGCTGCCAGCTTCAGGTCGATTTCGTGCTCACCGGGAATCACACAGACAAAGTAACCCGATTTATCTCCTTGAAGCACCAACGTCTTGAATACCTGTTCAATGTTCTCTCCTAAAGTAGCGGCTACGTGTACGCAACTTAAATCATTTTCATCTACCTCGTACGGGACCAGTTCATATTTCACCTTATCCCGGTCCAGCAAACGGGCCGCATTGGTTTTTGCAATCTTGTCTTTTGCCATTATTTTGTTACTCCTTTCAGTTCTTCTTTTAAAAATCCGGATGTATATCCTTTACCCGACTGGGCCACTTCTTCTGGTGTACCGCATACCAGTAACTGACCTCCGGCCTTTCCGCCTTCCGGTCCCATATCGATAATATAGTCTGCCATCTTAATGACATCCAAGTTGTGCTCTATGACAATGACGGTATTTCCTTTTTCTACCAGACGGTTTAGCACATTCATCAGTACTCGAATGTCTTCAAAATGCAGTCCGGTGGTCGGTTCATCCAAAATATAGATAGTCTTTCCAGTATCCCTTTTAGCCAGTTCAGTAGCCAGTTTCACACGCTGGCTCTCTCCTCCCGACAAAGTAGTAGAAGGCTGTCCCAACTTGATGTATCCTAATCCCACCTCCTGCAGCACCTTGATTTTGTTCAGTATCTGCGGCACGTTTTCAAAGAATTCCACCGCCCGGTTGATAGTCATGTCCAGCACATCGGCAATGGATTTACCTTTATAGCGCACTTCCAACGTTTCCCGGTTATAACGCTTTCCGTGACAGACCTCACAAGGCACCAGCACATCGGGAAGGAAGTTCATTTCAATGGTCTTGTAACCGTTTCCTCCACATGCTTCACAGCGACCACCTGACACGTTGAAAGAGAAACGACCTGCCTTATAGCCGCGAATCTTGGCTTCCGGAAGACCGACAAACAAGTTACGAATGTCGGAAAAGACTCCGGTATAGGTAGCCGGATTCGAACGCGGGGTTCTACCCAAGGGCGACTGGTCTACGTTCACCACCTTGTCAATGTATTCCAGCCCTTCAATGCTGTCATACGGCAAAGGTTCTTGCAGCGAACGATAGAAGTGCTGGGAAAGAATCGGTTGCAGGGTATCATTTATCAAAGTCGACTTTCCGCTACCGGATACTCCGGTCACACAGATAAGTTTTCCCAATGGAAACTCCACATCATCGCCTTTCAGGTTGTTTCCACGCGCCCCTTTCAACACGAGAGAATGCCCGTTGCCTTTTCTTCGTTCTGCTGGAACCTCGATACTCATTTTCCCATTCAAGTACTGCGATGTCAGGGTGTTGGTCTTCATCATTTCTTCCGGTGTACCGGAGAAAACGACTTCACCACCCAAACGACCGGCTTTCGGTCCCATATCCACCACGTAATCCGCAGCCAGCATCATGTCCTTGTCATGTTCCACTACGATAACGGTATTTCCCAAATCACGCAGTTCTTTCAAAGAATTAATCAACCGGATATTGTCACGCTGATGCAGTCCGATACTGGGTTCATCCAGAATATACAACACATTCACCAGCTGAGAACCAATCTGTGTGGCCAGACGAATACGCTGGCTTTCTCCTCCCGAAAGTGTGACTGATGAACGATTCAACGACAGATAGTCCAGTCCCACATCCAACAAGAATTTCAGTCGGGTACGTATTTCCTTCAGGATTTCCGTCGCTATCAGGCGTTGCTTGTCTTCCAGAAAGTCTTCCACATGGCACACCCAGTCATACAACTCACTGATGTCCATCGTAGCCAGTTCATAAATATTCTTGTCGTGAATACGGAAATGCAAGGCTTCCTTGTTCAGACGTGCCCCTTTACAATCCGGACATACATCCGTCTTGGCAAACTGTTCCGCCCATTTCTGTGCAGTAGCAGAAGCTTCCTTTTCCTGCATCATCTGAATATACTTCACGATGCCCTCATATAAAATAAAGTAATCGGAAGTGGCATGAATCAGGGTGCTCTTGATTTTCAGGCGTTCATCGCATCCATACAGAATCTCATTGATGGCATCATCCGGCAACTCACTGACCGGTGTCTTCAACGTAGCTTCATAGCGTTCAAGCAACGCTTCCAGTTGCCAGAATATCATTACGTTTTTGTATTTCCCTAACGGAGCCACAGCTCCTTCATACACCGAAAGTGAACGGTCTGGAATCACCTTGTCCACATCAATCAAGTTGACATATCCCAGTCCTTTGCAACGCGGGCAGGCCCCTTGCGGAGAGTTGAACGAGAAGTTATGCGGTGCCGGCTCCTTGTAAGAAAGTCCCGTCACCGGACACATCAGGCGTTTGCTGTAATGACGTACACTTTCCGTCTGCGCATCCAGTATCATCAACAATCCGTCACCCTGCTGCATAGCTGTAGCTACGCTCTGCTTCAACCGGCTTTCTTCCTTTTCCGTGACCACCATCTTGTCAATCACCACCTCTATGTCGTGATTCTTGTAACGGTCCAGCTTCATGCCGTGTACGATTTCCTTCACTTCTCCATCTACACGCACATAAAGATAGCCCTTCTTACGTACCTGCTCGAACAATTCCTTGTAATGTCCTTTACGCGTACGCACCAGAGGTGCCAGGATATAAATGCGTTTTCCTTTATAATCACGATGTATCAAATCCAGAATCTGTTCTTCGGTATATTTCACCATCTTCTCACCCGAAAGATAGGAATAAGCCGTACCCGCACGGGCAAACAGCAGTCGCAGATAATCATAAATCTCGGTGGTTGTCCCCACGGTAGAACGCGGATTCTTGTTCGTCGTCTTCTGTTCGATGGAAATCACCGGACTCAATCCTGTAATCTTGTCCACATCCGGCCGTTCCATCCCCCCTAAAAAGTTACGGGCATAGGCAGAGAAGGTCTCAATATAACGGCGCTGTCCTTCTACAAACAGCGTATCAAATGCCAGAGAAGACTTTCCGCTTCCGCTCAATCCGGTAATCACCGTCAAGCTGTCACGAGGGATTTCCACATCTATATTTTTCAGGTTGTGTACCCGAGCTCCTTGTACACAAATCGTTTCTGTTCCTTCAGTCATACATTATCCTTCAATGATATCTTTGCAAAGATAGTGAAAGGTGAGAGCAATACCAAGCCAAAAGTTTGCTTTTGAGCGCAAGTATTGCCGAACCGCATCCCATCTTCGAGGATTCAAAGATAGTGAAAGGTGAGAGAAGTATGAACGAAAAACGTATTTTTCGGTTCTACTTCCGAACCGCATCCTATCTTCAGGAATCAAAGATAGAGATATTTACTTCTCCATTTTCATTCGACAATGCAATTTTTTTTGTACTTTTGCCACTCAACAAATCCATAATAACCATGAGATTCTTTCAGATAGTTTGCCTTTCGCTGGCTTTGACTTTAGGAAATGCCGGAATAACTACCTTCGCACAGAACGGAAACAATTATTTTCTACATACAGTAAGCAGAGGACAGAGTCTTTACTCCATTGCAAACATGTACCATGTGTCCATTGACGACATTGTACGTTTGAATCCGGGAAGCGACAAGCAAATCCGGGTGGGAGAAGCATTGAAAATTCCCCAGGCAAACTCCTCTTCTTCCAGCAAAAACGGAAGATTCCATACCATACAGGCTGGAGAAACGCTTTACCAGCTGACGGTGAAATACAATATCAGCGCACAGGCTATCTGCGATGCCAACCCTGGTCTGAGTGCCAGCAATTTCCGCGTGGGACAGGTAATCTCAATCCCTACAGAAAGTGTAACGGCTCCGGTCACTCCCCTCGCTCCAGCTCAATCTTCCACTCCTTCTACTACTCAGAAAGGATGGAAAGAAATGCATAAGGTGGAACGAAAGGAAACCATCTTCAGCATCTGTCAGGAATATGGCATTACACAAGAAGATTTGCTGGCGCTGAATCCGGAATTGAAAAACGGGAAGCTGAAAAAAGGTATGTTCATCTTTATTCCTTACCCTAAGAGCAGCCAGCCTGCAGCAACGCCTACTCCCACAATGGTTCAAACACCATCCAATGAAGAACTGTTCAAGCAAAGCAAAACAGCTTCTAAATCTCTGCGGACCATTCAGGCAGCCGTGATGCTTCCGTTTACCGCTTCCGGAAGTATCAAACCTGAAGAGCAGACCCGCATGGTGGAATATTACGAAGGCTTCCTGATTGCCGTAGACAGTTTGAAACGTCAGGGTGTTTCGGTTGATTTATATACCTACGACACGAAAGGCAGCACCAATGTTATTTCAAGCATTCTCAGCAAACCGGAAATGAAGAATATGGACATCATCTTCGGACCTGTCCATACTTCAAACATCGAACCGCTGGCAAATTTTGCAGAACGTAACAAAATACGACTGGTCGTTCCTTTTGCTCCGAAAGTGGACCAGGTGTTCAATAATCCGATGGTCTATCAGATTAACACACCGCAATCTTATTTTTACTCAGAAGCGTATGACCATTTTCTCCGTAAATTCAGTAAGGCCCGCATCATATTTGTCGATCCGGCTAATGGAGACAAGGAAAAAAATGAATTTATCAATGGCCTGAAAAGCGAGTTGAAAGACAACCGTGTAGACTTCAAGCAAATTCAGCTAAGCAGCGAAATCGCTCCGGAAAGAATCATTGCAGCCATGGATACACTGAGGGAAAATATTTTTATTCCGACTTCCGGACGTAGTTCGGCACTGACCCGGATACTTCCTCAGCTGACCAATGTGTTACGTTCACATCCGCATTTCGACATGCACCTGTTCGGTTATCCGGAATGGCAGACTTACACACAGGAGCATCTGGCCAGCTTCTATGAACTGGATACGTATTTCTATTCATCGTTCTATACCAACAACCTGTTCCCGGAAGCTGTTCGGTTCACCCAAAGTTACCGCCGCTGGTATAGCAAAGACATGGCGAACACTTTCCCCAAATACGGTATGCTGGGATTTGATACGGGATATTTCTTCCTGAAGGGCTTGTCACAACAAGGCAATAAATTCGAAGAAAATCTGGATAAAGTTTCGGTTACCCCTATTCAGACGGGATTCAAATTTGAGAGAGTCAACAACTGGGGGGGCTTTATCAACCGGAAAGTATTTTTTGTTCATCTGACCAAGAATTACGAATTGATCAAACTTGATTTTGAATAAAATGAAAAGATACCGACAACTGATTTTTATATGCTGCCTGCTTTGTATGCTGCCCTTGTCGTTGTTTGCCCAATTGCAGGACGAACGGCATAATCTGTCCGTAGGAATCAATGGAGGAGTAAACTTAAACTCTGTCAGTTTTACTCCCAGCATCAAGCAGACAAACTTCATTGCACCGGAATTTGGTCTTACAGTCCGTTATATCTCTGAGAAATACTTCAAAATGATTTGTGGTATACAGGGAGAAATCAACTTTTCCCAGCGAGGATGGAAGGAGGTCATTGAAGACGGAAGTAACAATACCTACCATCGTGCCATGAACTACATAGAAGTTCCACTGTTAGCCCATCTGGCTTTCGGGAAAGACAAAGGAAATGGGGCCCGATTTATCATCAACCTGGGTCCGCAGGTAGGCTTCCTGTTAGGAGAAAAAGAATATTACAGCGACCCGTCTACCTGGGATACCACCAACCGTCCGCAAGGGACTGATGAACAATACGGAAAATTCGCCGACCGGAAATTTGACTACGGAATCGTAGGAGGAGGAGGCGTGGAAATACGTACAGGTATCGGTCATTTCCTATTGGAAGCTCGTTACTATTTCGGTCTGAGCGATTTCTACAACAACAGTAAAAAAGATTATTTCTCACGTTCTGCCCACTCCTACATTGGCGGACGTCTGACTTATTTATTTGATTTGAAAAAATAATTTGTATGATTAAACTTATATCCTGGAACGTAAACGGGCTGCGTGCCTGCTGCGACAAAGGTTTCCGAGACATATTTACCCAACTTGATGCTGATTTTTTCTGCCTGCAAGAGACGAAGATGCAGGAAGGACAGCTTGACCTCTCTTTTGAAGGCTATACTTCCTACTGGAATTATGCTGAGAAGAAAGGATATTCCGGCACTGCCATCTTTACCAAACACCACCCCCTGCAAGTAACTTACGGTCTGGGAATTGACGAGCACGACCATGAAGGACGTGTCATCACACTGGAAATGGAAAAATTCTTCCTGGTAACAGTCTACACACCGAATTCACAGGATGGACTGAAACGTCTGGACTATCGCATGACCTGGGATGATGATTTCCGCGCTTATTTGCAGAAGTTAGACCAGAGCAAACCTGTACTGGTATGCGGTGACCTGAATGTAGCCCACAAGGAAATTGACCTGAAGAATCCGAAAACCAACCGGATGAATGCGGGCTTTACCGACCAGGAGCGCGAAAAATTTCAATTGCTGTTAGATGCCGGATTCATCGATACCTTCCGCTACTTCTATCCCGAGCAAACCAACATTTATTCCTGGTGGTCTTACCGTTTCAAGGCACGCGAGAAGAATGCAGGGTGGCGTATTGACTACTTTCTGGCCTCAGCCAGCCTTGCCGACAAGCTGAAAGAAGCGAAGATTCACACGGAAATATTCGGCTCGGACCATTGCCCCGTGGAAGTGACCGTTGATATTTGAATTTACCGCATGAAGAACGAAGGATTTACCTTACGGAAGCGTTTACAGAGCTTTAAGTTCGCTGGAAACGGTATCCGTCTGCTGATTACACGCGAGCACAATGCCTGGATTCATTGTTTTGCCGCAGTATGTGTAACCCTGGCAGGATGGCTAATTGGACTTTCTTCCACTGAATGGATAGCCATCGTGTTTGCCATTGGTTCCGTATTGGCTGCAGAAGCAGTCAATTCTTCCATTGAAGCACTGGCCGATTTAGTTTCGCCAGAATACAACGAAGCTATCAAGCGTACAAAGGATTTGGCAGCTGGTGCCGTATTGATCCTGGCTATCAGCGCAGCCATTGTCGGATTAATAATATTCATTCCTAAAATTCTTACCTTGTCATGAAACCTGTCATGATTTTTTTGGCAGCACTCTGCCTCAGCGTGTCTTTACAGGCACAACAGCTTGAAATTAGCCAGCCCCGAAAAGCCGTGCGTACTTCCGGCGATGTAGGTGCCGTACTGCTTCCCGTAGCCGGACTGACAGCCATACTTATTGAAAAAGACTGGCAAGGACTGAAACAGGGCGCGTTGGCTGGAATTACCACGTTAGGAGTTACATACGCATTGAAATATGCGGTTAAAAAAGAACGTCCCGACCACAGCGACAATCATTCATTTCCGTCCATGCATACCTCTGTATCTTTTACAGCTGCCTCTTTCATCCAGCGACGTTACGGATGGAAATGGGGACTTCCTGCCTATGTAGTCTCCACTTATGTAGGCTGGAGCCGTGTATACGGAAAAAAACATGACTGGTGGGATGTAGCAGCCGGTGCGGCCATCGGAGTAGGAAGTTCCTATCTTTTTACCCGTCCGTTTGCCAAGAAACATGATTTGGCCATCAGTCCCGTAGCTGGTGACGGTTATTGCGGATTCTATACCTCTTTAAAATTCTGAATAATCCCGGAAGCATGTACGCAGCAAACTATTTCCTGCTGCGTCCACTTCCGAACAGATTCTTTGCTGCGTATTAGTTGAAATAATACAAGAAAGTAGCAATACCTTCCAACGCTTTCTTCTTCTGGTCTTTAATTTCAATGGAGAATTTGATTTCTGCCTTTGCCACTCCGCGCAGATTTACCAATGAGTGCAAATCAGCCACCAGACGTACACTCTGCCCTGACAAAACTGCCTGGCCGAACTTCATCTTGTCCATTCCATAATTCACCATCATCTTCAAATTGTTTACCTCGATAATCTGATTCCACAGATAAGGCAACAAAGACAAGGTAAGATACCCGTGTACAATTGTACTCTTGTAAGGACTTTCCGCTTTGGCACGCTCTGCATCCACATGAATCCACTGGTGATCCAATGTAGCATCTGCGAACTGGTTGATGCGTTCCTGCGGAATTTCAAGCCATTCTGATACTCCAATCTGCTGGCCTACCAATTTTTCGAACTCTTCGTACGAGTTAATAATAACTTTCTCCATAATTATCCTTATTCTTTAAAAAGCATAAAATATAGACAAAGATAAGTATATTTTCTTATTTCGATTCTTTTTCTTATCAAAATAAAGTAGCCTAAAAATCATGATAAATAGCCAAATCATCAGATTCCGGCTAAATTGACTACTTAAACAACAATGAAATTAATACTTTACTAATCGTTTGGGATTTCCATGCCAGGAACACCCCAGACAAAAGACCTCGTTCAAATCAAATCCTTCAAGCGATTCATCTTCTTTTTTCGGTACGACTTCTCCTTCAGAAGTCACATATACCAACCGACGCTCTCCTGCTTCATTTTTTACATACATCGCTGCAATTTTGCATTGCGGGCATAACATTTTTTTCATGTCCTATACTTTATTAATCTGCACAAAGATACATATTTTCATGGAATCCCCACTCTACACCGCTATTATCCCCATCTATTTATGCAACCCGATTGTTATTGTTACAGAGCTGATACAAGAAAGCAAAAAAGGAGGTAAATTCGCCTCGTAATAAAACAGCTACAACTATGTCACATTCACACTCTCATTCACACACGCACAGCCATCATGCCATCGAATCGGTCAATACCACACTCATCGTATGCATCATCCTGAACCTGTTGTTCGTAATAGCCGAAGCGGCCATCGGTTTTTCCTACCATTCCTTAGGCCTGCTATCCGACGCCGGACATAACCTGAGTGATATATTCAGCTTACTGCTTTCACTCTTTGCTATCCGGATGGCGGCACGAAAAGGCAACCGCCATTTCACCTACGGCTATAAAAAAAGTACCATACTTGTCTCGCTGACCAATGCCGTCATACTTCTCATTGCTGTAGGAGGGATTCTGATTGAAAGTATCTATAAATTATATAGTCCCGGCGCCGTTTCCGGTGAAGCCATCTCATGGACTGCCGGAGCGGGCATATTAGTGAACGGAGCTACAGCCCTGCTACTGATGAGCCGACGAAAAAACGACTTAAACATCAAAGGAGCTTTTCTGCACATGGCCATGGATACACTGGTATCCGTCGGAGTAGTTATCTCGGGCATCCTTATCAGCCTGACCCATTATTACGCACTCGATGCGTTCATCGGAATGGGTATAGCCCTCATTATCCTGATTTCTACCTGGAAACTCTTGAAAGAGAGTCTCTACCTTACACTGGATGCCGTGCCTGAACACATCCACCTCGATAAACTGGAGCAGGAAATCAGTCAGACACAGGGAGTGGAAAGCTGGCATCACCTGCATGTATGGGCTGTCAGTACGACTGAAAATGCCGCTACCCTTCACGTGGTAATTACCAGTCTGAACGAGATTGAATGTACCAAACATGCACTTAAACAACTATTATCCCAACACGGAATTACCCATTCTACCATCGAATTTGAAACCCCAGGTTCGCAATGTGAAGATACAGCCAAAGGATGCTATCACTCCTGAACACCACAAAAAGAAAGTGCGCTGACCGGAAAAAACTTCCAACCAGCGCACTTTTCTATTTTTCTTTAAGAATTATTTCAGTTTCACGAATAACTCTCCATCCACTTCACTTGTCTCAATTTTGTCTTCTCTCAACAACCAACCTAAACCCAGGAACAAGTCCTTGTCTGCTTTCAATTTAGCTTCTTTCTTAAGCTGTTTCTGAGTTTTGCCTTCTGTTTCATTCAGTGCCTCCCAGATTTGTCCGGCAATGACACCTGCTTTTTCTTTTAACATAGTCTTTTTGCTTTTATAATTATACATCTAAACTTGACGTGCATTAAACTGCGGCAAAATTAACAAAAAACAAGAAAAGGCGTGAAGAAAAAAGAGAAAACTTTCATTTTACAACCTAAAAAACAGCTTCTTATTACAATTTCCCTTCATTTTCCAAGAAATCGCCCCAAATTCTTGCTGCCGTTTCCACCATTCGTGCGCACGGACGTTTGGCATAATACTGTGCGGTCCGGGCATCGGGTGTAGCTACAATAGGTTCTTTCTTTGACAAGCCCAACAGTTCGCTGCAATGGATGGTTCCACATTCTTCCTTAAACTTTTCAGCCAATTCCTGCACCAATTTATAATTGGCAGCCTTTCCTTCCCTGTCTGCCCCTTCCACTGCACAACGTTCCAAACCAGCCAGCAGAAACATACCACAAGCCGCACCGCATATCTCCCGCATGCGCCCGATACCTCCTCCAAACGAAGCAGCCATGTGCAATGCCTGCTCGAAGGTAAAACCATACATATCCGCATAAGCTCCAACGACTGACTGTGAGCAATTATATCCTTCCTTGAACAGCGCAACAGCTTTCTGTATACGTTCTTCTTTCGTCATGATTTCCTTTCCTTTTAGTTGTTGACTACATTTACCGGTTTACCTTCCAGAAAAGCCTTCAGGTTATTTACGGCCAACTGCATCAGTCGAACACGCGCTTCTTTCGTAGCCCACGCCTGATGTGGCGTGATAAAACAGTTACGTGCTTTCAGTAACGGATTATCTACACGAGGCGGTTCAGAAGAAAGCACATCCAAACCCGCAGCAGCAATTTTGCCACTGTTCAGTGCATCCGCCAAATCCTGCTCGTTTACCAAGCCTCCTCGACCGGTATTAATCAAAATAGCAGACGGCTTCATCAAGTCCAGTTTACGGGCATCTACCAGTTCACGAGTTGTTTCCGTCAACGGGCAATGCAGGCTCACGATGTCACACTTGCGGAACAATTCATCCATTGAAGGGCACTTATGCACATCAGCCGGAAGTTCCATGGCCGACTTGCTGGTATAAGCATACACATCCAGACCAAAACCGACTGCGATACGTGCCGTAGCCCGTCCCGTATTTCCAAAACCGATAATACCTATCTTTTTGCCATCAAGTTCATGCAACGGCGCATCCCAGAAAGAAAAATCAGCCTGACGACTCCACTTTCCGTTACTTACTTCCTGGGCATAATATCCCACACGCTGCACAATATTCAGAATGTGTGCAAATGCCATCTGAGCCACCGAGCTGGTGCTGTAAGCCGGAATGTTTGTCACCACAATTCCCTTTCGCGCGGCTGCAGCCACATCCACTACATTATATCCTGTAGCCAGCACACCTATATATTTCAGTGAAGGAAGCTTTTCAAGCACAGCCTCATCCAGCACTACTTTGTTCGTAAACACCACTTCCGCTCCTTCTGCTCTTTTGCAGACATCTTTCGGAGCCGTACGTTCATACACGGTCACTTCCCCCAATTCCTTCAAGGGTTCCCATGACAAATCTCCCGGATTCAATGTATATCCGTCTAATATTACAATCTTCATATCTTTCTTCTTAAAACTATATATTCATATTATTCTTTAAAACGATCACCCCACAAGCTCACCATCCGCTCTTTCAGTTTCTGTTCGGAAAGATTATCCTGTGCATGCCAGATACGCTGTGTACGAATCTCTTCCGGAAGGAAATCCTGCTTGACAAAATTTCCCTTATACGCATGCGCATACTTATAGTCCTTTCCATATCCCAATTGCTTCATAAGCTTGGTAGGTGCATTGCGCAAATGCAGCGGAACCGGAAGATTTCCCGTCTGCCGTACCAGCTCCAATGCCGAATTGATTCCTTCATAAGCCGAATTGCTTTTCGGACTGGTGGCCAGATACACCGTAGCCTCAGCCAATGGAATACGTCCTTCCGGCCAGCCAATTTTCATCACCGCCTCAAAGGCCGCATTGGCCAGCAGCAGTGCATTCGGATTGGCCAGACCAATATCTTCTGAAGCCGAAATTACCAGACGACGGGCTATAAATGCCGGATCTTCTCCTCCTTCTACCATACGGGCCAGCCAGTACAAGGCTCCATCGGGGTCACTGCCACGAATGGATTTGATAAAAGCGGAAACAATATCATAATGCATCTCGCCTTCCTTGTCATAAGCCAAAGGATTCTGCTGCAAGCTTGACACCACTTTTTCATCGGTAATAACCACCGGATTGGCTGTATCCGCCTCTATCACGAGTTCCAGAATGTTCAGTAACTTACGCGCATCTCCTCCGGAGTAGCGCAACATGGCATCCGTCTCCTTCAACTCCACCTGCCGTTCCTTCAATATCGGGTCTTTGGTCAAGGCTAAATGAAGCAGTTCAAGCAAATCTTCCTTTTCCAGTGACTTGAGTACATACAACTGGCAGCGGGAAAGCAACGGCCGGATTACCTCGAACGACGGATTCTCGGTAGTGGCACCTATCAGCGTCACCACCCCCGTTTCGACCGCACCTAACAATGAGTCCTGCTGTGACTTACTGAAACGGTGAATTTCATCAATAAACAATATCGGACTTTGTTGAGAAAAGAAACGGTTGGCCTTCGCCTTTTCTATCACCTCACGCACTTCCTTCACTCCCGAAGTAACCGCACTCAGTGTATAAAAAGGAACTTCCAGCCGGTTCGCTACAATCTGCGCCAGGGTGGTCTTTCCGACTCCCGGCGGTCCCCACAAAATAAACGAAGAAATCCGCCCCGCTTCAATCATCCTGCGCAACACGGCCCCTTCTCCCACCAGATGTTTCTGGCCAATATATTCATCCAGCGTCTTCGGACGCATTCTTTCAGCCAATGGTTGTGCCATAGTTCTACCTTAATTAATATCCCCCAAAGATACGGAAAGTTTCTGAATACACGCAAAGAAAACCTGCGGCGACACACAAAAATCACACGATGAAACACAACTGAAATGCAAATGTAAGGGCAAAAAAAAAGGCGCTTTTCACAAAGGGCCTTTTTAAGTTTTCAATAGGTATTAGTTTTTTTTCTTAAGGTAAAAAGATTGTTTTCAGGATAACGGCACAAAGATGCGGCCTTTTTTTCAGGTAACCAAATAAAAAAACATGTCATAAAACACATTCTGCGTTTTTTTTCATTTTCTTTCCTTTGGCATTATTAACAAGATGCATCTTCGCGCTCTACAAAGATAAGCAAATTTAAGTAAAAGGATGTAGCTCCGAAGAAATATTCTTTCCAATTATCTATAAGGAGATTATTTTTACTATTTTTGCAGAGTTAAAAGAAAAAACAAAAAGTTTCCGTATGACAGAAATAAATACAACCGAAAATTCAGAAAAGAAAAGCCTGAATTTCATTGAGCAAATTGTAGAGAAAGACTTGCAGGAAGGTAAAAACGGTGGAAGAATTCAAACCCGTTTCCCGCCAGAGCCTAACGGATACTTGCACATCGGACATGCAAAAGCCATTTGTCTGGACTTCGGAATCGCACAGCGATACGGAGGAACCTGTAACCTGCGTTTCGATGATACAAACCCGACGAAAGAAGACGTAGAATATGTAGAAGCCATTAAGGAAGACATCCAGTGGCTGGGCTTCCAGTGGGGAAATGAATATTATGCTTCCGACTATTTCCAGCAACTCTGGGATTTCGCTATCCGTCTTATCAAAGAAGGAAAGGCGTATGTAGACGAACAGACCTCGGAAGAAATTGCAGCCCAGAAAGGTACTCCTACCCAACCGGGAACGGAAAGTCCTTATCGTAACCGCCCGATTGAGGAAAGCCTGGAACTGTTCCAGAAAATGAATGCCGGAGAAATTGAAGAAGGCAAGATGGTACTGCGTGCCAAGATTGACATGGCCAACCCGAACATGCACTTCCGCGACCCGATTATCTACCGTGTGGTAAAAACTCCTCACCACCGTACCGGTGACAAATGGAAGGCTTACCCGATGTATGACTTCGCACACGGACAGAGCGACTTCTTTGAAGGAGTAACACATTCATTGTGTACACTGGAATTCGTGGTACACCGTCCGCTTTACGATTTGTTTGTAGACTGGGTGAAAGACGGAAAAGACTTGGACGACAACCGCCCGCATCAGTATGAGTTCAACAAACTGAACCTGAGCTACACACTGATGAGCAAGCGTAACCTGCTGACACTGGTAAAAGAAGGACTGGTAGACGGATGGGACGACCCACGTATGCCGACCATCTGCGGTTTCCGCCGTCGTGGATACTCTCCTGAGTCTATCCGCAAATTTATTGACAAAATCGGATATACTACATACGATGCACTGAACGACTTTGCCTTGCTGGAAAGTGCCGTTCGTGAAGACCTGAACGCACGTTCTACCCGCCTATCTGCCGTTCTGAATCCGGTAAAACTGATTCTGACCAACTATCCGGAAGGACAAGTGGAAGAAATGGAAGCTATCAACAATCCGGAAGATTTGAGCGCCGGTACACATACCATTGAGTTCAGCCGTGAATTGTGGATGGAACGCGATGACTTCATGGAAGATGCACCGAAGAAATATTTCCGTATGACTCCGGGACAGGAAGTTCGTCTGAAAAACGCCTACATCGTAAAATGTACGGGTTGCAAGAAAGACGAAAACGGAAATGTGGTGGAAGTGTATGCAGAATACGACCCGAACACCAAGAGCGGTATGCCGGAAGCTAACCGTAAGGTGAAAGGTACGCTCCACTGGGTAAGCTGCAACCACTGCCTGAAAGCAGAAGTACGTTTGTACGACCGCTTGTGGAAGGTAGAAAACCCGCGCGATGAAATGGCAGCTATCCGTGAAGCCAAAGGATGCTCTCCGCTGGAAGCCATGCAGGAAATGATCAATCCGGACTCATTGAAAGTGCTGAACGAATGCTACGTAGAAAAATTCCTGGCCGATGCCAAACCGCTCGACTATCTGCAGTTCCAGCGTATCGGTTACTTCAATGTGGACAAAGATTCTACTCCTGACCACCTGGTATTCAACCGCACCGTATCATTGAAAGATACATGGAGTAAAATCAACAAATAAAAGTGAGGCGATAAAAGCACTCCTTTATTACACTGATTTTAAGGAGTTAAAGAACTTATAAAACAATGCCCTTGTGTTTGATTCAGAACGCAAGGGCATTTCTTTTAAAACGCTTCGACGTTTAAAGTAAAACACAAGTGCGTTTGAAGTAAAATGCACTTGCGTTTGAACTCAAACGTACTTGCGTTTCATATCAAACGCACTTGCGTTTTTGCACTCCTTCTCTTGTTCTTATGAAAAGCATAAAAAAATACCGCTGAAAAGACTCTCAAAGTCTCTCCAGCGGCATCGTATATCTACCAAAACAATTCTTAACGAACCGGTGTCTTAGCCGAAAGTTTCTCCAGAAAATACACTAAGAAAAAGCCTACTACCATCAGCACTACTGCTTCCGGCACATGTGCATTAGGCAATATATTGGTTTCTATCAAAGGCTTTACTTCTCCGTGGCTGTCGACAAATGTCTCTACCACCTCTTTCCAAGGCCAAACTTTATTCAGGGAGCCCAACATAAAGCCTGTCAGTACCGCCAGCGTGATGTTGCGGAAATGTGCCAACGCATACGACAAGATACGCGAGAAAGAGGTAATTCCAATGCAGGCACCTGCTCCAAATACAGCAATCACCACTACATCAAGCGTTTTCACTGCATCCATAATGAAAAAGTACTTGCCTAACAGCACCAGAATGAAACTACCGGAAATGCCCGGAAGAATCATGGCACAAATGGCAATGGCTCCGCACAGGAAGATGAAAAGCAGATTAGAAGGTGTTTCGGCCGGAGTTGCCACGGTAATATAAAAGGCAACCACTGCCCCAACGACAAAAGCCACCCACGTTTTCCAGCTCTTCCACTCCTTAATGTCTTTCGATACAAACCAGGTAGACGCCAGCACCAGTCCGAAGAAGAACGACCACACCAATATCGGCTGGTTTACCAACAGCCATGTAATCAGCTTGGCCAATGAAAATACGCTGATACCGATACCTGCCAGCAGAAAAAACAAGAAATTACCATTGATTTTCGTCCAGAAAGTCGCCCATTTTCCAGAGAAGAAAAGTTTCAGGCTTTCCAGATTAATACTTTTAATCGAGTTAATCAGTTCGTCATAAATGCCTACGATAAAGGCAATGGTTCCTCCTGAGACTCCGGGAACTACATCCGCGGCTCCCATTCCCATTCCTTTCAGCATCAGAACTGCATAGTCTTTCAGTTTTCGTTCCATCAATTTTCCCATAAATGATTAGCGAATGCAAAGTAAGTGAAAAAAATGCTCGGAGTCACTATCTCCAAAAACATTTTATGGTTTTTGTTGTTATATTTATGACGAATATTCAAAAATAGAATCATTATGGCAACAACTTTATTTCAAGGAACTCCCGTAGCACTGGCCGGAGAGTTTATACAAAAAGGGGTACAGGCTCCCGACTTTTCACTGGTAAAAGGCGATTTAAGCACTTTTTCTCTGGCTGATGCCAAAGGAAAATTTGTAGTGTTGAACATCTTCCCCAGCATGGATACCGGAGTATGCGCTGCTTCTGTACGTAAGTTCAACAAACTGGCAGCCGGAATGGAAAATACGTTGGTACTGGCTATTTCAAAAGACCTTCCATTTGCACAAGGACGTTTCTGCACGGCAGAAGGAATCGAACACGTTATTCCTTTGTCTGACTTCCGCTATACTTCTACTTTCGGAAAAGACTACGGAGTGCTGATGACCGACGGTCCGCTGTGTGGACTATTGGCTCGCGCCGTGGTTATCCTCAATCCAGAAGGAAAGGTTATCTACACCCAGCTGGTTCCGGAAATCGTAGAAGAACCGGATTATGATGCCGCACTTGCTGCACTCAAATAAAATTTAAAGGTATATAAATAAGAAAAGGGACAGTCCGTATTTTTCACGTCTGTCCCTTTTCTTTTTATCTTTTGTCAATTTTCTTATTCCGCAGAAAAATCCTTGATCCGCTGTTCTTCCGTCAAGCGGCATACCAGCAAAGTATTGTCTTTTTCGGCCACGATATACCCGTCAAGCCCCTGTACCACTACTTTCTTTTCCTGAGTGGTATGTACGATGCAATTTCGCGATTCATACATTTTTATATTCGAACCGATGCAGACATTGTTATGCGCATCACGCTTGGAATTTTCATGAAGAGAACCCCAGGTACCCAGGTCGCTCCATCCGAAAGAAGCCGGAAATACATAAATCTCATCTGCCTTTTCCATCACGGCATAGTCCACCGAGATGTTTTCACATGTCGGGAAAAGCTCATCCACCATCTCCTGTTCCTTGTCTGTATAATAATAAGGAAGCAGACGTTCGAACACTCTTGCCATAGCCGGCTGATATACCCGGATGGCATTGACAATGGTATTCACATTCCAAACAAAGATTCCTGCATTCCAGAAATAATTGTTACGCTGCAAATAGCGTTCTGCCGTAGCCAGGTCCGGTTTTTCACGGAACGCATCTACACGATAGATTTCCTTATTGGAAGGACAGGCCATTGACAAGTCCGCTTCAATGTAGCCGTAGCCTGTCTCCGGACGATTGGCTTTCATTCCCAATGTCACAATGGCATCCGAATCGGCCGTAAACTTCATGGCCGATGTAACTACACGGGCAAACTCACGTACGTTCATCACCACATGGTCACTCGGGGTCACCACAATATTGGCTTTCGGATTACGTGCCTTGATTTTCCAGCTTACATACGCAATACAAGGTGCCGTGTTACGACGACACGGTTCCAACAAAATATGATCAACGGGAACCTCCGGAAGCTGCTCCTTTACAATCTCCGCATACTTGGCCGAGGTTACCACCCATATATTTTCCGGCAGACATACATCTTTAAAACGATCGACGGTCAATTGGATGAGCGTACGTCCGCAACCCAGCACATCAATAAACTGCTTGGGCATCTCCGGGCTGCTCATCGGCCAAAAGCGACTGCCTATGCCTCCGGCCATAATGACCACATGATTATTCATTGGATTCATAACAAACTTTTCTTGGTAACTTCGCAAAGTTAACTCATTAATTTGAATATTTCCTATCTTTGCAAAAAATTATCAACTGAAAATGAGAACATATCCATGCGTCCTGACCATCGCCGGATCCGACTGTAGCGGTGGCGCAGGCATACAAGCCGATATTAAAGCTATATCCGCGCTGGGAGCATACGCAGCCAGTGCCATTACCGCCATCACCGTGCAGAATACGCTCGGAGTAACAGGTATTCACCCCGTTCCCCCAGCCTACGTGAAAGGACAAATAGAGGCCGTTATGGACGACATTCGCCCGAAAGCTGTGAAAATCGGGATGATTAACGACGCGGAAATCGTAAAGGTAATAGCAGAATCTATCCTCAAATATCATCCTGAATACGTGGTGTTCGACCCGGTTATGGTGTCGACCAGCGGATGCAAGCTGATGGAAGACGAAGCTATCGAAGCCATCACTACCCGGCTTATACCTCTGGCCAGCCTCATCACTCCCAATCTGAGTGAAGCGGAAATCCTGACCGGACAAAAAATCTGCACCGTAGAAGATATGAAGCAGCAGGCAAAAGAAATGCTGAAATTAGGATGTAAAGGAGTGCTCATCAAGGGAGGACACCTGGACGGAGGACTGATGTGCGATGTGCTGCAAACGACTACGGAAGAAGCCTCGCACTTGTTTACAGCCCCGAAAGTAGACAGCCGGAATACACACGGCACGGGATGTACCTTGTCTTCTGCCATCGCCACGTTTCTGGCATTGGGAGAACCCATGTCTGTAGCTGTAGAGAAAGCTAAACAATATGTATACAAAGGTATTGAATCTGGAAAAGACGTTTGCATCGGAGGCGGACACGGACCGTTGAACCACTTCCACTCCCCCGTCGCCATGCACATTTTCGACAAAAATGAGTAATATCTCAAAAGAATCATTACCTTTGCAGACAATAACTTATAAACAAGAAAGATAATCATTATGAAAGCATTTGTATTTCCTGGACAAGGAGCACAATTCGTAGGTATGGGAAAAGACCTGTACGAAAACTCTCCGCTCGCTAAAGAATTATTCGAGAAAGCCAATGATATTTTAGGTTACCGCATTACAGACATCATGTTCGAAGGTACTGACGAAGACTTGCGTCAGACTAAGGTGACACAGCCTGCCGTATTCCTGCACTCTGTAATCTCTGCATTGTGTATGGGCGACGCTTTCCAGCCGGAAATGACTGCCGGACACTCTTTGGGTGAATTTTCTGCCTTGGTAGCTGCCGGCGCTTTGTCATTCGAAGACGGATTGAAACTGGTGTATGCACGTGCCATGGCTATGCAGAAAGCATGCGAAGCTCAGCCGTCAACCATGGCTGCCATCATCGCATTGCCTGATGAGAAAGTAGAAGAAATCTGTGCTTCAGTTGCCGCTGAAGGAGAAGTGTGTGTGGCAGCCAACTACAACTGCCCGGGACAGATTGTGATTTCTGGTAGCATCGAAGGTATCAACAAGGCTTGCGAACTGATGAAAGCTGCAGGTGCTAAACGTGCCCTCCCGCTGAAAGTAGGTGGTGCGTTCCACTCTCCGCTGATGGACCCTGCTAAAGTGGAACTGGAAGCTGCTATCAACGCTACTGAATTCCACACACCGAAATGCCCGATTTATCAGAATGTGGATGCACTTCCACACACTGATCCGGCTGAAATCAAGAAGAACCTGGTAGCACAGCTTACCGCTTCTGTACGCTGGACACAGACTGTACAGCAGATGATTGCCGACGGAGCTGATGACTTCACAGAATGTGGTCCGGGTGCAGTATTGCAGGGATTGATCAAGAAAATCAACAAAGACGCCAATGCGCATGGAATAGCATAATCAGGCCATGAGGCTGACAAGGGCACGAATTATACAAAGCAGACGGATTCTCTTTCTTATCCGTGCGAAAGTATAATTCGTGCTTTTTTCGTTTTAAAATTATTCAAACATTATGGAAACAACAGAAAAAATTATCATATACCAAGTTTTTACCCGCTTGTTTGGTAACCAGAACAAGACCTGCCGTCCGAATGGCAGCCTTGAAGAAAACGGATGTGGAAAGATGAATGATTTTACCAAACAGGCCTTACACGAAATAAAAAAATTAGGCGCTACACACATCTGGTACACCGGACTGATAGCGCACGCTTCGCAAACGGATTATACTGCATACGGCATTCCCAAGAACCATCCTTCCATTGTGAAAGGGAAAGCAGGCTCTCCGTATGCCATCCGCGATTATTATGACATCGACCCGGACTTGGCAGAGCATGTAGACAAGCGTATGGAGGAATTCGAGCATTTGGTTACACGCAGCCATGAATGCGGACTGAAGGTCATCATGGATTTCGTTCCTAACCATGTGGCACGGCAGTATCACTCTCTGGCCAAACCGGCTGGTGTAAAGGATTTGGGTGAGAACGATGACTGCTCTCAGGATTTCAATCCACAAAACAATTTCTACTATATACCGGGACAGAAGCTGGCAGGCGAAATCGACCTTTATGACCCGGAACAAGGGAATTACGAGGAAATGCCGGCCAAGGCTACCGGAAATGACCGCTTTGACGCATGGCCCAACCGGAACGACTGGTATGAAACCATCAAGCTGAATTATGGAGTGGACTACCTGCATCACAGCGGAGGACATTTCGACCCGATTCCGGACACCTGGAAGAAAATGGAGAACATACTGAGCTACTGGGCCGGGAAAGGTATCGACGGTTTCCGTTGTGACATGGCCGAAATGGTACCTTGCGAATTCTGGGGATGGGTTATTCCTCGTATCAAGGCTGCCTTCCCGCAGATTATCTTTATTGCCGAAGTTTACAATCCGAATGAATACCGTAACTATATTTACAACGGACATTTCGATTACCTATATGATAAGGTAGGACTGTATGACACGCTGAGAAACATTACTTGCGGATATGGTTCAGCCACCGGAATCACCCACTGCTGGCAAAGTGTGGACGATATTCAGGACCACATGCTGAATTTCCTGGAAAACCACGATGAGCAGCGCATTGCATCCGACTTTTTTGCTGGCAATCCATTCAAGGCTGTTCCTGCCTTCATCGTATCTTCCTGCCTGCGAAGCAATCCGGTCATGGTTTATTTCGGACAGGAATTGGGTGAAAAGGGAATGGACTGCGAGGGTTTCAGCGGGCAAGACGGACGAACCACCATCTTCGACTACTGGAACGTGGACAGCATTTACCGCTGGAGCAACCGCGGACGCTGGGACACGCACCTGCTCAGTGAAAAGGAAAAGGAACTGCGTAAAACTTACGAAACCATCCTGCATATCTGCCAGAAAGAACAGGCCATCAGCAAAGGTGAATTCTTCGACCTGATGTATGTGAACCTGAACGGATGGCAGATAAATGAACACAAGCAGTACGCTTTCTTGCGTAAATACGGCCAGGAAGTACTCTTTATTATGGTAAACTTCAGTGACACGGCAAGTCAGGTAGCAGTTAATGTGCCGGCTCATGCATTTGAATACTTTAAAATGACTCCATCGGCCCAATGCAATGCCAAGGACCTGCTTACCGGAAAGACAGAAAAAATCTGCTTCACACCCGAAAGTCCCACTTGCACGGAACTGCCTGCATACGGTGGAAAGATTTTTAAACTAAAAGTAAAATAAACAGCCGAAACAGGACCGATAGCTTTCAAACGTAAATAGTTTTAATTTATTTTGTTTGGAAACTTGAAACAAAAAGGTATCTTTGCACAAATAGCATAACTTTGTGCAAACTATAAATACAATTATATGGAAAAAAGCTTTCTGGCCTTCATTGAGGACAGTATCAAAAAGAACTGGGACCTGGATGCCCTGACAGACTACAAAGGTGCCACTCTGCAATATAAGGATGTAGCACGTAAAATAGAAAAACTGCATATTCTGCTGGAGGAAAGCGGCATCAAGCCGGGCGATAAGGTAGCCTTGTGCGGACGCAACAGTTCACACTGGGGAGTAGCCTTTCTGGCTATCCTGACATACGGTGCAGTAGCAGTTCCTATTCTTCATGAATTCAAGGCAGACAATGTACATAATATCGTCAATCATTCCGATGCCCGTCTTCTCTTTGTGGGAGATGTGGTATGGGAAGCATTGAACGAGGCTGAAATGCCGAACCTGGAAGGTATCATTCTGATGACCGACTTTACTTTGTTAGTATGCCGCAGCAAGCAGCTGGAATATGCCCGCGAACACTTGAACGAAATGTTTGGAAAGAAATTTCCACGCAATTTCCGGAAAGAGCATGTCAGCTACCGAAGAGATACTCCGGAAGAACTGGCACTTATCAACTATACCTCCGGAACGACCAGCTTCTCCAAGGGGGTAATGCTCCCTTACCGCAGCTTATGGTCAAATACACAGTTCGCATTTGAGGTGTTGACCCTGCAACCTGGCAATAAGGTGATTTCCATCTTGCCTATGGCACACATGTACGGACTGGCATTTGAATTTATCTATGAATTCTGTGCAGGTTGCCATGTGTACTTCCTCACCCGTATGCCAAGCCCCAAGATTATTTTCCAGGCATTCTCGGAAGTGAAGCCCCACATTGTGATTTCGGTTCCACTTATCATTGAGAAGATTATCAAAAAGAACGTGTTGCCTAAGCTGGAAACACTGAAAATGAAACTTCTGCTGAAGGTTCCTCTGATTAACGATAAGATTAAGGAAGCCGTACGTGAACACATGGTGCAGGCTTTCGGTGGAAATTTCTATGAAGTCATTATTGGAGGAGCAGCTTTCAATCAGGACGTAGAAAGACTACTCAGAAGTCTGGATTTCCCGTATACGGTAGGATATGGAATGACCGAATGCGGACCGATTATCTGTTACGAGGACTGGTTGCGCTACAAACCGGGGTCTTGCGGTAAAGCCGCACCACGTATGGAAATAAAGATAGACAGTCCGGACCCTCAGAATATTGTAGGAGAGATTCTTACCCGAGGAGAAAACGTGATGTTAGGATATTACAAGAATCCGGAAGCAACGGCACAGGCTATTGATGCGGAAGGCTGGTTGCACACAGGCGACTTGGGGGTAATGGATGAAGAAGGAAACGTGACCATCAAAGGCCGAAGCAAGAATATGCTGTTAGGACCTTCAGGACAAAATATCTACCCAGAAGAAATCGAAGAAAAGATAAGCAACCTGCCGTATGTATGCGAAAACATTGTGATTCAGCAAAGTGACCATAAACTGGCTGCGCTTATCTATCCGGACTTTGAGGAAGCCTACAAACAGGGATTGACAGATGCCGATATTGAAAGAATCATGGAAGAAAACCGTGTAGCAGTAAATGCGGAACTTCCTGCTTATTCTCAGATTACGCGCATCAAGATTTACCCGGAAGAATTTGAAAAGACACCTAAGAAAAGCATCAAGCGTTTCTTATACCAAGAAGTCAAGTAGCATCATGAAACGAACATTTATATTCGCGTTCCTGTTAGGAGGTATCCTGGCAGGAACGCACTTATCTGCACAGGAAACGAAACCGGCCTCAGCCCTGAAAAAAGGTCCGAACGTTTCACTGAACATCACCAATAAAAAGAAATTCCCGCCAAGGACATACGTAAACCTTGGCTTATTTAGCAATTATTCTTGTTTGAACGGACTTGGTATCAACGCGATTTCCAGCCTTCAGCATTATAATTCGTATGGTATGCAGATTTCCGGATTTACCAATGTGTCCGGACTGAAATCTACGGGGGTACAAATCTCCGGTATTGCCAATGTGACGGGTAAAAGAGCCTGCGGGTTTATCCTTTCCGGATTGACAAACGTCACAGGTACTTCTGCATACGGCTTATCCATTGCCGGTTTGGGAAATATTTCCGGAGGAGACATTAAAGGCGTTGGTATTGCCGGTTTGGTCAATGTCAGCGAAGATACCAGAGGACTTGCGATCTCCGGCTTGGCCAACGTAAACAAGGATATTCAGGCCGGACTCATTATCGGAGGATTGATGAACGTTTCTGGAAATTCCTCCAGAGGTGTACAACTGACTTCTCTATTAAACGTAAGTGGAAAGTCTAACCAAGGATGGCAATTAGCCGGACTTGGAAATGTGAGTGTAGAAAATAAAGGGGTACAAACTGCCTTGCTCAATTACAGCGTCACTAACAGAGGGGTACAGTTAGGAGTAGGAAATGTCAATACTAAAAACAGCTCCAAAGGTTATCAGATCGGTATTGTCAATGTCAGTACGGACAGTACAGCCCATCAGATTGGCTGCATCAACCTGAAGCCACAAACCCGTGTGCAAATGCTTGTATCCGGAGGTAACGCCAATAAAGCCAGCCTGTCTATCCGGTTCAAGAACAAATATACTTATACGCAAATCGGTACAGGTGCATACTATCTGGGCGTAGACAATAAACTTTCCGTCACGGGATTCTATCGTGCAGGCGTGTATCACAGCCTGACTGACAAATTAGACCTCAGTGCCGACCTTGGATATTATCACATAGAATCATTAGAAAACAAGCACCACGGTTATCCGGCCCGTTTATATGCCATCGAGCCACGAATAAGTCTGGAATATAGCTTGACAAAGAAATTCGGCCTGTTCCTTGCCGGTGGATACGGATGGATCCGGACATATAAAGGCAATCAGGCTTTCGATAAGAAAATGGTGATTGAAGCAGGAATGGTTTTGTTCTAAACAAAACCATTCCTTTTTTATATGTAACAAAAGATTTTACTTATCCATTCAGACTTGCAGAACGCACACGGCTCAGGGTTTCCGGTGTCATTTGAAGCAAAGAAGCGATATAGACCAGAGGAGCACGCTTCAGGATTTCGGGATGCAACTGAAGCAGTTTATTATAACGTTCATGCGCCGGCTCAAAACGCAACGTATCAGCTTTTACCTGAGATTCAATCAAGGAAGCTTCAAAAAGCTTGCGATACCACACTCCTATCTCTGCATCTTTTAAAGCCAACTGTTCTATTTTATCTTTAGGAATATCCCATGCAATAGTAGGCTCCAATGATTCAATCATCAGGCGGGTAGGCTCTTCCTTTAAATAGCTTTCCAAACAAATCACGACCCCTCCTTCATACGCTATATGTTCGGTCAGGTCCTTATCATATTTAAAATAAAACTGACGAGTCAGTCCTTTTTCCAAATAAAGCATGGAACGGCAAACCTCCCCTTCGTCGAGGATACGTTCGCCTTTCTTGAACTTCCGGCAAACCAATATGTCAGCCAATTCATGAATCTGTTCCCGGCTTAACATACATTTCATTCCGGAAACCATAATCTTGGCTACTTCTATATTTGTCATCATATTATTCATTTCTAATTATTTGACCTTAATACGATCGAAACCTTCACCAAATACACCAATCACTGCACTCTGAGAGACGAATGCCTTAGGGTCAATGTCTTTAATCAAACGGAAAATGGTGTTGGATTCTCTTTTCTTTGCCAAGACAAACATCATTTTCACTCCGTTATGCGTATAACAGCCTACACCGTCAATAAAGGTAACTCCTCGATGCAAGTCTTTATTGATACGCGCACCTATTTCTTCATATTTACTGGAGATAATAAAGAACTGAACAGACTGGCGGGCACTGTTTACCACCTGGTCCAATACAAAACTGGAAATAAAGAGCACCACATATCCATAGACGACTTTCTCCCAGTTATGCAACACTAAGTAACTTGAAGAAATGATAATCACGTCACAAATCAGGATGACCCTTCCCAGCGTGATGTCACGATACTTATTGATAATGGCGGCAATAATATCGGTACCCCCTGTACTTCCGTTGGCAGAGAATGCGACTCCGATACCGGCTCCACAGAAAGAAGCTCCCAGCACACACGACATGAAAGGCTGGTCATGAATCAACTCTCCGGTAACAAAATTCTGGATAACACTTAATATAAACGTCAGCGTAAAGACGGCAAATATGGTCTTCAGGCAGAACTTCAATCCTAAGATCTTCAACGCAAGAAGAAGTAGTAGAAAATTTATAATCAAATAGGTATACTGCACTGGAAAGCCGGTTCCCCAATAAATGATAGATGCAATACCCGGTACCGCCCCTGAAGGAATATCACTCGGCAACAGAAATACGGTCCATCCGATGCCATACATAATCATACCCAAAGCAATCATTAAATAATCCTTGGTCTCTCTCAAAAATTTCTGCTTTCTTGTAGCAGGCAAAGCTGGATTCATTTTCGTATCGATTTTCTAAAAATTTCAGATGCAAAAGTAAGAAAAATTCCATATAATTGACTTATATCAATTTCAAAAAATAAGAAAAATAAAGCGGGGACAATCTTTTAAAAATGACATGATTTTCGTACTTTTGCCGCCAAATAGAAGAATAAATGGCATTAGTCAACGAACACCTGCTCAAATTACCGGAAAACTACTTGTTTACCGATATAGTGAAAAGAGTTAATTCTTTTAAAGTGACACATCCCCAGGCCCGCATTATTCATTTGGGAATCGGCGACGTGACCCTCCCTATCCCCAAAGCATGTGTAGAGGCTATGCAAAAAGCAGCCGGTGAATTAGGGAATCCCAACACATTCAGAGGATACGGACCTGAGCAAGGATACGACTTCCTGATCGAAGCCATTTTGAAGCATGACTACGCCGCCCACGGCATTTATTTTGATGCCAATGAGATTTTCATCAGCGACGGTTCCAAATCGGATACGGGCAATATCGGCGATATACTGCGCCACGACAACAGTATCGGAGTGACAGACCCTATCTACCCAGCTTACATTGATTCAAACGTTTCATGCGGAAGAGCCGGCACATTGGAAAAAGACGGCAAATGGAGCAATGTGGTGTACATGCCCTGCCGCATAGAGAACAACTTTATTCCGGAAATTCCCAAGCAACGCATCGACATTATTTACTTGTGCTACCCCAATAATCCTACCGGAGCTGTATTAAGTAAAAGCGAACTCAAAAAGTGGGTAAACTATGCCATAGAAAACGATGCACTGATTATTTTCGATGCTGCCTACGAACGATACATACAAGATCCGGACATTCCTCATTCCATTTATGAAATAAAAGGGGCCAAGAAAGTGGCCATCGAGTTCCGCAGTTTTTCGAAAACCGCAGGTTTCACCGGTGTGCGATGCGGATACATGGTAATTCCCAAGGAAGTGACCGCAGCCACTTTGGAAGGCAAACGGATTCCACTGAACAAACTATGGCTCAGACGACAATCCACCAAGTTCAATGGTGTATCTTACATCACCCAGCGAGGAGCGGAAGCGATTTATACTCCCGAAGGAAAAGAACAAGTGAAAGCCATGGTGCAATATTACATGGACAATGCCCGAATCATGAAAAAGATGCTCTCGAAGACAGGTATACAATTTTTTGGAGGGGAAAACGCTCCGTATCTATGGATAAAGGCACCGGACAACCAGACTTCCTGGAAGTTCTTCGACAAACTTCTGTACGAAGCACAAGTGGTAAGCACGCCCGGAGTTGGTTTCGGCCCAAGCGGCGAAGGCTATGTACGCTTGACCTCTTTCGGAGAACGCCATCAGTGCGAAGAAGGCATCCAGCGAATTTGCCAGTGTCTGTAAAC
>OLIX01000625.1_pt1 | contig 36210 bp, 36 predicted proteins | sample 1601331 | NCBI WGS metagenome assembly OLIX01 (sample SAMEA2452120, study PRJEB22498) | human gut metagenome | biome: human feces; feature: human gut; material: feces | place: Australia | collected 2012 | reverse complement strand
TTTCTGTCCCTCGTTTAATTCTCCGGTAGATATGAGTGCCTTGACAAGCAGTTCGAAGACCGGATTAAAGAGGATCGCATCGATACCGAGTGACTGAAGATAATCTGTCCAGTCAAGGACTTTTCGGATTCGTGGTGTTACGATTCCATCATTGGAAAGTGGTGCACCGCAGAAACCGATTGGATAAATCTGATAAAATGTACTATGATATGCCCACATAAAAAATTCCTTCCGTTGCTGTTGATTTTGGAATCTGCCATTTAGGAGCGGATTCCAGTGTAAACACAGTATACCACAGAATGTGGGATTTTAAAATCGGGTGAAAGAAATTGCTTGTGACATTTCAGAGGAAATGTAGGTGATTTCAGGAAGAATATAAAAAATTTGTGGATCAGGACTAGGAGGAATATAGCTGGGAGAGAGAAGAAAAATGTTGCAAAACAGTAGAAAAATACGATAAAACAGTTGACAGAAAGACGTATTCATAATATAATCATAAAGTATGACATGAGAAGAAACAGTTTACACCAAAGCCCCGGAGTGAGCTGATTTCATAATAAACAATATTGATTTAATGAGAGAATATATTAGGAGGTCGACCAATGAAAACTTACATGGCTAATCCAGATAAGATTGAAAGAAAATGGTATGTAGTTGACGCAACAGACAAGACATTAGGACGTTTAACATCAGAAATCGCAAAAGTATTAAGAGGAAAAAATAAACCAGTTTATACACCGCACATCGACACAGGAGATTACGTAATCGTTGTAAATGCAGAGAAGATCGCAGTTACAGGTAAAAAATTAGATCAGAAAATCTACTACAATCACTCTGATTATGTAGGTGGAATGAAAGAAACTACATTAAGAGAAATGATGGATAAGAAACCAGAGAAAGTAATCGAACTTGCTGTAAAAGGAATGCTTCCAAAAGGACCTTTAGGAAGATCAATGATCAAAAAGCTTCATGTATACGCTGGACCAGAGCATGATCATCAGGCTCAGAAACCAGAAGTATTAACATTTTAAGGAAAGGTTGAAAGGAGGAAATTACAGTGGCTAAAGCAAAATTCTACGGAACAGGAAGAAGAAAAAAATCAATCGCAAGAGTATATTTAGTACCGGGAACAGGTAACATTACAATCAATAAAAGAGACATCGACGAATATTTAGGATTAGAGACATTAAAAGTTGTTGTTCGTCAGCCATTAGTAGCAACAGAGACACTTGACAAATTCGACGTATTAGTAAATGTACGCGGTGGTGGATACACAGGACAGGCTGGAGCTATCCGTCACGGTATCGCAAGAGCTTTACTTCAGGCAGATCCAGATTACAGACCAGTTCTGAAAAAAGCAGGATACTTAACACGTGACCCACGTATGAAAGAACGTAAGAAATACGGTCTCAAGGCAGCTCGTAGAGCACCACAGTTCAGCAAACGTTAATTATACGTTTCAGAACGTACAATTTCAAAAAGAATTTCAAACCTCTCAGGGAGCATTCCTTGGGAGGTTTATATTTTTGTAAAATTATACAATTATATTGATTTTTTAGGGGGAATTGCATATACTTATTATAGACAAAGAATTGTCTTAGGTGAGTTTCTACCATAAAGTGGAAACCTAAAAAAGCAGGTGAGTCTCCACCATAAAGCGAGAACCTAAAAAAGCGGTGAGTCTCCACCATGAAGCGAGAACCTGAAAAAGAGGCGAGTAATGTCGTCTCTTTTTTTGACAGATGAGGAAAAATGAAATTTTATAATATCAAAGATGAATACATCAATTATTTGAAAAAATATGATGCAAAAGTTGCAGATAATAAAAAGGGAAAGCGGCCGTATGTAGGCGTGGTGCTTGAGATTGATGGGATAAAATATTATACTCCATTTATATCGCCCAAAGAAAAGCATCGCAAAATGAAGAACACAAAAGATTTTAGGAAAATTAATCAGGGAATATATGGTGCAATCAACTTTAATAATATGATACCGGTTGTGGAATCGGCATTACTTCTTATTGATATTGATGCAATGGAAGATTCAAAATATCAGCGTTTGCTTCAAAATCAATATAAGTCTATTAAAGCTGATCGGGAACAAATTCAGTTGACAGCAAAAAGATTAAGAAAGATGAAGAATTGAATGGCAATGACAAGAGAATAAAGGAAAGATGTTGTGATTTGCCATTGCTGGAGGAGGTTGTGAAACATTATGACAACCATTAGTAAAAAAGAAGTACATAAATTTTTAGATAAACACCCGGATATACCTTTCTAGGCAGCTAAATTTGAATATAGTTTATATCTTGAGTCTGAAGCAGTTGAATATGCCAATGCGATTTCAGAAAAAATGCTTGGTGAATCTGAAGAGGATTTCCATTCGAAAAGAATGATTGAACAAGCAGAAACAACGGAAGAACTGTTGCAATTGGCTTATGAAAGAATACTTCAATATCCGGAATGAATATTTAAGATCTATGTTGTGCTTAGTAATTGGATTTCGAGGAGATGTAGAAATGATTCCTTTTTTGATGAAAGAAACAGAACGTCTGGAAAGAATGTATCCCCAAGAAACATATGCACAAGGTCCGATACTTGCTATTCAGGAACTTGCTGTCAGATTTCTTAATTGAAGTCTAGGAGATGTACTGAAAAGTAATGAGAAGCCCTGCGTTTGTAACGTGTTTGCAACACCACATTCCAAGAATCCAGTAAAATCAAGCGTTCCCAGTTACCTAAACGTTAATTATACGTTTCAGAACGTACAATTTCAAAAAGATTTTATAACTCCTCAGGACTTTGGTTCTGGGGAGTTTTTTTAGCAAAATAATGAACTTGATTTGCGACACCAATATTGAAGTAGAAGTTTTTATGAACTATAATGGTTGACAAAGATTAACCATAGGAGGGTGTATGGATAAGGATTTTAGCTTGGAGAAGAAAAATTTTATTGAAACTTATAATCTTGCTAGACCGATTATGACGATACTAGGAGATCAAGTCCGCCAAGAGATCCTGTTAGCTTTAATAGAAAGTGGGGGGATGGGAGGAATTACTATTATATTGATTTTGATGATACGACAGTAAAGCCGGTGATATTATTTTGCCAACAAGTAGAGCCAATGTTGAAAAGATGTAGCAAAGAAAGCGAAAAGAGGTTATAAAAATGAGTGTATATTCTATTTATTTTAGTCCGACAAACAGTACAAAAGAGATTGCAAATTCAAGTATTTGATGCAGATGATGTTTGTGTGATTGGCATCCCATCTTATGGAGGCCGAGTGCCAGGTATTGCACTAGAGAGAATGAATAAATTTAAAGGGAATCATGCAAAAGCTATATTGGTGGTATCATATGGAAATAGAGCATTTGAGGATACTCTGAAAGAATTAGCAGATGAACGCTTACAGATGGAGGAATTTTGTTAAAGCGAAGAGCATTGGAAATCCTTAATCTTGAAGATCGAATGTTGGAAGAACTGAGAGGAACTGAAGAAGTGATAGAAGGAACAGTTACTTTTGGGTGCGGAGAGTTTACAGCAGTAGAAACATTGGCGAAAATATGTAAGCAATATAAAGAAAAATATCCGCTTGTCCAGATTGCGATTCATACCGCAACAGCGGACACTATATATGAGATGATGAATAAAGGGCTTGTAGATATTGCATTGTTCATGGAACCAGTGGATACAGAAGGGCTTGATTATATTAGAATAAAAGACTGCGATCATTGGGTAGTAGGAATGCGCCCTGATGATCCGCTTGCTAATAAGAAGTACATAGAAAAGAATGATATTTTGGATAAGCCGCTTATTTTACCAGAAAGGGTGGGGGTTCAGAGCGAACTTGCCAATTGGTTTGGAAAAGATTTTTCCAGTCTTGATATTTCATTTATAAGCAATCTTGGAACAAATGCCGGTGTGATGGCGGCAAATGGACTTGGGTATCCAATTTCCATTGAGGGTGCTGTAAAATATTGGAGGGAAGAGATACTTGTGCAAAGGAGACTTTATCCAGAGATTACTGCGAGCGTAGTGATTGCATGGAGAAGACATATTCCTTATTCACAAGCAGTAAATAAGATGATAGAAGAAATCAATGCTTTTTAGGCATAAATGTGAATACGATATAAGTATTGGACATGATAAGATGATAGATTATAGAATAGATGTGCAGGATCAGAAGATATCTTGCACATCTATTTTTAGAAAGGGGACAAATAACTATGGGAAAAAGATTAGTGGCATATTTTAGCGCAAGTGGAACAACGAAAAAGGTAGCAGAAATGATTGCCGATAGTGCAAAAGCAGATTTGTTTGAGATTACGCCAGAGGTTCCATATACAAGTGCTGACCTTAATTGGATGGATAAAAAATCCAGAAGCAGTATAGAGATGAATGATAAGAGCATGATTGCAGAAGGAAAGGTATTTAACAATGCAACTAGACAACAAATCGTTGAATGGGTAGAAACATTATAAGTTTAGAGAGATGTAACATGAAATTACTTCAAATGAATGGTGTGAGCCGGTTACTACTGAAGGTTACAGCAAATTAGCATAATGAAAAGCAGTAAAGAAAGATGGATATCTATGGAAAGATAGAATGTTTATTTGCGAAGGGAGGGCATAAAAAATGGAATATGTCAAATTAGGAAATACGGATATCAGCGTATCGAAAATTTGCTTAGGCTGCATGAGTTTTGGGAAGGCCGGAACGATGCATGATTGGACAATTGATGAAAACGAAAGTGAAAAAGTAATCCAACATGCGTTGGAACTTGGAATTAATTTCTTTGATACAGCAAATGGATATTCGGCAGGGACAAGCGAGGAATATCTTGGTAAGGCAATCAAGAAAAATATTGCAAGGGATCAGGTAGTTATCGCTTCAAAAGTATATTTTAATGAAGGACGTTTATCGCAAAAAGCAATCATGCGGGAAATCGAAGGCACTTTGTAGAGGTTGGGCACAGATTATCTGGATTTGTATATTATTCATAGATTTGATTATGATACACCGATGGAGGAAACAATGGAGGCTCTGCATGATTTGGTGAAAGCTGGAAAAGTAAGAGCAATTGGTGCATCTGCAATGTATGGCTACCAGTTTTACAATATGCAGCTTATAGCAAAAGAACGTGGCTGGACACAATTTTCTGTAATGGAGAATCACTATAATTTGCTCTATCGAGAGGATGAAAGAGAACTGATCCCTATTTGTAGACAGATGGGAGTTTCTCTTACACCATATAGTCCGTTGGCGGCTGGACATTTAAGCAGGCCAGAATGGAAAACAAATTCACTGCGTAGCAAAACAGATAGAGTAGCCATGGGGAAATATGATGGCATGGAAAAGCAGGATAGGAAGATTGTAGAGAGAGTATATGAGCTTTCCCAAAAACATAATTGCAAAATGTCTCAAATTGCACTTGCATGGCAGTGGATGAAAGGTATTTCTTCACCGATTATCGGTGCTACCAAGACAGTATATCTTGATGATGCAGTTAGAGCTTTGGATGTAAAGTTAACAGATTTAGATATGGAATATTTGGAGGAAATGTATGTTCCACATCCGATTGTGGGTGCAATTAATCATAATCCAGAACAGACAATTTCAAGGGGCACAGTAAAATAGCCAATTAAATTAAGTATAAATAGGCATTCCTATAGCGATGGGCAACGTTCTTTTTGGAGAAGTTTTTATAGAAAATTTGAATAAAGTATATAACGAAAAACAATTTAACATATGAAACGGATAGTGTTAGAATGTGACTGGTGTTGGAAAACATAAAAGAGGAGGAAAAATATGAAAAAGAAATTTTTGAGCCTGTTTTTAGTTGCTGCATTATCCGTTTCGATGTTCGCAGGATGCGGAAAAGGCGAAGAGAAAAAAGAAGAAAATGCTGCAGCGAAAAACGAAACAAAAACAGAATATGTAAGTAAAAATGGGAACACCATGGTTCTTACATTATTTCAAAACCCAAAAACATTAGACATTCAAAAAACAAATGCAGATTATTTTATTCCGCTTCAGATTTATGATCGTCTTGTCGATGTAACTGTGAATGAAGCTGGAGAAACAGAGATTATTCCAAGTCTTGCTGAAAAATGGGATATCAGTGAAGATGGTCTTACGTACACATTCCACTTAAGAAAAGGTGTAAAATTCCACAATGGCGAAGAATTAAAAGCAGATGATGTACTATTTACCATTGATAAAGCTGTAAATCCAGAAGAAGCTTGTATCAATGCAGCTCAGTATCAGGAAGTAAAAGGGTACCAAGATCGTCTGGATGGAAAAACAGATGTGATTGAAGGTGTTAAAGTAATCGATGATTACACAGTAGCGATCACACTTTCAGCGCCATCAGCATCTTTTCTTGCAAATATGACAGGTGCTCCGGCTTCTATCTATAACCGTAAAGCTGTCGAAGAAGGAAAAGATAAATTTGGATTTGATCCAGAATATACTGTTGGTACAGGGTATATGAAGTTTAAAGACTGGACACAAGATCAGGAGATCAATCTTGTAAGAAATGATGAATATTTCAATACACCGGCTAAAATCGATGGAGTCCGCTATTTAATGAACATTGATGCCTCTACCGAACGGATGATGTTTGAAAATGGTGAGTTAGATTACATGGGTGTAAAGGCAGATGACCTTGAGCATTTCAAAAATGATGAATTTTGGAAAGATTACTTAATCGGATATCAGCCACCAAGCATGGATTACATGATTTTTAATCAGAACGATACATTCATGGCGGATGTAAATGTAAGAAAAGCTGTTCAGGCAGCAATCAATCGTGATTTGATCAATCAGAACTTCTATAATGGTGAAGGAACGTTATTAAATGGTGTTCTTCCTCCGGCAATTCCGGGATACTCTGAAGATCAAACACCAATTAAATACGATGTAGAAGAAGCAAAAAAATTATTAAAAGAAGCAGGCCATGAGTCAGATGTGACACTTACAATTCTTCAGAATGGAGAAAGTACATATACACATCCTATTAATGAAATGATTCAGTCTATGCTTGGAGAAGCAGGAATTAAAGCTGAAATCAAAAACATGGATATGACATCTTACTGGGATACCATTGCAAGTGGAGAAGGGTATTCTATTTCACTGGGACCTGTAACAGCAGATGTTCCGGATCCAGGAGCATTCTTCACAACATTTACAGTGGAAAATAGCGCTTCGAATGGATATAACATCAAAGACAAAGCGTTAAGCGATAAGATCAAAGAAGCAAATGCAAAACTTGATCCAAAAGAAAGAATTGCAGCCCTTCAGGCATTAGAATCAGAAATCGTAACAGAACAGGCATTATACTTACCGATCGCAGCTGAAAAACGTACATGCATCATTAGCCCAAGATTGAAGAACTTTCAGCTTGGCTGGCAGGGATGGGTTTGCTGCTCAACACATAATGTAGAAATCGATGATTCTTACAATAAATAAATAGCAATGTATAAAAGGTATCAGATTTGATACCTTTTATACATATAAGGAGAAAAACTTATGCGTAAATATATTGCAAAACGAATCGCAGTATCTGTTCCTATTATTTTAGGGGTCATACTGATTACGTTTGTCTTGATGAATTACATTCCAGGAAATGCAGTAACCGCGATGATGCAAAATAAGATCAATAACGAAACGGTGGCTCGAGTGGAAGAAGAAATGCATTTGAACGATCCGATTTTGGTACGATTTGGTTTGTATATAAAAGATTTATTACATGGAGATTTGGGAACCTCTTTTGTAATGAATCAGCCAGTATTCAATCTGATTAAAAATGCATTCCCTAATACGATAAAGCTGGCATTATCGGCAATCGCATTTGCATGGATTTTAGGAATACCGATAGGAATTATAAGTGCTTTAAAGAAAAATACATGTCTGGATAAATTATTTATGGGAGTGTCGCTCATGGGAATATCAATGCCGACATTTTCCATTGGAATTATTTTACAGTATTTAATTGCCTATAAATTAAAATGGCTGCCAATTAGTGGATTTACAACACCGGCACATTTAATTTTACCATCTATTGTGTTGGGATGGAGCATGGCAGGAGAGATTTCGCGTTTAATACGTACAAATTTGATTGATGTGATTCAGGCAGATTATATAACAACAGCGAAGGCAAAGGGAAAGTCGCATATGGGAATTGTTATTTTTCATGCACTAAAAATGTCGATTCTTCCAGTGATCACGATTATGATGATGCAATTTACATCATTGCTGGGAGGGGCATTGATCACTGAGAATATTTTTAGTATTCCGGGAATTGGAACCTTATCAATCTCTGCTTTGAGCAATCGTGATATACCGTTGTTACAAGGAACGATTATTCTCAGTACATTTTTAATTATTATTGGAAATCTCATTGCGGATATTATTTATGCGCTGGCAGATCCAAGAGTGCATTATGATTAGGAGGATAGCATGAAAAATATGATGAAAAATACCGGACGAAAAATAAAAAAGTATGTCAAAGAAGATCCAGTAGGATTTATAAGTTTTCTTATGATCTTGCTGTTTATTTTTCTTGCTGTTTTCGCAGATTTCATTGCACCGTATGGAATCAATGAAACACAGTATATGAAACCGAAGGCGGCTCCTTCTATGGAACACATTTTTGGAACAGATGAATTGAGCCGTGATATTTTCAGCAGAATTTTGTATGCATCAAGAATCTCTCTATTTATTGGATTTGCACCAACAACAATCAATTTGATCATTGGAACATTTTTGGGAATGATAGCTGGAATGACTACATTAAAATGGGTAGATACATTGATTATGAGAATTGTTGATATTGTATTGTCTTATCCGTTTATGATTCTTGCGATGGCGATTGTTTACAATTTAGGAGCAAGTACAAAAAATTTATTTTTAGCACTGATCTTAGTTGGATGGGCTGGAACAGCGAGAACGGTGAGAGCGCAAACATTGTCTCTAAAAAATAGTACATATATAGAAGCAGCGCGTTCCATGGGAGTGAGCAAATGGAAGATTATGATCAAACATATTTTACCCAATATTCGCTCCTTGCTGCTTGTGCTTTACACAATGTCTATCCCGGTTGCAATTCTTTCAGAGGCAGGATTGAGTTTCCTCGGATTTGGTGCACAGCCGCCACAGACAAGTCTCGGAGTTATGGTATCTAAAGGACGTACGTATCTGTTTGATGCCCCATGGATTTCTCTGGCACCAGCAATCTATATTCTTTTGCTTTCTTTGTGTCTCAATTTTTTCGGGGATAGCCTGAGAGATCTGTTGGATTCCAAACGTTCAGAAAGATAGGGGGATATGATGGAAGATATAGTATTACAAGTAAAAGATGTCACGATTGGTGATAAAAAATCAGGGTATTCGATTGTAGACAAAGTAAATATAGAAGTAAAAAAGCAACAGATTGTAGGGATTGTAGGAGAATCTGGCTGCGGGAAAAGCATGACAAGCTTGGCAATCATGCAGTTGATGCCGGTGAACATTGCAATAAAAGAAGGACAGATTCTATTTTCTGGTGAGGAACTAACGGCACTAAAAGAAAAAGAATTACGGAAAGTGCGAGGAAAAGATATTTCTATGATCTTTCAAGAACCAGTGCGCGCCCTGCATCCACTGCATAAAGTAGGAAAACAAATTGAAGAAAGTCTGAAGATTCATACAAATTTGTCAAAAGAGGATAGAAAAAAACAAACTATTTCCCTCATGAAATCTGTCGGAATACCAGATGCAGAAATGAGGTATGATCAATATCCACATCAGCTTTCCGGAGGGTTAAATCAAAGAATTATGATTGCTATGGCGATTGCAGCAGATCCATCCCTGATTATTGCGGATGAGCCGACAACTGCGTTAGATGTTACAATTCAAGCTCAGATTTTACAATTGCTGCGATCCTTGCGTGAAAGAAGAGGAGTATCGCTCATCTTGATTTCGCATGATTTAGCGGTGATTTGTGAAAACTGTGATTATGTATATGTGATGTATTGTGGCCAGATTGTAGAGGAAGCAGATGTAAGGACATTTTTCCAATCTCCGAAACATCCGTATACGCAGGCACTTATTCAGGCTTCTCCTGATCCAGAGAAAAAAATAGATCAATTGATGGCAATTAAAGGAACGGTTCCGTCTATCGAAAATATTCCGGAGGGATGTCGATTTGCGGAGCGATGTCCGCATAAAACAGAACGATGTACCAAAGTAGAGCCAAAATTGTATGAGCAAAATGATGGGACAAAAGTCAAATGCTTTTTATTTGAAGAGGGTAGATAATTTATGGGAAATTCATTAATCAGAGCACAAAATATAAGTAAAACTTTTGTGGCAAAAGGACTGTTTAGTGCAAAAAAGGAAAATCATGTATTACATCATGTTGATTTAGAAATTTACAACAATGAAACGTTAGCTCTTGTGGGAGAATCGGGATGTGGAAAAACAACATTGGGACGAATCATTCTAGGATTAGAAAAGCCGACAGATGGAAATATACTTTTTGAGGGAGAAAATATTTTTTCTAAAAAAGAAGTAAAAAAGGAAATGCGTAAAAATATGCAGATGGTCTTTCAGGATCCTTATGCATCTTTAGATCCAAAGATGAAAGTGGAAGAAATCCTGATGGAACCGCTTTTGGCAAATAAAGTGTATGCAAATAAAAAGGAAGCAAGAAAAAAAGTAAAAGAACTATTGGAAATTGTGGGGCTTAACGAAACGCATATGAAGCGATATCCTTATCAATTTTCAGGGGGACAACGTCAGCGAATTGGGATTGCAAGAGCATTAGCATTGGAACCGGCATTTATTGCATGTGATGAACCAGTATCTGCACTGGATGTTTCTGTACAAGCACAGATTTTGAATTTATTAAAGGAAATCCAGAAAAATCGTAATTTGAGTTTATTGTTCATTTCACATGATTTGGGAGTTGTGCGTTATATTGCGGATCGAGTTGCAATCATGTACTTGGGAAGAATCTGTGAGATTGGTTCCGTTGAAGAAGTGTATACCAATCCAAAACATCCTTATACAGAATATTTGCTCCAATCGGTTCCTAAAATGAGAGTTCCAAATGGGGACAAAGAAGATTTGCAACAATCTTTACAAGAGGCCAATGAAATCAAAGTAGAAAAAAGAGAAGATATGTGTCCATTCTATTCACGTTGTAAATATCATACAGATATTTGTAAGCAGAAATTTCCAGAACAAAAGAAAAGAAATGAAACAATATTTTTTTGCCATCATCCCTTAGCTTAGTCAGGAAACTGTATATGAGATAAAAAAAGACTGGTAAACAGTGGTTGATATGATTTTACCACCGCTTATCAGTCTTAGTATTTTATTCGATAGGAAGCTGTAATTGTGTAATATATTCTGATTCATCAGAAGTTGTGTGAATGTCGATCCAAAGAATTTCCAATAAGTTACCAAGCACTTTGAAGTTGTGAGTGTGTGCATATTGGATGAGTTCTTGTCCCCAGTAGGAGCTCTGTTTATAATCCCCGCGATAAGTGACGCAAAGGTAATGACCGCCGGCAAGAATATTCTCGCCTTCTTCATCGATAAGAAAAACAGATTGATAGGAAAGCACTTTTTTATTTACGAGAGAGGGCAGAGAAATCATAGTTCCAATTTGATTACTTCCGATAATGTATAAGCGATTTTGATTTAGATTGATAAGCTGTTTGATCAGAACATCCATTTCTTCTTCATTTTTATATCCTTCGGGAAGAAGGTGGCAACGGCGAGGGGGAATATTCATTAAGCAGATTTCACCTAAGGGAAGAGATAATGCGGAATGAATGTTATGCAATCTGTGCTCTACATTTTTTTGCAACTTTTGCAGATACTGTATTTGCTTTGCAATCGCGTCTTTTTCGTCTTCCAGCATAGAAATTGAAGACAAAACTGTATGATGGTCTAAGTATTCGCGGATTTGTTCCATTGTAAATCCAATGGAGCGTAAATCTCGGATTACATTTAATCTCCATATGTCGTGAATACTATAATAGCGATATCCAGATTCAGAACGCTGAGGTTTGATAATTCCAATTTCTTCATAATAACGTATAGAATCTACACCGATTCCATATAATTTAGAAATTTCACCAATTTTAAAAAAATTTTTCATATTTTCTATTGATCTCCTTGACTCTAGTATTATACCAGAGTTTATAATGAGTGTATAGATTTCATGATAGGTTAATAGAAAGGATTTTTTAAAATGCGTTCAGTTTGGAAGGAAATGAAATTATCATCCGTATTACTTTTACTATTGGGAAGTGCGATATTGGCATTTGGACTTTACAATATCCATTCAATGTCCAATGTGACAGAGGGCGGAATTTTAGGGGTAACACTTCTTTTAGAATATTGGTTTGGGATTTCGCCATCGGTTTCAGGATTTATACTGACAGTATTATGTTACCTTTTGGGATGGAAATTATTGGGAAAACTTTTTCTTGTATATTCTTTTATTTCTTCTATTGGATTTTCTGTTTTTTATGGGATCTTCGAACAGTTTGATCCATTATTCCCTGACATTGCCACAAAACCACTTCTGGCAGCAGTTGTAGGAGCAATATTTGTAGGGGTAAGCGTAGGGTTATGTGTTCGAGTAGGTGGAGCTCCGACTGGAGATGATGCGCTTGCAATGAGTTTGGATCGAGTACTTCCGTTGGATATCCAATGGATTTATTTGATCAGTGATCTGGTGGTATTGCTTATCTCTCTCACCTACATTCCAGTAAGTAAGATCATTTATTCGCTTTTGACCGTTATTTTATCCGGACAGATTATTGGGGTTATGCAAAAGATTCCATTTAGAAAAAAGGATAAAGAGGACTCTTATTCTTTTGCTGTGGAATCAAACAGAGAGAGTTGGACAGCGGGGGATGGAGATATCAGTCAATAGACAGAAAGCATTTATTACTCCTCAGGATTTTAATCTTGAGGAGTTTCTGTATATGTTTTTAGTCGCTCTTCATTTCCATCTGCGAGCGCCTGCTCGTAATACCAGCATTTGAACTGGATCATGTCGAGTACTTTTTCCAGTTTTTCAATTTTTTCTTCTACCACTTTGCGCTGATGTAGAAATAGTTCTAAGCGCTTTTCATAAGTGGAACTTCCTTGGGCACACCATTCCATAAATAACTTGATTTCTTTGATCTTCAGCCCAGATTTTTTCAGGCATTCGATCATCCGGAGTGCCTCCAGTTCTTTTTCACTGAATTTACGGATGCCGGAAGTCCGCTCAAGTGTCGGGAACAGACCTTCCTTGTCATAATAGCGGATGGTAGAGATAGGAAGGTGAACTAGTTTTGCGACTTGGCCGATTGTATACATATGGGTTCCTCCAATTTCATTTATCAGATCTCTTTTTTGATTTTTGAAAATAAGTATTGACCTAAAGTTAAGTTCAAGTATTATGATGAACATAACATGAATAGCGAAGAAAGTCAATGTGTGCAGAGTTGCTCAAAAGCGACAGGGGTTCTTGGATAGAGCATGCTTTGCAAAAAATGGAAAGGAAGGAAAAAATATGTTAGGAAATTTTCAATATTGTAATCCGACAAAACTTTATTTTGGGGAACAATCCTTTACTTTTTTGAAAGAAGAATTACAAAAATACGGACCAAAGGTGCAGCTGAGTTATGGAAGAGACTCGATTAAGAAAAATGGCATCTATGATCAGGTAATGGAACTGTTAAAAGAAGCAGGGAAAACAGTGTTTGAGGACCCAGGAGTAATGCCAAATCCGACAGTAGAAAAATTGTATGAGGGATGTAAGATTGCGAGAGAAAACGAGGTGGATCTGATTCTTGCAGTAGGGGGAGGATCGGTATGTGATTATGCAAAGGCCGTCTCGGTATCTGCATATTGTGAGGAAGATCCATGGGAAAAATATTATGAGAGGATGGAAGAGGTAGATAATCGAATCATCCCAGTTGGATGTGTGCTGACGATGGTAGGAACTGGATCAGAGATGAATGGTGGTTCCGTCATTACAAATCCGGAGAGGAAACGGAAGATCGGTCATGTATTTGGGGAGAATGTTTTCCCGAAGTTCTCCATTTTAAATCCCGTATTTACCTATACATTGCCAAAATATCAGATGGTAGCAGGAATCTATGATATTTTTAATCACATTACCGAACAATATTTTTCCGGGGAGGATGACAATACTTCCGACTATGTCATGGAGGGCCTGATGAAGTCCTTGATCCATTCTTCAAGAATTGCGATCGCAGATCCAATGGATTATGAGGCGCGCAGTAATATTATGTGGACAGCAACATGGGCATTGAATACTATGGTGGAACAGGGAAAGACAACCGATTGGATGGTTCATATGATAGGGCAGTCAGTCGGCGCATATACAGACGCCACACATGGAATGACACTGGCTGCAGTCTCAATGGCATACTACCATTATATTTGTCCATATGGTTTGCAGAAATTTGTGCGGTTCGCCGAGAATGTCTGGGGAGTACAGACAGAAGGAAAGAGTAAAGAGCAGATTGCAAAGGAAGGTCTGGCAAGCATGGAAAGCTGGATGCGTGAAATTGGGCTTGTCATGAATCTGCGGGAACTTGGTGTGACAGAAGAGATGATAGAGGGAATTGCAGAAGGAACATTTGTGATGGACGGGGGATATAAGATTCTTTCGCATGAAGAAATTGTCGATATTTTGAGGAAAAGTATGGAATAGATGGTGAACCCTCTGGAGAGAGGAGAGGAAAGAAATGAAACGTTCAAAAATTAGTCAATGTATAAAAGAGATTGCAATACTGTAAGGTATCAGTCAATGCAGTAGTGGTAGAAACAAGAATCCCCTTGCTTTAGCTATGGGGAGTGCCAAGAACTTAAGGAGAAGTATCATGTTTATTGGGAAACATGTATACTCTCCTTTTTTTGGCTGTTTCTCCACTCTCTTGGTGAGATACCATAGATTCTTTTGAATGCGCGCGAAAAGTGTAACTGATTTTCATAACCGACAGCAGAGCCTATTTCTGCAATGGACAGAGAAGTTAATTTCAGCAGTTCGGTTGCTTTCAGCATTCTGTAATTCATTAAAAATTCTTGTGGTGAACGGCCAAGTGCTTTCTTAAATATTTTCCCAAAATAACTTCGGTTAATTCCACAGACAGAGGCGATTTCTTCAATAGAAATATTGTTTTGAAAATTTTGTTCTATATAGTGGATCGCCTCTTTGATATAGTAATCACTCATTTTACTTGAAGGAGCAGAATTGGATCGTTTGGAGGACTGAATTAAATGATCAAGAAAGAGATACAGATGTCCAATCAAGTGAAAAGGCGATTCTTCTGCATTGTGCACAATATAAAGCATTTCATTCAGTAATTGTTCTTTGAGATCTTTGGAGTGAGAACGGTAGACTGGAGTGTCAGGGGACAATTCTGTCAGCTGAAGGATTTCTTTTACTTTTAATCCATCAAACTCAATCCAGACATATTCCCACGGAAGTTTTTCATCAGCATAATAGGTTGTAATCTGTCCGGGGAAAATCAGAAAACCCTGTCCACTTTTGATGGAATAGGTCTGTGTGATCCCTTTCGAATCATCTGCCATTAATGTTCCAGTTCCGGAAATGACATAGTGGAAAAGATAATGATTTCTGGCAACCGGGCCGAATGAATGACCAGGATCGCACTGTTCATAGCCATATTGATACATACCAAGATCGATAAAGTTTTCATGTGGAAATATGTGAAAAAATGTGTTGCTCATAAGGGCTCCTTTCAGTAAATATACCATAATGCGTTCTTACTTACTATAATACCATAAAAAATCGTATTGTGGTATAAAATAGGAAATAAATTGCTATTTCTGATAGCATAAAGGCATGTTATGATTAATTTAACTAAAACGGAAGAAAAAATGAATGCGAAAGGAGTATGGAATATGTCGAAAAAAGGCATTGTAAGAAACATTTCCCTGATGTTGGCAGCTGTGTTGGGAACAGTAAATTTTGGGGGCTGTGGGGAGGAAGCCTCCAGTGATCGCGCAGAAGTTGAGATGGTGTGTTATAAACCGGAGGCAGTGAAGGCATTTGAAAAAATAGAAGCGCGTTTCAATGAGACGCATGATGACATCCATCTGACGATTTCTTCTCCAAATGAAGCTATGACAATTTTAAAAACAAGATTTATCAGAGAAGATTATCCAGATATCATTGGAATTGGAGGAGACAGCAACTATTCTAACTTTCTGGATGCAGATTTATTTCTGGATATTTCAGAGTTAGAAGAATTGGAACAAGTAAAAAAGTCTTATCTCCAGATGGATAAAGAATTAGAATTTGTTCCGCAGGAAGGTGCTTACGCACTTCCATATGCAGCCAATGCAGCGGGAGTTCTCTATAACAAGGAAATGTTTCAAAAATATGGATGGGAGATTCCTGAAACATGGGAAGAATTTATGACATTATGTAACGAGATTCAAAGCTGTGGGATTCAGCCATTGTATTTTGGATTTAAAGATACATGGACTTGTCTTGCACCGTGGAATGCATTGGCAGTTGGTCTGGCAGATTCCGACATATGCAGCCAGGTCAATAGGGAGGAGACAACTTTTAAAGAAGCATATCGTGAAACTGCCGAGAAAATAAAAGCGCTTCTTCCATATGCAGAAGAAAATCCGTATGCTTATAGCTATAACGATGCATGTACCGCGTTTGCCCGGGGAGAATCGGCGATGTATCCGATTGGAAGTTATGCAATCCCTCAGATTAAATCAGTCAATCCGGATATGAAAATTGATTCATTTGTATTTCCGGCGAATGATTCTGAGAAGGAGAATGTATTAAATTCAGGAATTGATCTTCAGTTTTGCGTTATGAAAAATATAGAACAAAAGGAAGCAGTTTATGAAGTACTTCGTTTTTTATATGAGGACGAGGTAATTCAGATTTATCTGGAAGATCAGGGAGGAATTGCCTGCAAAGAGGGGGATTTTTCTATTCCAAGCGAACTGACGGGGATGAGAGAATATATTAGAAATGACAGAATGGCAGATTTTCAAGATCATCATTATCCGAGCGAAATGAGTGTGGATGCGATGATTCAGACGTATTTGCTGGATGAAAGTGACAATTCAGCAGATAAATTTCTGAAACGGTTTGACACGGAATGGAAACGATATAACAGAGATTTGATCCGCAAAGTGCAGGAGTATGAAAAAGGGATGGAGGATGCACAATGAAAAAGAAAATGAGCAATCGAGAGAGAACATTTCTGGCAATTGTAATACCGGTAGTTGTGTTGTTTTTTATGTTCAATACGTTGCCGATGCTAAAAGGAATTGTATATAGTTTTACAAATTATAAAGGGTATGGTTCTTATGAATATGTGGGATTGAGAAATTATATCGACTTGTTTACGGACGCAAGAGTAGGGAAAAGTTATCTGTTTACATTCAAGTATGCGATTGCTGGAACAATATTGGTAAATGTTCTGAGTTTGCTTATGGCACTTGGATTAAATAGCAAGATCCGATTTAAGAGTGCTTTGCGTGGGATTTATTTTGTGCCGAATATTCTGGGAGGTCTTGTGATCGGATATATTTTCAGTTTTATTTTTACTTATATCCTTCCAGTGGTTGGCGATGTATTCGGGATTGGATTTCTACAGAACAGTATTCTTGCGAGTGAGAAGTATGCATGGATTGGAGTGCTGATTGTCGGTGTGTGGCAGGCGGTGGCGATGAATACCATTATTTATATTTCCGGTCTTCAGACGGTCCCATCGGATGTTTATGAGGCGAGTATGCTTGATGGAGCCGGGAAATGGAAAGAATTTTGGAAAGTAACATTTCCACTGGTGATGCCATTTGTAACGATCAATCTCATTTTAAGTACAAAAAATTTTTTGATGGTATTTGATCAGATTCTGTCTTTGACCAAGGGAGGACCAGCACAGAGTACAGAATCGATCTCTTATCTGATTTATAAAAATGGTATGGACGGCGGTCAGTTTGGGTTTCAGAGCGCAAATGCAGTATTGTTTTTTGTTGTCATCGTAGCCATTTCAATTTTTCAAATGACAGTTATGGGAAAGAAGGAGGAGCAGTTATAATGCAGAGAAAGAAAAAAACAAATTGGATCTTAACGATTGTATTAGTATTGGGAACAGCGACTGTGTTTTTTCCTCTTTACATGGCAGTAATCATCGCATTTAAGCAACCAAGCGAGATGACAAACGATGTGCGCATTATCTTTTCCGGCAAAGTGGAGTCTGGATAACTTCCGGCAGGCGATGGAAGTGACTGATTTCTGGCATTCGCTTGGAAATAGTTTGTTGATTACACTGGCGACAATCGTGCTGGCAATTTTAATTCATTCGATTGCCGGTTATGTGATTGGGAGAGGTATGGCAAAGAAGAAAAGCTTTCGGTTTATTTATTTGTATATTGTAAGTGGAATGTTTGTGCCATTTTCGATTCTTATGATGCCGCTTGTAAAGCAGACTGCACAGATGGGACTTGGGAATCGGCTGGGAGTGATCATTTTATATCTTGTATTTTATATGCCGATGAATGTGTTGCTTTATACCGGATACTTGAAAAACATTCCAGTGGCGTTAGAAGAGGCGGCGGATATTGACGGGGCAAGCGCATGGAAGACATATTGGAAGATTATTTTCCCGATGATGATGCCTATGCATGCGACAGTTGCAATTTTGACAGCTCTTGGGACATGGAATGATGTGATGACGCCATTGGTCATTATGTCAGGTACCGGACATAATACGCTTCCGCTGGCCCAGTTAAATTTCCAGACACAGTTTGGAACGAATTATAATCTCGCATTTGCATCCTATATTCTGGCATTGATTCCAATTTTAGTATTTTATGTAATCTGCCAGAAACAGATTTTGAATGGTGTAGCAAATGGAGCAGTGAAAGGATAGAGACAGAATGAAACTGGAAAATAAAGTGATGTTGATTACTTATGCGGACAGCATGGGAAAGAACTTGAAAGAATTACATACGGTATTGAATACCTATTATAGAGATGCTGTGGGAGGCGTTCATATTTTGCCGTTTTTTCCATCTTCTGCGGATCGCGGATTTGCACCAATGCGCTATGATGTGGTAGATGAAGCGTTTGGAACTTATGAAGATATTGAAGCAATCGGAAGAGAATATTATCTGATGTTTGATTTTATGGTAAACCATATTTCTTCCTCTTCGAAATATTTTCAGGATTTTCTGAAAAGAAAGAATGAATCGAAATATGCCGATTTCTTTATTCGTTACGAGGAGTTTTGGGGAAATGGAGCACCGACGCAGGAACAGCTTGATAAGATTTACAAGAGAAAACCAAGGGCGCCCTATATTGAAGTGGAATTTCAAGATGGAACAACAGAAAAAATCTGGTGCACTTTCTGTGAAGAGCAGATTGATCTGGATGTCAGAAAGGAAGCGGTAAAATCATTTATCAAAGGAACTCTGGAGCAGATGTGCCAAAATGGAGCATCTTTGATACGTCTGGATGCATTCGCTTATGCAATTAAGAAAGAAGATACGAACTGCTTTTTTGTAGAACCGGATATTTGGGAATTGCTACATGAAATTGAGCAAATTGTTGGACGGTACGAAGTGGAAATTCTTCCGGAAATCCATGAACATTATACGATTCCGATGAAAATTGCAGAGAAGGGATTCTGGATTTATGATTTTGCGCTGCCAGTGCTGACACTTCACGCACTTTATAATCACACGGGGGTATATTTAAAGAAGTGGCTGGAGATGTGCCCAATGAAACAATTTACAACCTTGGATACTCATGATGGGATAGGGATTGTAGATGTGAAAGATCTTCTTCCTGACGAGGAGGTTTACATGGTACAGGAACAGATGTATCGGCAAGGGGCAAATGTAAAGAAAATTTACAGTTCGGAAGCATATAATAATCTGGATGTATATCAAGTCAACACGACCTATTATTCTGCACTTGGCAATCGAGACGATGCCTATTTGCTGGCTAGAGCGATTCAGTTCTTTGCACCGGGAATCCCACAAGTATATTATGTGGGACTTCTCGCAGGGGAAAATGATCTCGAATTGATGGAAAAGACGAAAAATGGACGGGATATTAATCGACACTATTATACACTGGAAGAGATTGCAGGGGAGCAGGAGCGCCCGGTTGTAAGGAAATTGAAAAAGCTCATGGCGATTCGTAATATGGAACCGGCATTTCATCTGGATGGAAAAATCCAGGTGGAAACGGAGGGGGAGAGACTTATGATCACAAGGAAATACAAGGAAAATAGTATTAGATTGTCAGCAGATTTGAGGTCTTATGGATTTGAGATTACCCGGTATGGAAAGGATTATGAAAACGGAAAGGAAACGATAGTATGGCAATAACAGTAAAGGATCAGATTTTTTCTCTGGAAACTGCGAATACACTTTATCAGATGAAGGCAGATTCGTTTGGGGTAGTGAAACATTTGTGGTATGGGGAAAAAACGGGAGTGAGCATGGAGTATCTCTTGGATTATCCGGATGTGGGATTTTCCGGAAATATTTATGAAGCAGAAAATGACAGAACGTATTCGTTGAATACAATGCCGTTAGAGTATGCAGGGAGTGGAGTGGGAGATTTCCGGGTACCAGCAGTGACGGTGCGGCATGCAGATGGCAGTCAGGCACTGGATTTACGGTTTCAGAAATATTTTATCAGGAAAGGAAAATACAGTATTCCGGGACTGCCGGCAGTTTATGCAGAGGAGAACGAGGCGGAAACACTGGAGATTCTTATGAAAGATACGGCATCTGAAACAGAGGTACATCTTTTCTATGGAGTACTGGAAGAGGCAGATGTGATCACGCGGAGTGTAATGATCATAAACCGGGGAAGTATGCCAATCGTGCTTGAGCGTGCACACAGTCTTTGCATGGATATTCCGGACGGAAATTGGGACTGGATTCATTTTCACGGAAGACATACGATGGAACGAGAGGCAGAACGTACCCCACTATTTTACGGAATTCAGGAAAGCAGCAGTACAAGAGGAACATCAAGTCATCAGCAGAATCCATCGGTTCTGCTCTGCGAGAGAGACTGTACAGAAAAAGATGGGGAGTGTATGGGAGCGGTACTGATGTACAGTGGTGGTTTCCAGACACAGATAGAGAAAGATCAGCTTGGGCAGACACGACTTGTAATGGGAATTCACCCGGATACTTTTTCATGGCAACTGGAACCGGAACAGAATTTTTGGACGCCAGAAGTAATCTTATCTTATTCGGCAAATGGAATGGCGGAATTGTCACAGAGGTTTCATCATGTCATACGCCACAATGTATGTAGAGGAGCATATCAGCTGACAAAACGTCCAGTTCTAATCAACAACTGGGAAGCGACTTATTTTGATTTTAATGAAGAAGACATAGAACAGATTGCCCGTCAGGCAGCAAAACTAGGTATTGATATGATGGTGTTAGATGATGGCTGGTTTGGAAAACGGGATTCTGATACATCAGGGCTCGGAGACTGGGAAGTAAATGAAAAGAAGTTGAAAGGGGGGCTGGGAGCACTTGTCAGAAAAATCAATGATATGGGCATGAAATTTGGAATATGGTTTGAACCAGAAATGATTTCCGAAGACAGTGAGTTGTTCCGGGCGCACCCGGAATGGGCAATCAGTATCCCAGGGAGAAAGCCTATGAGAAGCAGATATCAGTTAGTACTTGATATGGCGAATCCTGAAGTAGTAGAATATTTATATCGGTCTATCAGTAAGATTCTGAGAGACAATCATATCGAATATGTTAAATGGGATATGAATCGCAGCATTTCTGACTGGTATACATCGATACTTCCAGCAGAACGTCAGAAAGAAATGCCGCATAGATATGTGTTAGGTGTTTATGAACTTTTAGAACGTCTGACAGATGAATTTCCAGAAGTATTATTTGAGGGCTGTAGTGGAGGTGGAGGCAGATTTGATGCCGGAATGCTGTACTATTGCCCGCAGATTTGGTGCAGTGATAATACAGATGCCCATGAAAGAACTTTTATCCAGTATGGAACAAGCTTTTTTTATCCGATATCTGCGGTTGGTTCTCATGTATCTGCCGTACCGAATCATCAGACTGGTAGAATTACGTCGCTTGAGACAAGAGGAACAGTAGCAATGGCGGGAAGCTTTGGCTATGAACTTGATCTGAATCAGCTGGATCAGAATGAGAAAGAGAAAGTTGCGGAGCAGGTGAAGGCGTATAAGGAGTATCAGGAACTGATTTATGGCGGAAAGTATTATAGACTGAGTAATCCGAAAAAAGATGATTTGGCAGCATGGGAGTTTATTTCGGAGGACTGCAGTAAGATTCTTGTACAAGGTGTGGCATTCAGAGCTGCATCAAATGTACTGCGCCATCGCATTAAGCTATTAGGAGTGGATGCAACAGCAATTTATAGGTTTGTGAAAGGCAGACAAAAAGAAGAGAAGCTTAGCGGTAAGGCACTTATGACAGGCGGGATTCTTATACCAGCAATCAAAGGCGATGATGTGGCATTTGAATTTTATCTGGAAAAAATAGAAGAATGTTAAGAGGTGCGTGAAGGGGGAAAGAATATGTATGATGTAGCAGCGCTTGGAGAACTTTTGATCGATTTTACAGAAAGTGGAAAAAGTGAGCAGGGGAATCAGCTTCTGGAAGTAAATCCGGGCGGCGCCCCGTGCAATGTATTGGCAATGTTAAATAATCTTGGGAAGAAGGTTGCTTTTATAGGGAAAGTTGGGCAGGATATGTTCGGAACTCTGCTGAAACATACATTGGATGAAGTAGGAATCTGTTCTAAAAGTCTTCGGATGGACCCGGAAGTGCGGACTACACTGGCATTTGTGCATACGTTGCCGGATGGGGACCGGGAGTTTTCTTTTTATCGGAACCCCGGAGCAGATATGATGCTGAGGGAAGAAGAGGTGGATCTAGAACTGATCCGAAATACAAAAATCTTTCACTTTGGAACACTCTCTATGACACATGAAGGTGTGAGAAATGCAACGAAAAAAGCAATCTGCTGCGCCAAAGAGGCTGGGGCTATGATTTCTTTTGACCCGAATTTGAGGGAACCACTCTGGGAATCTTTAGACTTGGCAAAAGAGCAGATGGAGTATGGGTTTAGACAATGTGATGTCCTGAAAATATCTGATAATGAGATTCAATTCGTCACAGGACAGGAAGACTACGACAAGGGAATCCGTATGCTACAAGAAAAATATCATATTCCTTTAATTCTTCTTACGATGGGGAAAGAAGGAAGCCGTGCATATTATAAGGAAATGTGCGTAAAAAAGGCGGGATTTTGTGTAGAAGCCATTGAGACAACAGGAGCAGGTGATACGTTCTGTGGCTGTGCGTTAGGATACCTGTTGGAACACAATCTAGAGCAGTTGTCAAAAGAAGATTTAGAGGAACTGCTGACATTTGCAAACGCAGGGGCGGCGCTGATCACTTTAAAAAAAGGAGCAATCCGCTCGATGCCGAAGAAAGAAGAAATCAGAAAATTTCTGGAAGATCAAAAAATTGACTTTTAGTTATTAGTGTGTTACTATTTTCTAGAAAAGTAAATAGCCGGGGAGCTTGTAGACAGGCTGAGAGGAAGGTGTGAACTTCGACCCTGATACCTGATTTGGATAATGCCAACGTAGGAAAGAATTGATTTTAAGAAGTTTGACGGAGTACCAATTGAGGTACTCTGTTTTTTTATTATATTTTATTACATAGGAAATTTCCGAGAAATGTTATGGAATAAAAAGCAGAGTCCTATGAAAAAATGCTCCGCCCAGGCATAATCCTTGAAATCCTTTTGGAGTTCTGTCATAAAAAATTCCGGCACAGAGCAAATGAAAAATATTCTGCCGCGGGCAGAAGAAAGAAGAGGTACATCATATGTCAGAAAAATACTACACACAGATGGAAGCAGCAAGAAAGGGAATCATCACAGAGGAGATGCGGGCAGTTGCGCGGAAGGAATACCGCACAGAGGAGGAAATCCGGGATCTGGTGGCGAAAGGACAGGTGGCGATCTGCGCCAACAAAAGGCATAAATGCCTGGATCCAAATGGAGTAGGATCTATGCTTCGTACGAAGATCAATGTAAATCTGGGAGTGTCAAAAGATTGCAAAGATTATGAGGTTGAGATGGAAAAAGTCATGGCGGCGGTAAATATGGGAGCAGAGGCAATTATGGACCTTTCTTCTCATGGGAATACGCAGCCATTTCGAAGAAAACTGACACAAGAATGTCCGGCGATGATCGGAACCGTTCCGGTTTATGATAGTGTGATTCATTATAAGAGAGATCTTGCCACACTGACAGCAAAAGATTTTATTGATGTAGTAAGACTCCACGCAGAGGATGGAGTGGATTTTGTCACACTGCACTGTGGAATTACAAGAAAAACAATTGAACAGATCAAGAAGCATAAAAGAAAAATGAATATTGTATCCAGAGGCGGATCGCTTGTGTTTGCGTGGATGAGTATGACTGGAAATGAAAATCCATTTTACGAATACTTTGATGAGATTCTTGAAATCTGCCGGGAATATGATGTCACAATTTCACTTGGGGATGCATGCCGTCCGGGCTGTCTGGCCGATGCGAGTGACGTGTGTCAGATTGAAGAGTTGGTGCGCTTGGGAGAGCTGACAAAACGTGCATGGGCAAAAGATGTGCAGGTGATGGTAGAAGGCCCGGGGCATATGCCGTTGGATCAGATTGAAGCAAATATGAAATTGCAGCAGACAATCTGCATGGGTGCTCCGTTTTATGTATTGGGACCGATCGTGACTGATATTGCACCAGGATATGATCATATTACAGCGGCGATCGGAGGTGCAGTAGCAGCTTCAGCAGGTGCAGCATTTCTCTGCTATGTGACACCGGCAGAACATCTGGCGCTTCCGAATGTAGAAGATGTCAAACAGGGGATCATCGCTTCCAGAATTGCAGCGCATGCCGCAGATATTGCAAAACATGTTCCGCACGCAAGAGATATTGATGATCGTATGGCGGATGCCAGAAGAACTTTTGATTGGGAGGAGCAGTGGAAGTGTTCTATGGATCCAGAAACGGCAAAACAGATTCGGGAAGACCGCAAACCGGAAATTGAAGAGAGTTGCTCTATGTGTGGAAAATTCTGTGCGGTCAGAAGTATGAATAAGGCATTGAATGGAGAGTATATCGATATTCTGTAATAAAAATTCAGAACAGTGAAAGATGATGGAGCACTTCAATGCAAGTATATAAACTGCATAAAAAATAAATGGAAAATATAAAAATATTGCATTTTTTGTACAAACACCGTATAATAAACCTACTAGCACAGATTGCAGGAAAGTGTGATAAGGAGGAAGAAAACGATGTATAGAATCTCTAATTTTACGAATAATGATGATATTAAAGTGTTAAACTCTCTTGGTCCGTTTACTGTCATAGAATATCAGCGTGATTTAAGTGTGATGCCGCACAATGCCGCGTTGGCCTATTTTTGTAATGAGATGAATGTGAGAAAGCGCCAGGTTATCTGTGATGTCAATCAGGCAAATATCACACTTCAGGCAGGAGCAATGCAGTGGACCGTAGGCAATGTCAATGCGACAACGGGAGTAAAAGGTGTGGGCGATTTCTTTGGAAAAGCAGTCAGGGGAAAAGCAACCGGGGAATCGGCAATCAAGCCGGAATATACCGGAAACGGAATTCTTGTGTTGGAACCGACTTATAAGCACATCCTACTGGTAGATTTAAAAGACTGGAATGGTTCCATCGTGTTGGATGACGGATTGTTCCTGGCATGTGATGCAAGACTGAAGCACAAAGCAGTGATGCGCTCCAATCTTTCTTCTGCTGTTGCAGGAAATGAAGGACTGTTCAATCTTGGAGTGGTAGGAGAGGGAGTGCTTTGTCTGGAAGCACCTTGTCCGAAAGAGGAGCTTGTGGAGATCACTCTCCAGGATGATGTATTGAAAGTAGATGGCAACATGGCGATCGCATGGAGCGGCAGCTTAAGTTTTACTGTAGAACGGTCAGGAAAGACACTGATAGGTTCGGCAGCTTCGGGGGAAGGACTTGTAAATGTGTATCGTGGAACCGGAAAAGTTCTCCTGGCTCCAGTGCTGGATGGAGCAGTATAGAGTAGCCAGCTTTGCATAGTATTAGAAAATCTATATTAGGAAAAAGAAAAATGAAATTTGTGTAAAATATACAAGAAATATGTAGCATTTTTGTATAATATAATGGTATAATCAGTTGCGCAAAAGCTTTATGCAGAGAGGAGAATGTTATTTATATGGTAGATTTAAAAGCAAGACCGTATTATCTGTCAGAGGAAGACTGTCAATGGGTAAAAGACACAATTGCAAATATGAGCCCGGAAGAAAAAGTAGGACAGTTATTCTTTCAGCTGACAGCTTCACACGATGAAGAATATTTAAAAGAATTAATGGAAAAATATCACCTTGGTGGATGCCGTTACAATCCGGCTCCGGGAAAGGCGATTCAGGAACAGAATCGGATCCTTCAGAAATATGCAAAGGTTCCGGTATTTATCGCATGCAACACAGAAGCCGGAGGAGACGGCGCATGTGCAGATGGGACACATATTGGAGCTGGTGTGAAGATCGCAGCTACAGATAAGGAAGAGTATGCATTTGCATTAGGAAAGATGGCAAATGAACAGGCAGCGGCAATCGGATGTAACATGGCATTTGCACCGGTGGCAGATATTCTTTACAACTGGGAGAATACAGAGATTGTGACACGTGCATTCGGCGGAGATGCAGAACGTGTAGCAACTATGAGCAAAGCATATTTAAATGGAGCACATACGATTCCGGGATTTGCATGCGCAGCGAAACATTTTCCGGGAAATGGACAAGACTTCAGAGATGCACACATTGCAAACAATGTAAACTATTTTGATGTGGAAAAATGGGATGAGACTTACGGACATGTTTACCGTACATTGATTGAGAATGATCTGGATGCGATCATGGGAGGACACATCATGCTTCCTTCTTATGCAAAAGCCATTAATCCTGAGTTAAAGGACGAAGATATGATGCCGGCTACATTAAGTCCGGAGATCATGACAGGTCTTTTGAGAGACAGACTTGGATTCAACGGTATGGTCGTGACAGATGCTTCCCATATGGTAGCAATGACAGACCGAATGAAGCGTTCAGAGATGCTTCCGGCAAGTATCAATGCAGGTTGTGATATGTTCTTATTCTTCAATGATCCAGAGGAAGATTTTGCTACAATGCTTGGTGCATACAAGACAGGAATCATCAGTGAAGAGAGAATGACAGAAGCATTGACACGTATTTTAGGACTCAAAGCACATCTGGGTCTGAATAAGAAGAGCAAAGAAGAACTGGTTCCACAGCCAGAGACTGTAGAGGAAGTGCTTCAGAGAGAAGAATACAAGGCAATGCAGAAATCAATCAGCGAAGACTGTATCACGCTTGTAAAATATAAAGACAAAGACGTGCTCCCTATGACACCAGATCGTTATAAGAGAATTATGATCGTGCATATCAAAGGCGCAGAGAACAGTATGTCAGCGCTGATGAAAATGCTTGGAGGCGGAAAAGGAAATCCGGCAGAAGCGTTAAAAGAAAAGTTATGTGCAAAAGGATTTGATGCATTTATCTATGAAAGTCCGCTTGATGTCATGAAGAAACAGATTGAAGCCGGGGAAAAGCCAGACTTAAATATTTACTTTGCAGGAAAGAATGCCATTGCAGATTTCGTATCCGATATGGATCTTGTAATCACGCTCTGTGATGTGCCGAACGGAAGACCAAGCTTTGGTATGTCAAAGGGAGGCGGAGAGATTCCGTGGTATGTATTTGAAGTTCCGGTTGTTGTTGTCGGATGTGGACAGCCGACAATGCTTGCAGATATCCCGCAGGCACGGACCTATATCAACACTTACGATTCCAAAGATACAACACTGGATGCGTTAGTTGAGGATCTTATGAATGGAGAAGAAGCATTCAAAGGAACAGATCCGATTGACAGTTTCTGTGGATTATTTGATGCAAGATTATAAGAAGGAAGAAAAAAGATTCACACAAGATGTGGATCTTTTTTTCTGTATATGTGGGAGAAAAGCGCGGTAAAAATCCGAAAGATAAAATGGGGAAGAGATTTCAATAAGAACTAGAAAAATGATGAAAAGGCAGAGGAAAAGCGGTATAATAAACTGGAAGCTTAAAATAGCAGATTGTGAGAATGATGGAGGAAAAAATGGAATATAAAATATACCGCATAGCGGACCGTACACAGATCGATCAATGCGAACTGTTCGTAATCGATCAATATTTGTGGAACAGTTTACAAACGCCGAAAGCATATGGCAGAGCCGGATATATCGATGGGCAGGGAATTTATGTGGAGATGACCTGTGAAGAGTGTGATCCGAAGCGACTTTGCAACAAAGATAAAGAACTCGTCTATAAGGATAGCGCGCTGGAAGCTTTTTTTGCATTCCCGGAGGGAGATATGAGCATAGAGAAACAGTGTATTTATATAAATTTTGAGATGAATGCCAACGGAGCACTGTATGCGGAGAAAGGATATACAAGAGAGAATCGGACATTAATTTCAGATGTGTACTATCAGGAAGCAGATTGTCGGGCGAAAATAGAATCAGATCGGTGGTGTGTATCTGTTTTGATCCCGGAAGCACTGCTTGGGGAAATTACTTCTCTTGAGAAGCTAAAAGCGGGACAAAGATTTTACTGCAATTTTTATAAAATATCAGAGGACGACAAGATCCAGCATTTTGGATGTTACAGTCCGATTGAGAGCGAAGAACCAAATTTTCATCTTCCAATCTGTTTTGCAAAGGCGGTGATTGCAGATGTATAATGAACTGACAAAAAATGATATCAAGAAAATGCGCGAAGAGATTGAATACCGGAAGATTGTGCTTCGAAAAGAGCTGCTGGAAGATGTCAAAGAAGCGAGGGCACATGGGGACTTGAGTGAAAATTTTGAATATCATGCCGCTAAGAAAGAGAAAAACAAAAATGAGAGCAGAATTCGGTATTTGGAACGGATGATCAAGACTGCAAAGATTGTATCCGATGAATCAAAAGAAGATGAAGTGGGATTAAACAACACCGTGCACCTCTATTTTGAAGAAGATGATGAGGTGGAAGTATTCAAACTGGTGACAACCGTGCGGGGAAATTCCTTAAAAGGGCTTATTAGCACAGAATCCCCGATTGGAAAAGCGATTCTTGGGAAAAAAGCAGGGGATAGAGTTTTCATCCGGGTATCTGGAGATGCCGGATATTATGTAGTGATCAAAGAAATAGAAAATACAGTTGATGACGGCAGTGATCAGCTTCGCAGTTATTAAAAATAAAACAGCAGAATTAGAGCTGCCACGTATGAAAAGAGTTATGTTTATTTTTTTTTAAGAATTTTTCGCTTTCTTTTAGAAAACAATCATACTTTGGACACATTTTCCTTTTATACTAAGAGTCAGATAGTTGATTAAGTAATCACTATCTCCCCCCTCTTAAAGTAGAGCGTTGAAGATAAGACGCATACTTTACTCTCATTCCTTTAGATAACTATAAAACAACGAAGCCCGTTAGCCCTTGTGGTTGACGGGTTTTCGCTGTTCATAAAGGTCTGGCAGTTTTAGTTTGAAGAAAATATAATCAATTTTTATACATTCTTTGATATTCACTCGGAGAAATTCCGGTTGCTTTTTTAAAGCAGAGGGAGAAGTACTGCTGGCTGTCGAAACCGGTCGCGGAAGCGATTGTTTGGATTGGATCATTGCTTGTTGCAAGAAGATATTTTGCTTTTGCCAGTCGCTCTTGATAAATGTATTCCGATAATTTTATCCCGGTAATCTGTCGGAACAGGCGGGAAATATAGGTCTCGTTATAATTTACAATTGAGGATAAGGTTGATAAGGAAATAGTTTCGTTTAAGTGTTCTTTAATATAGGTTTTGATTTTTAAAATGACCGTTTCATTTTTATCGGTGGCTTTTAGTGATAGTACTTCAAATAATTGTGTAGAAAAATTTTCTAAGTAACCGAAAGCTTCTTCCCAGCTTGTAAAGTCATTTAAGTGATAAAGCGGGTAGATTGCAGTCCGCGGAGCAAGTTTTTCCTGCAGATGGTAGAGAGTAATGTAGGAAATCAATGTTGCAGAGATACCGAGATAGATTTCAATTGCTTCCAACGCATGGATACTTTTTTGCTTTTTACAGAGATCCCGCAGGGAGTGGAGGGCGAGGAGATATTCGGACCAGGTATTCTGATAAAGGTAAAAGGATAACTCCTGCAATTTCTGTGAGGCGGCATTTCTGTCAGAATTTTTGAAAGTGACAGAAGTTTCTGAGTCCGTTTTTGTCTCAAAGAGAGAAACAGAAGAGACTGTCCAAATGTTTCCGGTATTCTGGATTTCCAGCTGCTGAAGAAGGCGATAGTAAGTATTGGCAGTAGCATCCAGAGAAACCGGTTGTGGATAAAGAATCAGATTCACATTCCGGTGCAGGGAATTCATACTGTAATTCATTAGGTCTTCCAGACAGCTTTTCAGAAATGTAAGTTCATTTGGAATGGATTTACTAAAATCTTTTGATGGCTGAAAGAACCAAAGCATATTTCCATGATTCAGATTCAACATCGTATAGCTAAAAGAATGTTTCAGAAGTTCTTCTGCCAAAGTGAGGTATTCCAGGACAAAGGTGGACATATTTTTTGCATATTCGTCAATGGAACGGAGATGTACGACCATGTAAGCAAGGTATACCGGTTGAGAGAAATCGAGACAGAAGTCAGATCCCGCGAGAGTAAGATCCCGACAAATCTGATGGGAATCATGCCCGGTCAGTATTTCCCTAAGAAGATTCTGTTGCATAAGATGTGTCAGAAGACGATCTTTGCTCTGAGAGCTGTCAAGTAGGAGATCGGTCTGGGATTCTTTTATGATTTTTTCAATGGCACAACGCACTTCAGCCAAAATCGTTTCATCTGACTCAGTCTTCAGCAGATAAGAAGTATGAGAGAGTCGGTTTGCCTGATAAATATATTCAAAGTTGTCATAAGCAGTCAGAAAGATAATATGACATCTTGGCCAGCTTGCGCTGACTTTCCCGGCAAGTTCTAGCCCACTGTATCCAGGCATGTGGATATCAAGCAGCATCAGATCAATTTTAGAAATCGAAAGGATTTCCAGCGCTTCTGATCCAGAATAGGCTTTCTGAATATTCAAATCTATTTCTATATGTTCTTCGATCAGAGCAAACAGATAGTTTACAATATAACGTTCATCATCAACAATTAGCAAGTTCATAATATCCCCCTTATTTAGTGTTATATTTCCATAAAAAATTCCTACATTTCACAGAAGTCATCTGATTTATGTATTATTATTGCGAAAGGAGCCGGAATAATCATCTGATTCCATATGGAGCATAATTGTAGCGCAAAGCCCTCCAAGTAGAGAACGCGAAATTTCCAAAGTATCCCGGTCATTCGAGAAAATGTGCAGACGTCTCTGGATATTCAGGATTCCTGACATTTCTACTCCGGCGGAAGAATGAGCGCTATCCTGAAGTTTTTTCTGAAGTGTGGTAAGTAGTTCGTCTGAGAGTTCTTCTCCGTTATCTTCGATGATCATGAGCAGAGAATGTTCTTTGGAAAGAAAACGTACACGGATCAATCCATCGCAGATTTTATTTTTTAATCCGTACTGAAATGCATTTTCAAGGATTGGCTGAAGGATTAGTTTAGGAACGGACAATGATGAAAAGCAGTCAGGCAATTCTTCCAGTTCAATCTGAATACGGCCAGCAAAGCGAAGCCCCTGGATATAAACATAATTTTTCATGTGTGCATATTCTTCTGCAAGTGTGACATGATCCATACTATTTTTTGTAATATAGCGGAAGCAGGAAGCAAGGGCATTTGCAACCATGGAAGCTTCTTCTGGTTCAAAGCGGATCATACGTTGAAGCATAAAGAAGCTATTGTACAGAAAGTGAGGGTTGATCTGTGCTTGAAGTTGTTTCATTTCTGCTTTTTGCAATAAAAGTTTCTGATTATAATCCCGCTCAATTAAGCGACTTAATTTGAGTGCCATGTTGTTAAAGGCATGGTACAAATAGGCAAAATCATCATTTCCAGTCTGTATGATCTGTACTTGGAAATTACCGTGTTCGACTTCATCAAAAGCATCTGTCAGTTTGCTTAGAGGCTTATGTACCATGTGATAAATTCCAATGAAAAACAGGATGCTGGCACAGATGATGAGAAAGAAGAACAAAAAGAGCAGACCATAACTGTAGCGGATCGATGGAAGGAGCGAGGTGTCTGAAATCAGCCGTACATAGATACCGCTCGAGGATTCTATCCGACTGAGAAATGCAGTGTAAAATTTTCCATGTAGTTCCACTTTTTGATAGGAAGGAGCAGATGTATGTGCATTCTGCTTAAGGAAGTTCGATGCTTCTTTGCGAAGATCAGAAGGAAGGTTTGAAAGGGAAAATCCATTTTCTATTTCAAATAGATAAAATTCATCAGAATAAGAGCTATTTGATTCCAGATAGGATTTCAGTGCATTTTCGGATAGAATGAAATTGACGGCAAAGGCAGGGCTTGATGAAAATGGAGCCATAAATACAGACAGTGTTTTCCTTTTCTCTAGTGGAGATTCATAATATTCTACTAATCCGTGTGTCTTTGACAACTCCTGGTAAAAGCGAGTTTCTTCTTCGGTGAGTGTACAATAACTTCCGATGGTGTAATTGTCGGAATTGTACATTAGATTATAATTGAAGAGATAGGCATGAGCAGACTCCAAAAGTGGAGAGGAGGCGCAGAGGCTTGACAGCTGCTCACGGAGCAAGTTGACACGGACACTTTTATCATAGGTGGAAAGATAAGGGTAGATGACAGCAAGATCCCGGAGAAAATTCTGCTCAATAATATGAAGATTGGCAGTGTAGATCTGCTGTAGATTTTCATCTAGGCGGGCAATATAAGAATCATTATTAGACTGGATAGCATCTAGAGTCTGCTGCCTCTGTTTCAAATTATTGTGGTTTAGATAGATTAGGCTGACAGTCATGAGAGGCAGGAGAACAGCTAGAAAAAGAAGGATTACTTTTTTTAATAGTAAATTTCTTTCATGAAAAGCATTTGGGTGTAGAAGAGTTTTTAAATATATTTTTCCAGACATGGTTGACTTTTACAAATTCCTTTCTATATTTTTTGTACTTTTCCGAGCATTTTGTAATACATGCCTGCCGAGGGCAGACTTTTTCTGATAAGGTATAGAGCGATATATTTACACTAAAATTCATACTGTTTTCGTATGATTTAGTATAGCATAAGGAGAAATGGAATACAAAGTGAGAGAGTTATAATATTTTGTGATTTGTATAAAATTTTGTTATCTTAGCAGAAATAGTGCAAGAAACTACACAAATGTAAAAATATTTTATATGTTTTTGGATGGGAATCCAATAAAATAAGGACAGAAACAAATACAGAGAATAAAAATCTTCGGTGAGAAGAGAAAGGGATGGAGAAAATGAAAAGAAAGAAAGTGTTATCAGTACTGCTTGCAAGTACGCTTGTATTTGGAATGACCGGGTGTATGAGCAAAGGGACAGAATCCGGAGGGGAGAAGAAAAAGACAGAACAAAAACATGTAGAAGCACCAAAGGGAGCATTGGATAAATATAGCGAAACGGTGACAATCTCAACTGTGCTACCGGAAAATGCCGGAATCCAGTGGCAGGAGGGTGACGACTACGGTGATAATCCATGGTACCGTGCTTATGAGGAGCGGTTAAATATCAAAGTCGTTAATGACTGGGTGAGCAATGATTATAAGACGAAGTTAAATCTTACGATTGCAGATGGAAATCTTCCAGATGTATTTAGTGTATCTAGTCAGCAACTTCAACAGCTGATCGATGCAGACTTAATCTGGGATCTGGGAGAAATCTTTGATACATATGCTTCAGATAATCTAAAAAAATATATGGAAATGGAAATAGATACTTTTGAGACCGGTAAGCGAGATGGAAAATTATATGGTATCCCGCAACTGACATATGGAATTATTGATCAGCCAACACAGATTTGGGTTCGTCAAGACTGGGCAGAAGAGGCAGGACTTCAAGAAATCAAAACAATGGATGAGTTTGAAAAACTTGCGAGGACTTTCCAAGAAACCCATGGTACTTATGCAATTACAGAGGATCAGGATCTGGAATGTATGAACAATCTTGCTGTTGCATGGGGAGCGCATCCAGGAATCTGGGTAGAAGGAGAAGATGGAAATCTGGAGTATGGATCTGTACAGCCACAGATGAAAGAGGTACTTGCAAAATATACGGAGTGGTATAAAGAAGGTCTGATCAATCCAGAGTTTGCGACAACTGATATGGAAAAAATGTTCCAGGGAATCATTAATGGTGAAGTAGGAATCTGTCCGTTTGCACAGTGGTTTGGCTATCAACCGGGACCAGACATTATTTCAAATCTTGGTGACCAGGCATGCTTTGATGCTTATAAGATTCCGTCTGCAAATGGAGAAGAGGTAAAAGCAAATGTAAAATATTCCAATATCGGATATGTTGTTGTCAGCAAGACATGTAAGAATCCGGAGGCAGCAGTCAAGCTGTTGAATTTCTATGCATATATGATGGATGATGCACAAGGCAAAGAAGATACCAAATTTATTGACAGTCTCTTTAACCATGCTTATACAAATATCCCATATGCGTTGCGTGTCATTAACCCGATGACCGATTATAATCAGTTTGAGAATGTAACAAGCTATTTGGAAAAATATCAGAATGGTGAAGATGTGGATTCTTCTGAACTTGGAAAAGATGCTGTAAAATATGAACACTGTGTAGAATGGCTTGAGAAAAAGACACCGGAAGCGGTCGGAGACTGGATGCAGCAGGGAAGTCCGAAATCAGCATACCGGATTTCAAAAGAAATGATCGACAATAATGAGATTGTAAAAGATGCTTACTGGGGACAACAGGTAGAAACATTATTAAGTTCTGGAAGTACATTAGATGATATCTTAAAAGAAGGGTTTACAAAGATCATTGTAGGAGAAAAGCCGGTCGAATATTTTGACACATTGGTAGAAAATTGGAAAGCAGCCGGCGGAGAAGCTGCGACAAAAGAAGTAAACGAATTGTGTAAATAATAAAGAGTAAACAAGAAAGAATGTCCTCCGGATGTGGCAGTCTGCTAAGGAGGATATTTTTCTTTTAAGGATAAAGGAGAATAGAATATGTTAGCAAAATTTAAGAAACAGTGGCAATACCATTTGATGCTTTTGCCAGGGGTGCTCCTTGTGTTGATCTTCAGCTATATTCCATTGTATGGTGTGATTATTGCTTTTCAGAATTATAATCCGGGAATGGGATTTTCATCTCCGTGGGTTGGATTGAAAAATTTTCAATATCTGTTTAGTCAGCCTGCATTTTTAAGAACGATCTGGAATACATTTTATATTGCATTTTTTAAATTAATCGGAGGGATTGTTGTTCCAGTAGTTTTTGCGCTGTTGTTAAATGAGTTGATATCGAACAAACTGAAAAGAATTTTTCAGACGTTAATTTATATTCCAAACTTTTTGTCATGGGTAATCATGGCAGGCGTGATGATGGACTTATTGGCCAAAAATGGTGCATTCAATGAATTGTTGACAGCAATTGGATTTCCAGTGATAAATTTCTTGGGAAGTCCTAAGGTGTTTCCGTGGACAATGATCATTAGCGACATCTGGAAAGGTTTTGGATTTGGAACGGTTGTTTATCTTGCAGCGCTTACGAGCATTGATCCAGGACTGTATGAGTCAGCACTTCTTGATGGAGCTACAAGATGGCAGCAGATCCGTTACATTACGATTCCGCTTTTGATGCCGACGATTATCCTGATGACAGTACTTGCGTTGGGAAGTGTGTTAAATGCCGGATTTGACCAGATTTTCAACTTATATTCCCCGATTGTCTATGAGACCGGAGATATTATTGATACATATGTATATCGGCTTGGTATACAGCAGGCGCAGTATTCCGTTGGAGCAGCCATCGGATTATTTAAGTCAGTTGTCTCATGCATCATGGTAGGACTGTCT
>OLIX01000597.1_pt1 | contig 37046 bp, 33 predicted proteins | sample 1601331 | NCBI WGS metagenome assembly OLIX01 (sample SAMEA2452120, study PRJEB22498) | human gut metagenome | biome: human feces; feature: human gut; material: feces | place: Australia | collected 2012 | reverse complement strand
GAAGTATCCGGAACAGGCGCACTGACAGGAATCATGATGGCTTATGAGAAAGCCACCGGAACAACTCTGAACGAAGATCAGAAGGCTGCCGCAACCGACGAACTTGTCACAACAGGAGATCTGGCAAATGATATCGGACAGGACAAAGCCGAAGATGTCATGAATGATGCCAAAGAAAGCGTTATTGAAGACGGCTTAAAAGATGAAAACGATATTCAGGATGCAGTGGAAGATGCTGCCAAGAATAACGATGTCACTCTGACACAGGAACAGATCGACAAGATCACTGAACTGTTAAAGAACATTTCCCAGTATGACTATGATGTCAAAGCACTGAAGAATACACTGAACAACATCGACGGAAAGAGCGAGGGATTCTTCTCCAACCTCTGGAATTCCATCAAAGGAATCTTCGGCGGCAGTGACAGCTCTGATGGCGGAATCATCAACAATACGGATGACAGTGCACTCGGCGATGATGTCGTAAGTAACAGCACACTGGATTCTTCCGACAACTCTTCTTCGAACAATTCCGACAGCGCAGATAATTCTTCCGACAGCAGTTCGGATGACAACAGCGATGACAGCGGATTCTGGGGCAAGATCAAGAAATTCTTCAAGGATCTGTTCGGCGGAAGCGATTCTAAAAAAGACAATTCAGATAAGAGCAAAAACGATGCCAATACAGAGGACAGCAAAGATACTGATGATGATCAGTCTGACGACACACAGAATGATTCTCTGAACAGTGATGCAGATTCTTCAGACGCCGGCACAACAGACAACTCTGCTGATGATTCTTCACTGAATAACGGTGCCGATGATCAGTCCGATACTCAGAGCAGCTTACCAGGCAGCAGCGAATCAGATTCTTCCAACTCTGATACGTCTGATTCCACAGCTAACGGCTCTGCCAACTAGACATAAGCATTAGCAGGTAATTATAGTAACAAACGAATTATAATGACAATACAGCAAACCTGCCACTGGCAGCTTTTCTTGCATACTTTGGTATAAAAACACCGGGAAGCTTAAAAAAACTTCCCGGCGTTTTTTATTTTACTTCAGTCAAATTAAAATCTCTCTATTCCAAAATTTAAATAATCCTAAAATTACTCCTCTTAAAATTCAAACACAGCAACTCCGTAAGGCGGCAGCTTATAAGCAAATGAATACGGTCTTCCATCACATTCTTTTGCCTCAGCCTTATAGATCTTCTTCCTTACCTCTCCGGTTCCGCCGTATTTTTCCTCATCACTGTTCAGAATCAACTTATACTGTTTCTTTCTCGGAACTCCGACTCTGTAATCATCTCTTGCCATCGGCGTAAAGTTGCAGACGAACAACAGATTCTTCTTTGCACCTTTGGAATGTCTCATGAAACTATAGATACTTCTGTATCCATCATCCGCATTGATCCATTCAAATCCTTCCCAGCTCTGATCCATCTCATACATCGCCTTATGACTCTTATACAGATGAAGCAACGCTTTTACCCACTCTTTCATCTGCTGATGCTCCGGCTCAGCCAACAGGAACCAGTCAAGTTCTCTTTCCTCGCTCCATTCACGAAGCTGAGCGAATTCCTGCCCCATGAAAAGAAGCTTCTTACCGGCGTGTCCCATCATGAATGCATAACCAGCTTTAAGGTTAGCATATTTATCAAATCCCAGTCCCGGCATCTTATTAAGCATCGAACACTTAAGATGTACCACTTCATCATGCGACAATACCAAGATATAATTCTCACTGTATGCATAACTCATGGCAAATGTCATCAGATGATGATTATCCTTACGGAAATATGGATCCAGCTTCATATATTCCGTGAAATCGTGCATCCATCCCATATTCCACTTCAGGCTGAAACCTAAACCGCCTTCTTCTACATCACCGGTAACCTTCGGCCATGCTGTAGATTCTTCTGCGATCATGAGTGCTCCCGGATTTCTTCCAAGAACAACAGAGTTCAAATGTTTGAAGAAATCAATCACTTCAAGGTTCTTATTCTCACCATACTTATTCGCTACCCATTCGCCATCTTTCCGTCCATAATCCAGATATAACATAGACGCAACAGCATCTACACGAAGTCCGTCTATATGGAATTTTTCAATCCAGAACAATGCATTGGAGATCAGGAAATTGCGGACTTCATTTTTTCCAAAGTCAAACACTTTTGTTCCCCAGTCCGGATGTTCTCCAAGTCTTGGATCTGCATATTCATACGTCGCAGTTCCGTCAAAATCAGCAAGTCCATGTGCATCCTTCGGGAAATGGGCCGGTACCCAGTCCAGAATGATACCGATCTTATTTCTATGCAGATAATTGATCATCCATGCGAAATCTTCCGGTGTCCCATACCGGGATGTCGGTGCATAATAACCAGTCACCTGGTATCCCCAGGAACCGTCAAACGGATGCTCCGCGATCCCCATCAGCTCCACATGTGTATAACCCATTTCTTTAATATATTTGGTAATTGCTCTGGCAAACTCTCTATATGTATAGAAACCTTCATCTTCCCGTCCCGGATGGCGCATCCAGGAACCAATATGTGCCTCATAGACAGACATCGGCTTATGCTTATGATTCCAGGTCTTTCTGTGGGTCATCCATTCTGTATCCGTCCATTTTATATTCTCGATATCTGTAACTCTGGATGCTGTTCCAGGTCTTAATTCCGCATAATTGGCATATGGATCTGCCTTAAATATCTGTTCTCCCGAATAAGTCTCAATACAATACTTATACATCTGATTTTTCTTCACACCAGGTATAAAACAGGTATAGATTCCCAGAGGTTCTTCTCTCTTCATCGGGTTCGCCTCTGTATCCCATTCATTGAACTCTCCGACTACCGAAACTGCCTGTGCATGCGGTGCCCATACCGCAAAATACACACCTTTTTGTTTTCCGTCCTGTACCAGATGTGCCCCCAGCTTCTTATAAATCTCGTAATGATTGCCCTGTCCGAAAAGGTATTGATCCAGCTCGCCTATTTCATACGGTTTCTTCTTTTTTTCAGCCATAATTACCCCTCGCATTCTGTTGCATATTTATAACAACATTATACTTTACAAAAGGGCAAAAAGAAAGAGTTTTGACAGTTTAGTTTGTCAAAACTCTTCCAAAATCTGACTTAAATTTTAAAATCTTCTTCTTTCAGAATAATTCTGTCAGAATCATCTGTTCCCTTACCAAATACTCTTCGTGCAAGGTGTTTTACATTTGCTTTCTGTGAATGAGCAATTGCTTCATCCATGATCTCTTTAACTTCTGCAACAGATACTGCATGGTCTTCTCTTTGCATTACATCGATACGGCTGTACAGTGCAAGGATTCCCATCTCATCCAGTTTATATCCATTCTCTTTCGCATATGTCTGACCGAATGTTACCAGCTCATCATTAATGAATACCGGAAGTTCCAGTTTCGAACTGAATTTCTTCTTGAATTCCGGATTAGCTGTCATCAGACGCTCCAGAGGTTTTCTCTGATCTTCCAGTACGAAAAGTAATTCACCTGTCTTCTTTTCCATCAGATAATTAAGTTCTTTTACCGTTCTTGAATTCAGCTTGCCAGCATGTTCAATGATGATTGCTCCTCCACGAAGCTTCTGGATGATATTCGTAAGTTCTTTCTTATTCAAAGACTCACCTGTAACGATCGCTACTTTACCCTGTTTCAGATTTCTCTGTTTCTGGATTGCTTTTACGATATCAACCGCAAGAACTGTTTTACCAGATCCTTTTCTTCCGATTACCAGAAGGTTTCCTGTCTTGGAAGTACCCTCTCTCTGGGCACGTCTGTCATTATCAAGAACCTCTACGATCTGTTCACTCATTCCTCTTACCGGAACAAAATATGAGAATAACTTCTTCTGTTCTTCCGTAAGTCCTGCCTTTAATCCGATTTCACTCGTTGCACTCAGATCATATCTTCCTGTTACAACGAATCCGGTATCAAATGGAACTCCACCTTTTGACTTTTTAATTCTTGCCTGGATCTCTTCTTCGGATGGCTCTTCAATCTCTAATTCTTCTGTGTCATCCTCATCTTCGATCTCTTCTTCGTCAAAATCTTCTTCCTCAAAGTCGCCTTCGTCAAAGTCGCCTTCATCAAGATCCTCTTCCTCAAAGTCAGCTTCGTCAAAATCTTCCCCTTCAAGGTCTTCGCCAAAATCAAGCTCTTCGTCATCGTCGATCTCTTCTTCGTCGAAATCCTCTTCGTCCATATCTTCTTCAAAGTCGCCTTCGTCAAAATCGGTTTCTTCATCATCTATGTCTTCAAAGTCGTCTTCGTCATCGTCTTCGTCAAAATCGGCCTCTTCAAGTTCTTCCTCGTCAAGATCTTCTTCCTCAAAGTCAGCTTCGTCAAAGTCTTCCTCGTCGAAATCTTCTTCCTCAAAGTCGCCTTCGTCAAAGTCTTCTCCTTCAAGATCTTCTTCCTCAAAGTCGCCTTCGTCAAAGTCTTCCCCTTCAAGATCCTCTTCCTCAAAGTCGACTTCGTCAAAATCACCTTCCTCGAAACTACTTCCGTTCATATCCAGTCCGGCAAGCTCATCTTCGATTCCTTCTATGAAATCTTCATCCATTCCCGGACCGTCTTCAAGTTCTTCCTCATAAATCTCATCTTCGGAATCTTCATTTTCACTCTCCATCTCTTCCATCAGACGGACAATGTCATCCGGTATTCTCTGTGTATTTCTTTCAGATTCTTTCTCGTCGGCTGCCTCTTCCTCAGCTTTTCTTGCTGCCTCTTCCTCGGCCTTTCTTCTGGCCTCTTCTTCGGCTGCTCTTCTTGCTTCTTCTTCAGCCTTTCTTCTGGCCTCTTCTTCGGCTGCTTTTCTTGCTGCCTCTTCCTCGGCTTTTCTTCTGGCTTCTTCCTCGGCTGCTTTTCTTGCTGCCTCTTCTTCAGCTTTTCTTCTAGCCTCTGCTTCAGCTGCTTTTCTTTCTACTTCTTTGCGCTCTTCTTCCTGACGGATTCTTGCCTGTTCTCTTTCCTTCTGGAGACGCTCCTCATCTTTGGCTTTCTGCTTTGCAATCGCCTCTTCATGATCTTTCTGTTTTGCCTCCCATTTCTGAAGGATATCATCGATCATCATCTGACCGTTTGCCAGGATTTCATCCTCGCGCTCTTTCATTGCTTCTTCTTCAATATTAATACCGCTTGCAACAGCAACACCCTGTGCCAGAGCTTCTTCTAATGTGGCCCCCGTAACTACCTGTTTGATTGCTGATGTATGCTCTTCAGGTGTCTCAACAGATGCTTCCGGTTCTTCTTCCCTGTACATCGGAGTCTCTTCCACTGCTGCAGTTGCTTCCGGTACAACTTCCTCCGGTACAACTTCCTCCGGTACGACATCTGCCTGTGCGGCTTCCTCCGGTATTTCAAACTCTTCCTGCATCGGAACCGGCTCCGGCGGAATCTCCTGTACTTGTGCATCATCTATTCTCTGCACCGTACTTTCCTGTACCTCTTCCTCAGAACCTTCATCATATTCATTCTCATCGTCAACTTCTTCCAATGTTGACTCCGTCTGTTTTACAGGTTCCGGCTGCTTCTTTACTGCTCCCGGACGGCTGTCATATTTTTCCTGCTGAAGCGGCGTCAGTGGCTTATACTTCATCTTAAGTTCCATCGCCAGGTATACATACTTTCCTTCGCTGAACCAAAGAATCAGGTCATCACATTCTTCCAGACATTCCGCAGTCATTCCCGCCTCATCATATAACTTGGCAAGTTCATATGCCCATTTTTCAATATATTCCGCTTTTTTAAATTCTTCCAACGCCGCAATCTGATCCGAAAGTGCTGCTCCCTGAGTTCTCAGGATCTTATACTTCAGGATATATTGATTCGGGTCTTTTGGCGCCAGCTTAACAAACTCTTCATAACAGTCTGTCGCTTCTCTGATATCCTTAATCTTTAATGCCAATGTACCTAATCGATATACGATTTTACGGCTTCCCGGTGCTCTGTCAAATGCCAGGAATAAGATATCTCTCCCTTTCTTAAATTCTCCGTTATATTCATAAATCTCACTTACCGTATTAAGCATAGAAGCGTTCTTTACTCTTCGCCAGTCTATACTTTCAGCTATATCCATTGCTTTCTGGTATTCCTTTTTTTCCAGATGATCAAGCATCTGCTCGGTCTTTACCCTATATTCATATTTATCCAATATTTCTCACCTCAAATATTTATTTTAAAAAAGCGTATTTCCCTACAATTTTACTTATATAAGTTTATCATATGACCTGTCTATTGTCAAAATATCCGGTTAAATATGTTAAAAAAATATTACAAAAGTTACAAAAGTTTATAATTTATTGTCGGCAGCTTCTTCCGAATGCATGGCAATGCCGAAAACCTGCCACTGGCAGCTCCTTATGAACGCATGGCGATAAAAAAACAGCCATCATAATTCTTTTTATTATGATGGCTGTTACATATTCAATTTTATCATATACTTTTCATTTGTTTCGGAGAATTAATTATTATTTTATTCCCTGACGCCTTTTTATGTATTTCAATGATCTTTTACTCATTGTCCTACATGTTCATTCAAATCTACTATTCATGTTTCTTTACACATTTTAATAATATATTTAAATATATGGTATTATGTTCAATATGTTTACAGTTTTTTTATTTTTATTATCCGGTTTTATTTTCTCCGTTTATTTTTATTATTATCTGAATCTCCTCTACCGGCCTTTTTATCTATTATTATAAAGGCTTACTCTATGGGAATTTTTAACTGTCATACCACTAACATATTGATTCGATGATTCTACTGTGTCCATTGGATTAAGCCTCCTTTTCATAAATTTCCAATCAACATATCTCACCGACATATGAAATATTTTTTATCCTTATAAACTTTTTTCATTCTTTATACACATAAGATATAAATGATATTTATTACCTTGTCTCTTTCATTAAGATTATTCCTATATCCCCGTGATATCATTTTATAATCTTACTTCATCCATTCTCTATCTTTACAATATACTTTACGATATCTAATATTCGATGCATTACCAAATACTTTATACCTATATATGCATTTTAGATTTCTAAATGAATCGAAACTCTGATAATAAAAATTCTCTTATAAAATATATGCTATAGAATTTTCAAGATTCCCTTTCTCGTCAGGAGTCCTTTTTGTTTATTTCGGATTTCCTTTGGATTGATTACATAATATCATCCGCATTTTGTTTTGTCAATACTTTTTGCGATTATTTTCTTTTATTTTTCATTATTTTATTTTTTACGTTAAATTGTCTGATTTCTATATATTTATTTTAATGTTTGCACAATACTATACAGTTTCTCTGTAACCATATTTGTCAACATATCACCTTTTCAATTGTTAACCGCACCAAACACATAGTTGACATTTTGCACATTTCATTTTATACTGCTTTTATATTTTGATATGAATCTAAAGGAAAGGAGTTCTGCCAGCCGGCAGACAATTACTACTATGAATAACACAGCAAACAGCACAACAACGAAAAGGCTCTCCACCCGTAAACTGGTTCTGATCGCCCTGATGACTGCGATCACCTGTATCTTCGCTCCTATGGCGATTCCGATCCCTGTCAGTCCGGTACCGATCAGTCTTACCAACCTGGTGATCATGATCAGTATCTATGTACTTGGATTTAAAGATGCAACGATCAGCTATATCGTATATCTGTTACTTGGCCTTGTCGGTCTTCCTGTATTCTCTGGTTTCACCGGCGGATTAGGTAAGCTTGCAGGTCCTACCGGCGGATATCTGATTGGTTTTATCTTCCTCGCACTGATCGCAGGACTGTTCGTTGACAAATTTCCAAAGAACAGAATCCTGGCCGTTGTCGGTATGCTCATCGGTATGGCGATCACTTATATCTTCGGTACAGAGTGGCTTGCAATTCAGTTAAAAATGTCCTTTGTTGCAGCACTTTCTGTCGGAGTTATCCCTTATCTTGCCGGTGACGCAGTGAAGATTATCATTGCGATCATTGTCGGACCTGTGCTTCGCAGCCGTCTGAGTCATATGCAGTAACAGTTACATCTACAGAACTTGCCACTGGCAGCTTCTCTTGCATACTTTGGTATCTAAAAAACACACAATACCGATTATATGATTCCTTCTGTTTCGGTATTGTGTGTTTTATTTTCCATTCTGGAACCTCGACTATAAAACTTCCGGTTTTACAATATAATATCTCCCTTTTTCTTGCCGGTATCCATATCATAAGCCTCGATAATATTTCCACTGATCACGTATAATGTATCTTCTATATAAATCCCCCGGATACCTTGCGAAGTATTTCCATTAATCTCTTCTTTCAGGATTGTTTCAAACTTTTTCTCTTTTCCATTATAAGTCAGCAGGCAGTACGTTTCCCCATTCTGGCTGTAGCCGGAGAACCCGATCCTATTTTTCTGCTGATCGGCCAGAACGGATTTGTAATCGTATGCTGCATTTGTTCCATACAGATCATCCAGTACAAGGGTTGATTCTTCTTTTACATCCGCTCTGTCTGTAATATCGAACATGGTGATTTTTACGCCTTCCGACACCCCTGATTCTTCATCGGTTGACATGCCGATTCCAAGTAATTTATCTTCTCCATAGAAATGCAGATATTCTGAAAATCCCGGGATTTTTAATTTGCCGAGGATCTTTGGTTTCTCCGGATTGGACAGATCCACGCTGAACAACGGGTCTACCTGCTCATATGTCACGAAATATCCTGCCTCTTTCATGAATCTTGCAGAATAGATGGATTCCCCTTTTGCCAGATTCTCGATAGAACTGATCTTATCCAATTTCTTATCTAAGATTGTTACCAGATTTTCATCATCATTGGTTGTAAATAATCTTAAGTTCCCTTTATATTCATCCAGTGAAAATGTATCATTCAGATATCCTTTTACTTTTCCCTGAGCTACGGCCTTTAGCTTGCCCTTTCTATAAGAAATCTTGCGAAGTGTCGTCACAGTCTGATTATCCTGCTGCCATTCTGATTCATAATAGTAGATATTTTTTCCACTTACATACATTTGACCGCCTTCGGAGAGAATTGCCTTATTATCCACTGTTTTATCAGGTTTGCTGATGTCCACGGAACTGATCACTTCATACATTGTTCCACAATTCACCGGCGGCAGACAGATACTGGTCTGGCTCATCTTTTTGCCATTCACCAGAGGCACATAGGTGACCGGTTTATCTTTGACCACGTCGCCACCTGTATAGTATTCACTGAACAGATACAGATATCCGTCTGCCATACGAGACGAATTGTAAGTACCACTCTGTGTTACCTCGCCTTCTTTTACCGGCTTTTTAATATCACGGATGTCATAAGTGACCGCCGCTGTTTTAGTCTGATTCCAGGTATCTGTGTTCGTCTGCTTTTTGTTACTTTTATCTGCACATTCTTTCTGACATACAGCCACCAGTTTCTTTTGATCTGCATTTACATAAAACTCCTGTATTGTGTATTCTTTTCCAAGCGTAATCTCGCTGTATTTTTCTATATTCGTTCCGCTGTTTCCTACGTCTACAATATCGATGGTCCGGCCATTATCTTCCCGCACATATAGATAAGTCCCGTCTGTTTTGGCAATATCCCCTTCATCTACACCGGACTGTCGTACATTGGTCTGTGAATAACTGCCATCTGCTGTTGCCACACCGGTATCTGCCGAGGCCGTTTCCGTTGAAGACGCCGTTGATCTTCCTGTTGAAGCCGAATCCTCTACGGCTGCTGTTTCATTTACATTTCTTGCATACATTGCAATGCCGGAGTTATCTTGTGAACGTTTGATATATTTATAGATTTCGTCATAACTTTGGGCTGTCCTGATCTTCTTACTGTCGCTGATCTTCTTTACTGTATTACTATTTCCTGCACTGCTGCCTGCATTGCCACCTGACACATCCGGAGAATTTATCGCTCCTTCATGCATCCTTCCATACTGCCACACTACAGTTCCCGCCACAACTGCCACGCAGGCCGCCGCTACAAGCCCGATTTGATACGGGCGGAAATGTTTCTTCTGTTTTTTCTTTTCCAATAATTTATCTATATTCTCCGATCTCAGACTATCCGGGACTTCTGTATCTTCTGACATTCTTGAAATCTGATCTAGGATGTCCTGTTCACAATATTCTTTATGTTCATTCTCGCGCTTCATACCTTCTCACTCCCTTCTTTCCTTCTCATCTTCGCCGTAACTGCCCAGCACACATTCCATCTTCTTAAGTGCCCGGCTCCGCTTCGACCGTACCGTGTTCGGATTCAGCCTCATCATCTCACCGATCTCCTGACTGCAATACCCGCCAAATACGGATAATCCGACTAATATCTGTTCCTCTTCCGACAGCACAAAGAATGCTTTCTTAACATCGATTGCAAGATCATAATCCGGTGCTGTCGCTTGTTCCGGAAGTTCTTCTTCTCTTCCCGGTGTTTCTTTTAACGCTTTCTTCAATCTCTTCTTACATTTATTCGTAAGAATTGTAAATATCCAGCTTTTGAATGCTTCTTCTTTTTTTAATTTATGTATGTTCTCGTATGCTGCGATAACCGCCTCACTCACCGCATCTTCGGCTTCCTGCGGATTCTTCATCAGGCAGAGTGCGTAACGGTACAGATCACGGTAGACAGTCTCGTACATTTCCGAAAATTTCTTTATACTGCATTTCATATCATGTCCTCCCTCAGATATGAGTTTTCATGGTTTTTCTTTCTTTTCTCTATCATCTACATATATAAGAGTCTTTTACTCCAGATTCTGTTGCACTAAATTGAAAGTTTTTCTATCTTACATTCATGTTCCTTTGAGTCCTTCCAATAACCGATTCCAATTGCCAGAATGTCACCCGTGTATATTTCGTCATCACCCAGTTTTCCCTGAAAACGTAACGCATAACCCTTTTCTTTGATCTGACGCGCTGCTGATTCTGCTGTATCATCAACCTTTAGATCTCATCATATGGACCAGAATTTGTCCAATAATTTCCCATTCGGATTCACCGTATCCGCAAGATACTTCTCATATAGCCCGTCTACTTCCTCTTCTATAAATCCAAATATTTTTTCCAGCATCAATGTCTTATCAATAAAGTATCGTGACTTCGTCTCCCCTTCGTACAAAACATATGGTGCTCTACTGTTAAGATAAAATCCCATCTTTGTGTCTCTTTCCGGTAATACTGCTTTTTTCCATCGTTCTCTTTTGTTTTCTTCCATCCATTATCCTCCACTTGCAATTCAGGAGGATCTATACTTTTTCAGAAATCCTCCCGCTCATTTTAATATGTTGTGAATCTTAAGCATTGAAAATCTCTGATATGTATTTTGCTTGAATATAGAAACAGTTTTTCTGCTTTAGAAAATATAGAAATATAATGCTTGGATATATTCTAGCATAAGGCACTCAGGTTGTATATAGTAAATTTAATTTTATTTTTCATCTGCCTATTTTATTATGACGTCAAAAAACTCCTCAAAATCCCGACAAATCTTTCATGTCTCAGAATTCTGAAGAGTTTTTATTTGTTTATATTGGAGAGAAAAAAGGTTATTAAAATAATTCTAATTTATTTGTTCACTTTTTGATAAAGTTCGATCATTTCTTCTGCCAAAACCTTGAATACTTCCGTACTCATCATCTGGTCTTCTGCATGTGCAAGGATGAGACTCATCTTCGCGTCTTCACCGGCCGCTTCTTTCTGCACCAGATCTGTACATCGTCCTGTCCCAGGAACATTCCGACTTCTACGATTGGTACAGGAATCTCCTTGGTAATCGGCACTGTCGTAAATACATAATGGACTTTTGAAAAATCAAAACTTTCCAGGCTGTCTATCAGACCTCCCGGAGTGTTTCTATCTGTCTTATTTTCTGTCTTTCTTATTCTCTATCTACCTTATCCTCTATAATAATTGATCAGGCATCCTTTTAAGATAATCTCTCTCTCCGCATCCGTCATATCACCGAGCTTCAGAGTGATCTCTTTCAAAGTATCTCCAACCACATACGCCTTAATTTCAGCACTCTTATCCTCGATTGCTTTTCTGATCTCCGGCACGAAGATATAATCACCGTTCTTGAAACTTAAGTTCTCATGATCTTCCTCTGTAATAAATGGAAGCATACCCCAGTTGATCAGGTTCGAACGGTATCTCTTGGTTGCGTATTCGTTCGCAATATTTGCCCAGCCGCCGAGTACCTTCTGGCAGGATGCTGCCTGTTCTCTTGCGGAACCGTCTCCCGGTTTTACTGCGAAGATCGTGCTTCCGATTCCAAGGTTGCCTTCTCCTGCTTCCGGATACGTCTTGCGTACTTTTGCCATAACTGGTTTCAGTTCGTCTAATACTTCTAACGGACACTGTCCTGCCTCGATTGCTTTCTCGGCTTTCTGCACTTCTTTTGCACGGCCTACATAAGCAGGGTCTTTTCTGGATAATGCAAATTCTGCAAGTCCCAGAGGATTTGATCTATAAGAAGATGTCTCTCCTGACGGAATCAATTCGTCTGTTGTTGTAACCGGATCGTGGATCTCGGATACTACTTTCAGGAGTAAGTTCTTCGGAAGTGCTGCCATTGCCGGCCAGTCTTTGATGTTCGGTCCGAATTTGATCTCTACAGATGGATCTGCTACGCCATGGCTGTCGAAGACACGGTTTGCGTAAATATTTTTGTCAAAGTGATATTTCTGTCCTTTGTATTCCACATCCATGTCAGTTGCAGGTGTAAGGAATCCCTTATTTGCTGCTGTTGCTGCGATGGAACGTGCATCCATAAGTGCAACGGATGCGATCTGTCCGCTCTGAAGCTTAGAGCCTTCACGGTTCGGGAAGTTTCTGGTTGAGTGACGGATGGAGAACGCATTATTGGCAGGTGTATCTCCGGCACCGAAGCAAGGTCCGCAGAATGCTGTCTTCACGATCGTTCCCGCTTCCATAAGGTCAGCAACTGCACCGTTCTTTACAAGTTCCATGTAAATCGGTGTACTTGCCGGATATACGCTGAATGTAAATTCATCAGAACCAATGTAATGTCCTTTGATAATGTCTGCTGCAGCACAGATATTTTCAAATCCACCACCGGCACATCCTGCGATGATTCCCTGATCCACATATAACTGTCCGTTCACAATCTTATCCTGCAGAGAATAATTAACTGCTCCGTCCAGGCTTACGAGAGCTTTCTGCTCTACATCGTGAAGGATGTCTTTTAAGTTCGTTCTTACTTCGTCAATCGTGTACACATTAGACGGATGGAACGGCATTGCGATCATTGGCTTGATCTCGCTTAAGTTCACATATACCATACCGTCATAGTAAGCAACAGCTCCAGGATTCAGCTCTTTATAATCTTCGCTTCTTCCGTGAATGTCGTAAAATTCTTTGATCTTGTCGTCGGTCTTCCAGATAGATGACAGACAGGTGGTCTCGGTTGTCATAACATCGATACCGATACGGAAGTCAGCGCTTAATTTGCTTACACCAGGTCCTACGAATTCCATTACTTTATTGTTAACATAGCCATTTCCAAATGTTGCACCGATGATCGCAAGTGCTACGTCCTGTGGTCCGACACCTTTCATTGGTTCGCCGTCTAAGTAGATTCCGACTATGCCCGGCATCTTGATATCATAAGTCTTATTCAGAAGCTGTTTTACAAGCTCCGGTCCGCCTTCTCCCATAGCCATGGTTCCGAGTGCTCCGTAACGGGTGTGGCTGTCTGATCCTAAGATCATCTTGCCGCCGCCGGCTAACATCTCACGAGCAAATTGATGGATGACTGCCTGATGAGGCGGTACATAGACTCCACCGTATTTCTTCGCGCAGGTAAGACCAAACATGTGGTCATCTTCGTTGATGGTTCCTCCAACCGCACAAAGTGAGTTATGACAGTTCGTAAGTACATAAGGAATCGGGAATTTTTCAAGTCCGGATGCTCTGGCCGTCTGAATAATTCCGACAAATGTAATGTCATGGGACGTCAGCTTATCGAACTTGATCTGCAGACGATCCATATTTCCTGAGGTATTATGCGCTGCCAGAATGTTATATGCCATCGTATTCTTTGCAGCTTCCTGTGGAGTCACATCTTTACCTGTCTTTGCAGCAACTGCTTCTTTTTCTTCCACAATCTCTGTTCCATTCAGTAAATAGACTCCCTTGTCATATAATTTCAGCATGTTTTGTCCTCCTACTATCGTGTTATAAATATATTGAAATGTCTGAATTCAGACACTTTCTAACAAAATTACTGTTTCATATATTTCATATGATCCGCTACCATCATAGCAATCTTGAATGTCAGTGCATCATCAAATACACGAACATCCAGTCCAGTCTTCTTCTGAATCTTCTCCAGACGGTACACCAGTGTATTTCTATGCACATACAGGCGCCTTGCCGTCTCTGATATATTCAGATTATTATCAAAAAATGTATAAACAGTCGTCAGTTCTTCTTCTTCGAAAATGTCTGCTTTGCCATCTTCGAACACTTCATTCAGGAACATCTCACAGAGTGATGCCGGAAGCTGATGGATCAGACGCCCGATCCCGAGTTCATTGTATGCAAGAATTTTCTTCTCTACATAGAATACTCTTCCAACCTCCAGTGCCATATCTGCTTCCTTATATGATCTGGATACATCCTTTAACTCCTCTACAATTGTTCCATATGCTGCTCTTACACTTACCATAGCTTCCATGTTCAGTGTTGTGACCAGCTCTTTGGCGATCTGTTCTACCTGCGGATAGTCATCGGTCGACTGCAATGATTTTACCAGAATGATATGTTTTTCATCAATTGCGGTTACGAAATCCTTCGTTCCCGTCGCATACAGACCTTTCAGTGTTTCCTGTACCAGAATGTCTCCTTCATTCTTCGGTTCGATTACAAATACAACCCTCTTAATTTCTGCCGGAATCTTCATCTTCTTTGCCTGATTATAGATATCGACCAGAAGCAGGTTATCCAGAAGCAGATTCTGAATGAACCGGTTCTTATCCATCCGTTCTTTGTATGCATAAAGAAGATTCCTAAGCTGGCTTGCTCCCATGCGCCCCGCCAGTTCCATACCATCTGCATTTCCCTTCAGCATCAGTATATAAGTCGGATCACTGTCCTCATAGATGCGGAACATTCCCATCTCATCCAGGATCATCTCATCCGGCTCTTCTTCATCATCACGGAAATCCTGAATCTGAAGCTCATACTCTGTCAGATTCTCATTCGTCCTTACAAGACAAAGTCCCTGCATATCCCATATTGCACAGTCAAATCCGGTGATCTCCCTGATATCCTGCGCTGTTTTGTGTAATATCTGATTTGATAACACTCATTGTCCTCCATTTCCTGTCCGCAATACTGTTCTTTGTGTCCTCTTGCATACTTGTATACATTTTAACACGCTAACGAACTGCATTACGAATACATTATAACAGATAATAACGCTTTAACAAAGTAAAATTTTATTGTCTGCATAAAAAATGCAAAAGACCGGACGCTGTCTCACGCCCGGCCCCTCTTATATTCATCTGTTCCCCACGATTACCGCGGTCTTTATTCCTATCTGTAATTACAGACTAGTTAGTGATTGTAACCTGTGTCTCTTTATCAAATACGTGAATCTTCTCAGCATCCAGAGCAAATTTCACATGGTCACCTGTTCTTGCTGTTGTTCTAGGATCAACTCTTGCTGTCATGCTTGATCCTTCATAGTCAAAGTATAAGAATACTTCTGCACCAAGCATCTCATATACACGGATCTTAGCTTCGATCACTGTATTAGGAGAAGTTTCGATGAACATCTGCTCATCATGTACATCTTCCGGACGGATTCCGAGAACAACTGTCTTTCCTGCATATCCACCTTCGATCAGCTTCTTAGCTTTTGCCGGTGGAAGTTCGATCTCTGAAGGTCCTGCTACTAAGTATACTTTATCTCCGACAACTTTACATGTAGCGTCAACAAAGTTCATCTGTGGTGATCCGATGAATCCGGCTACGAACTGGTTGCATGGATGATCGTACAGAGTCTGTGGTGTATCTACCTGCTGAACGATACCTGCGTTCATAACTACGATTCTGGTTCCCAGTGTCATAGCTTCTGTCTGGTCATGTGTTACGTAGATGATAGTTGTACCTAATCTCTGATGTAATTTAGAGATCTCGATACGCATCTGTCCACGAAGTTTTGCATCCAGGTTTGAAAGAGGCTCGTCCATAAGGAATACCTTAGGATTACGAACGATCGCACGTCCCATTGCAACACGCTGTCTCTGTCCACCTGAAAGAGCCTTTGGTTTACGGTCAAGCAGTGGTTCCAGATCAAGGATCTTAGCTGCTTCACGAACCATTTTGTCAATCTGGTCTTTTGGTACTTTTCTTAATTTCAGACCAAATGCCATGTTATCGTATACTGTCATATGTGGGTACAGAGCATAGTTCTGGAATACCATTGCGATATCTCTGTCTTTTGGCTCTACGTCATTTACCACCCTGTCTCCGATCTTTAATTCTCCGGAAGTGATATCTTCCAGACCGGCGATCATACGAAGTGTTGTAGATTTACCACATCCTGAAGGTCCTACGAAGATGATGAATTCTTTATCTTCAATCTCAAGGTTAAAGTCTTTCACTGCTTCAAATCCATTTGGATATGTTTTGTTAATGTGTTTCAATGATAAACTTGCCATTGCTATAATTCCTCCTGATTTATAATCATTTTTATTCCAGTCGTTATCTGTTTCGTTCTGATAAAAGTATATAAAAAAAGTTCAACCCGGGTAATGCCCAAGTTGAACAATCTTTTTCTCTTTTTCTATACAAGTTGACGAACAGCCTATAAAAGTGCCTGGTAAATATCTCTTTTTCCTACACCTCTGTCTTTTGCCACCTGTTTCATCGCAGATTTTTTGTCCATTCCCTGTCCGAGATAAAGTTCCATATGTTCTTCGATACTCATCTCTTCCCATCTGGCTTTTTCCTCATTGCGGATCTCTTCTCTGCTCTTTCCTTCGATCACTATGACACATTCACCCTTCGGCTCCTGTACATCATAATATGCCAGCGCATCTTCGATCGTTGTGGCAAATACGGTCTCGTGCTTCTTCGTAAGTTCTCTGCAGATGCTGATACGTCTGTTACCGAGAGTCTCCTGAAGCGTCTTCAATGTACGGACCAGTCTGTGCGGTGCTTCATAGATGACCATAGTTCTCGTCTCATCTTTCAGTTCCTCCAGAACGGCCTGTCTTTCTTTCTTATCCGTTGGAAGAAATGCCTCAAATGCGAACCTTCTCGTTCCAAGTCCGGATATCGTAAGCGCCGTGACACATGCACAGGCTCCCGGAACAGCTGTAACCGTGATCCCTGCTTCCTGACACATCTTCACCAGTTCTTCGCCCGGATCAGAGATTCCTGGCATCCCGGCATCCGTGATCACTGCAATGTTCTCACCGCCTTGCAGACGTTCTACAAGTTTGTGTCCTTTTTCTATCTTATTATATTCATGATAGCTGGTCATCGGTGTCTTAATCTCAAAATGATTCAGAAGCTTGATACTGTTTCTGGTATCTTCTGCTGCGATCAGATCCACTTCTTTTAATATCCTCACCGCCCGGAATGTCATATCTTCCAGATTCCCTATCGGTGTTGCACATAAGTACAATGTTCCTGCCATCTCATACTCCTCCATCTTATGTTTGGTGCCTGCTCTGTATCTATCTGCCCGGTCCATCTGCTGCCATGGCTTTTGAGCCGTGATATTTTCCTTACTTACGACGGACTCATTCCGTAGAGTGCAAGCAGTTCCTCCGTATAACTTCCATCTTTCTGATATACAACCAACGGCGGTTCTACCTGCATCCTCGGATTGCCACCCTTCATTCCCTCGATCAGAACCATATTCGGTTCTTTATCTATATACGGATATACCAGCCGCATACGCTTCGGCTCAATTCCATACGCACACATCTTTGTCATGATCTCCGGAAGCCTGAACGGTCTGTGGACCATATAGAATCTTCCTTTGACTTTCAGTATCTTCGCACTCTCTCTTAAGATATCATCCAGTGTACAAAGTGCCTCATGTCTTGCAATATACAATGCTTCATTCTGATTCTTCAGTCCGTGGTCTCCGATCATATACGGGGGATTGGTTGTAATAACCCCAAAAGAGGCGGCTCCGAATATGGATGCTGCCTCCTTGATATCTCCCGTTACAATGTCGATCCGTTCTTCCAGCCCGTTATAACTGACACTGCGCCTTGCCATATCTGCACTCTCTTCCTGGATCTCCAGTCCCGTATAATGCAGTCCCGGATATTTTGCCTCCAGAAGTATCGGAAGAATTCCTGTTCCCGTTCCGAGATCCAGTGCTTTTTCATTCTTCTTTACTCTGGCAAATGCTGACAAAAGCACTGCATCCATTCCAAAACAGAAACGGCCCGGACTTTGAATGATCTCATATCCTTTGATCTGCAGATCATCCAGTCTTTCATTCGGAAGTAATTTAGTTATCATCTAATTTTGACGCTCCGTTCTTTTCTTCTAACGCCTTCAGTTCCTTCATCTCTTCTTTCGAAAGTCTTACGTCTTTCTTCTTACGTCTTGGTTTGAACTTCAGTTCTGCTGCCGGATATTCACGGATCTCTTTCTCGTCATTATCCAGCGTCACAACAACCTTAACCAGCTGGCGGAGCACGTTAACTGACTGTACATCTCCTCTTAATCCTTCCGGTGTCGTCACATGATCTCCGTTCGCCGGAAGATGGCTGTTCAGTTCTTCATATGTCTCTTCTTCATTCGTCAGACAGCACATCAGTCTTCCGCAGACTCCGGATATCTTTGTCGGGTTCAGTGAAAGATTCTGTTCTTTCGCCATCTTGATCGATACCGGTGCGAACTCGGATAAATACGTGTGGCAGCAAAGTGGTCTTCCACAGATACCGATCCCGCCGCGGATCTTCGTCTCATCACGCACTCCGATCTGTCTTAACTCGATTCTGGTACGGAACACACTCGCCAGATCCTTTACAAGCTCACGGAAATCAATTCGTCCGTCTGCCGTAAAGTAAAACAGCACTTTATTATTATCAAATGTATATTCCGCATCGATCAGTTTCATCTCAAGGCCGTGTTTGTGGATCTTGTCTAAACAAATCTTGAATGCTTCTTTTTCTTTTTCTTTATTCTTCTCTTCTTTTTTCTTATCGTCCTCTGTCGCAAGACGGATCACGGATTTGAGTGGCTGTGTGATCTTGTCATCTTCCACTTCTTTCGGTCCGGTTACTACGGAACCAAATTCCACACCTCTTGCAGTCTCAACGATTACCTTATCACCGGTCTTGATCTCAAGTTTTCCCGGTGAAAAGAAATATATTTTTCCGGCAGTTCTGAATCTAACGCCTATTACCTTCGTCATATGATTAGTTCTCCTTTATGGTCAGGAACAAAAGCTCCATAACCAGATCGAAGTTAACATTCGCTTTCAGTCTGGCTTTCGCTTTCTCAAGGCTCTCCAGGATCAGTTCGATTCCTTCATAAGAGCTCTTTCTCGCCTGTTCTTTTATACTCTGTAACTGGTCTTTGAATACGACCTTATCAATCTCTTTTGTTGCTTTATATAATAAGACATCCCTGTACCAGATCATGATAATGTCCAGGTAGTCTGTGATCTCTAATTTATATACGGATATATTCTTAACCGCAGCAACGATTTCATTTAATTCCATCTCACTGATATGCTTCAGAAGCTGTACCGCTTCTTCTCTGATCTCGTTAAAATGATCGGAATTGGCCAGCATGATCGCACGTCCCATATTACCCTGTGCAAATGCCGTGCACATATCTGCTTTATAATCCGGGATCTCCAGATTCTCCATCAGATACTTTTTGATCAGTGTATCTTTGATATTACGCAGCTTTAACATTACACATCTGGAATTGATCGTCGGAAGTAATGTCTCCGCATTCTCCGTCAGCAGCAAGAAAACTGCATATGACGGCGGTTCCTCGATCGTCTTCAGGATCGCATTCTGTGCCTGCGGTGTCATCATATCTGCCTGTGGGATAATGTAGACTTTGTACGGTCCCTGATATGGTTTGATATCCACAGTGTTATTCACCTGTGTACGGATATCATCTACGCTGATGCTGTTCGGCTTTTCATGTGTCACACGGATAATGTCCGGATGATTGCCACTCTCTGCCTGCTTGCAGGAATGACATTTTCCACACGGTTCATTGTCCCCGGTCTCACACAAAAGCGTCATGGCGAACAGATTCGCCAGCATCTTCTTACCGGAACCTCTCTCCCCGTTCAGAATATATGCATGAGAGACCCTGTTATTCTCTACTGCACTGCTGATATATTTTAATATGTCTTTGTGGCCAACCACATCTTTAAAGCTTCCCATCTCGTATTACCTCTACTATCTCTTCTTTGCATCGTACTTTATCATCATTCTGATATCTTCTTGTAATTCCTGCTTTCTTCAGATTATCCTCCGAAAAATCTTTCTGATCAGCCAGAAATCTTCTGCAGACTTCTTCATAGCCCGGATGATCCTGCTGCTGTTCTCGCACGATCGCGCGCATCAGGCGTTCTTTGTCCTCCACTTCGATATAAAGCGGGATCAGGTTCTCATTTCCATAGTACTCTTTTGTCTTTATATAAGACTCCAGTGTACCGATCATGAGATAATCATTTTCATCCAGATTAATCTGTCCATCATCTATTGTAGCATATTTCCAGTCCCCATACACGGTTTGATAGGTGCGAAGTTCAATTATTTTACCTTCTTCACGGTATTTTTCAAGTATTTCATCCGTTACGAAGTAATATTCCACTCCATCTTTCTCGCCTTCACGCATCGGTCTGGTCGTATATAAAGTTAAAGTCTTAAGTTCCGGAAGATCCTTTCTGATATCTTTGTAAATCGTATCCTTTCCCGAAGAACTTTTACCCATCATGTAGTATATCTTACCCATCTATCCACACCTCTATGCCATCTTCCGATTGAAGTCCCTCAATCGAAAAATCATGTTCCTGATACCAGTGAAGTATCTCTACCGCTTCTTTTGTAATACGCTCACCCGGTACGATCAGCGGACTTCCCGGCGGATAGAGGTATGCGTATTCCACGGAAATGCATCCGATACTGTCTTCAAAGCTTCGTTTTTGTATCTTATCCGTGCGGTTCACTGCCTCTGCGATCGTCCACACTTTTTCAAGTGCCGGCTGTCTGCCGGAAAGTGGGAGGTCGGTTTCAATAGCAGCCGGCCGGCCCTGCTTGGTATCTATCTCTTTATCAATCTCTAGCAACGCATCTCTCAACCGGTCCAGACCTTCCTGCGTATCTCCCACAGTTGTCATAGCCAGAACATAGGTCCCTGCCAGCATTTCCATCTGCAAATGATATCTATGAAGTAATATCTCATACAGCTCGTGACTGGACATCGGTGCGTGTTTTACGGAGATCACGAATTTGGATCTGTCATAGCGGTCTGTATTATCAGTCTGGATAATTTTCAGATACTTAAGCCGTTTCAGATCTTTGCGAAGTGCTTCAATGCGATTGGCATACTCAGAAAAAATATTTTTATATTTATAATCTGATCTTGCATCCGAATGCGTTTCAAGTGTCTCTTCCAGCATTCCGATACACGCATCGATACTCGCCATCAATATATACGACGGACTGCTCGTCTGCAGCATATCCAGATACTGTTTCACTTTTCTTCGGTTCACCATGTCCCCGTTCACATGCAGAAGCGCCGTCTGTGTCAGCGCCGGAAGCGTCTTATGAAGACTGTTGATCACCAGATCCGCACCATATATATTCGCACTCTTTGGAAAATACGGATCAAATCCGAAATGCGCACCGTGTGCTTCATCCACGATCAGCGGACACCCTTTTGCATGCACAATCTCTGCAATCTTTTCGATGTCCGACACCACACCATCATATGTCGGTGACACGATCATCACCGCGCGGATCTTCGGATGTTTTTCCAGTGCTTTCTGTACATCCGCAGCATCAATCTCTGTGCTAAGTCCCTGTTCCGTATCGAATTTCGGATAGAGGTAGACCGGATCCAGTTCATTCAGATATATCGCATGATACACAGACTTGTGGCAATTTCTTGCCACAAGTATGGAATCTCCTTTTTCAGTTGTTCCTAATATTGCACTTAAGATTCCAACCGTACTTCCATTCACCAGAAAATGTGTCTCGTCCGCATGGTAAACTCTTGCTGCTCTTTCCTGCGCATCTCTTAGAATTCCCTCTGCATGATGCAGATCATCAAAGCCATCAATCTCTGTAATATCGATCCGGTACGGAGATGTCCCGTCCATCAGATCCAGATTTCTCTTGTGCCCCGGCATATGGAATGCATAGTAGTCAGAATCGCTGTAATTCTTTAATTTATCAAATATATTATTCATGCGTATATTTTAGCAAAATAACATTATATTATCAAGCCATAAACTCCCGCAGGATCTGGCGGATCATCTCATCCTTTGGAAGCTCACGTATGGTGTCTTCTTTCGGTATTTCTTCCTGTACATCTTCCTGTGCAGACTCCTTATCGGCATTTCCTTTAATCTCCATTGCCTGCGCATTACCGGCCAGAGTTCCTGTACTTTGTACCTCTTCTTGCAATATATCTTCTGTCCTTTTACTCCCGTCTGTACCGGCAAGCCGCGCCGATGCTTTTGCCAGGTTCCTGGCGTTCTCCTTTACTCTTTCTTTTCTGCGGCTCTCACGCTGCATCTGCACAACACCGGAGCCGGATACCGGAACAGATTCTTCTTTTTCTTCTTGCTCCGTTTTGTCCTCTTTTTCTGCCTTTTCTTCTTTTGTATCATTTGTCTCGTCTTTTTTGATCACACTGTCTCTTCGTCCGGTGCGTTCTTTCTGATTTGCCTTTTCATACTTGTGGAGACATACATTTTCCAGATAATCTACCATATAGTTCTTTGCCATCTGCATGCAGTAATTCTCATCCGTTGTCAGATGGAACAGCCATACCAGGATTCCAAGTCCTGCGCCACATGCACCCATCCGCAGGACAGCATCTCCCATGCCATATACCTGATAACTCAGTCCCGCACCGACAAGTCCGGTTACGATAAGCAGTCCCGCACATATCTTCTCCAGTCTGCGCAGCGTGTGAAGTCGTAATCCACAGACTTTATACTCATACAGATACTTATCCACAAATACCCCTACGTTTTCCACCGTATCGCTGATCATACATGCGTGTTCGAATTTCGCACGGACCAGGCGCATCAGCGGATGGTTACTCTTACTCATACTTCCCGCCGCCTCCACCATACGTTTCATCGTCATACTCACGATACACTTGTCCACCACACCAAGTCCGGTCAGGATCCCCATGAGTACGAACAGTAACTTCTTGTCCAATAACATTTCCAGCATAATAAAAGCCCTCCTTTTGATTTGCATTATACTGTAAATCAAACAGGAGGGCGCTTAATTTCGTTCCTCATATTTCGCACGGAAAACCACATATCATGTCGGTTCCGGGCACATTCTGTGATATTTTAAATTGTATGCCTTTTCACTTATACCTAGATCATCGGCAGTAATTCCTTCATAAGTCTTACACTGTGGGCAATTGCCTTCTTTTCAAACGTTGGATAATCCATAGTCGCGCTGTTGTCAGCTTTATCCGAAATTGCACGAATGATGACATACGAAACTTTGTTCAGGTAAGCTGCCTGGGCAATTCCCGCACCTTCCATCTCTACACACATCGGATGGAATAATGATGAGATTCTTTCCTTCACATCTTTATCCGAAATAAACTGATCGCCGCTTACCACTCTTCCGGTAAATGTGTGAATATCCGGATTGGCTTTCTCATTTGCTGCTACTGCCTTCTTGACCAGTTTTTCATCTGCCGGGAATGACAGTGTGTCCATTCTCGGGATCTGTCCTGCCGGATCTCCGAATATCGTCGCATCCATATCGTGATGCAGTGCATCTGTCGAGATCACCATATCTCCGATATCGATCTGTGCATCCAGTGAACCCGCAATACCGGTATTAATCAATGTATCCACACCAAATCTGTCCACCAGGATCTGTGCACAGATTCCTGCATTCACCTTACCGATACCACTTCTTACAATAACAACATCTTTGCCGCCCAATGAACCTTTGCAGAATACCATCCCTGCCTGTTCTATAGTCTCATCGATCTGCATATCTTTTTTAAGTTCTGCCACTTCTTCTTCCATTGCTCCGATAATACCTATCATAGCTCTATATCCTCCTGTTATTACGATATTTTCTATATTAATTCGTCTATGCCCTATTATATCTTATAGAAAATTCGATTTCAACCGGCGAAATAAGTAGCAAACAGACAGAATCTCTGTTATAATCTGAGACGTATGACAATAAAACAATTATTTACAAAAGCAACAGGAGGTAATAGATATGGATTACAAACCATCAGGAGTCTGTTCTCGACTGATCCATGTAGAACTTGACGGAGATAAAATCGCAAATGTAGAATTCGTAGGCGGATGTGCCGGAAATACAGCCGGAATCAGCAGCCTTGTAAAAGGAATGGACGCTCACGAAGTGATCAAACGTCTGGAAGGAACAAAATGTGGTGCAAGACCAACATCCTGCCCTGACCAGTTATCCAAAGCTTTAAAACAGGCTCTTGGAGAATAATTTTCTGCGAATTTCATAACTACAGAAAAAAAGGCTACTTGTCCTCCCCTTATCGGGGAAGACTTGTAGCCTTTTATGGGGATACCTTCTTTTTTATGTACTCATACTGCAAGATTTCGATCTTTATTCAGTGTTTCGTTTACTTATTACAATTGTTACTTTTTTAATTGTTTTCCGTTCACTAGTATTGATGCATTACTTATCTTTTATTTGTTTTATGGATATTTGTCTTTATTAGTTTATGGTTTTTTTGTTATACATTATAATTACATATTTTTACGTCTTTGCCTTGTTATAAACTACCTTATTTTTCAATCCCTGCCAACTACATCTTTTACCACTGCTTTATAATCTTCTGCTTGCATCGGACCTTCGGTCCTCTAATTACCTCGAGTTATTCCGTCCTATTGTTCTACTTTAAACATTCATCGTCGTTTTTTTGCTTCTTGTGTTGTGTTTTTTGCTTCTATGCTCTTTTAAGGATTGTGCTATTCAACATAAACGCCATTTGTAAAAGAACTGCTCACGTCGCTGTTAGCTGCATGTGTGCAACGTACACGGTAATAATAATCACCTTCGACGTATAACGTCCTGTTAGAATTTGCCCGATCCGAATTCAGATTTTCTTTCTGCCACCCATCATAGTATGACCATTCTGTATCTTCTTCCTTTGCACGTTCTACAAGCACTGCTACCTGTACACTTTTTACAGTATGCGCAGCAATTGTAGTTCCACCTGCATAAATTTTCCCTTCACCTAATTTGGTGCATTTTGAATATCCAACCATCAGATCCACACCTCTGGTAATTTTGGTATCATAACCAATTGATTCATCCTCATGTGTTAATTCCGAACCGTCTATTACCTTATTTTCTGCTGCTTTCACTTCTTGCATTGCTGTAAGCGATAATCCTCCGACCAGCATTACTGCCAGACACATAGACACTAATCTCCTCTTCATATTTCACCTCCATTCGTATTTATTTTTTCGCCCTCATATATTAATACACATAACTTTCAAAAAACTGTCGCATTTATTTTGGAAAAAATAAATTTTTTAAAATTTTTTCAAAATCCCCCTCTTCCATTAACCCCATCATAAAATATTCTACACCTTCGTATTTAAATTTGGACACACATCGTGATTGATTACTATTTTCCACTTTATAGACTACAATATTCATATTGCATCCATTGATTTCTTTTGAATATTCTTTTTCTATCGAATCTTCTATATCAATCCCCCAAGAACTTTCTCGATATCCAGTATTCACAATATACACAATTTTTCTTTTTTGGTATGTATAGTAAAGCTCAGCAACCTGTTTTTTCTCATCCAAATTCATTGTATCGAACTTCATATCCGGTAAACAAACAAATACTTTAACTACATCTGTGTCAAATGTATCACGTATTTTCTGATATGCCTCTTCTTCTGCTTCACCCTCAATTATCTTATTTTGCTTATCTGTCTTATTCGAATCTACCTGTTCTACATCTCTATCTCCAACAGCCTGTCTCACCATCCGTACAACTCTTTCCGGTCCTCCCATGCTGGTGATTCCTTCAGAGGTTTTCTGCGATAATGAACTTTCTTTTCTGATGTATCTGCCGTTCCAACTTCGGCCTTCAGCATCTTTCTTCCGAGTTCCAGTGCTCTGCGGTCTTCTTCAGACAGGTTATTGATGGCTTCTTCTCTTTCTCTGGCTTCATTTTCCGCCTGTTCGCGCTGATATTCTCTCATCTGTTCTTTTAATCTTGCAAGGACAGCCTCCTTCGTTCCCTCAGGCACAACAAGACTTGTATCTTTTTCAAGGGACTCTTCTTCCTCTTTTGCAATCTCCTCAAATTCTCTGGCAATGCATTCTTTCAATTCATCTTTCTCATTATTCATTTTGCTACCCTCAAATTTTTGACTGGTCTTCAAATTTCTCCATAGTTTTGCCACTTGACCTATTTCTTTCAGAAAGTATAATATAGGTATAATCTTTATTATATTATTGATTCGAAAATAATACATATTCAAGTCTGGAGGTAATTATGAAACATATTATCTTAACCGGTGGCGGCACTGCCGGGCATGTTACACCTAACATCGCTCTTCTGCCACGCCTGAAAGAATTAAACTATGATATTCACTATATAGGTTCTTACAACGGAATTGAAAAAGAACTGATTGAACAGTTCGGTATCCCGTATCATGGAATCTCAACCGGTAAACTTCGTCGCTACTTCAGCGTTCAGAACTTTACAGATCCATTCCGTGTAATCAAAGGACTCGGCGAAGCGAAAAAACTTGTAAAGATTCTTCATCCTGATGTAATCTTTTCCAAAGGTGGCTTCGTATCCGTTCCTGTTGTTCTTGCCGGTAAAAGCCGTCATGTTCCGACCATTATCCATGAGTCAGACATGACACCGGGACTTGCTAATAAGATTTCTATGCCATCGGCATCAAAAATCTGCTGTAATTTCCCGGAAACCATCGAGCATCTTCCTGCTGGAAAGGCTGTTCTGACAGGCTCTCCTATTCGTCAGGAACTGTTATCCGGTGATAAATATAAAGCTTTAGAATTCTTGCACTTCACACAGGACAAACCGGTAATCATGGTAGTCGGTGGAAGTCTTGGTTCAGTTGCCGTCAACGATGCTGTCCGCAGTGTCCTTCCTGAACTGCTTCAGTCCTTCCAGGTTGTTCATCTCTGTGGTAAGGGCAAAGTTGATGAATCTCTGAAAGGCCTTCAGGGTTATGCACAGTTCGAATATATCAAAGACGAATTAAAAGACCTCTTTGCTCTGACAGATCTCGTTATCTCCAGAGCCGGAGCCAATGCAATCTGCGAACTTCTTGCACTGCACAAACCGAATCTTCTGATTCCACTATCTGCAAATGCAAGCCGCGGAGACCAGATCTTAAATGCCCGTTCTTTTGAGCGCCAGGGCTACAGTGTCGTTCTTGAAGAGGAAGAACTTAATCATGATGTTCTTCTTGATGCGATCATGAACCTGTATCAGAATCGTGAAACATACATTCAGACCATGAAGAATTCTCCTCAGCAGAATTCTATCGACACCATCATTGATCTGATCGAGGCTGCTGCCAGACACTAATCCGGAAGCATTCTCATCTATTGACCTTATGTACAGGATCTGCCATCGGCAGATCCTCTTGCATACTTTGATATAAAAAACAGGTGGCTGTACATCCCACCTGTTTTTTATATATCGTGTAAGCGGTCATACTGATCTTTATACCTTTTTATCATCCATTTTCTTGCTCTCTTTAGTATGCCTTCTAATGCATTTAATGTAATGTCCATTCTCTTTGCGACTTCTTTCTGTGGCATATCCGCATAATATACAAGAGTCACGGCTTTGTACCATCTCGCATTCTTCTGATACAGTTCACGGAAAATATCAATTCCAAGTTCATGGAAACATTGCTCTTTCAGTAGTGCAACCACACGATCTTCTGAACTGTCATCGATCAATGAATTCGGATATCTGTCATCCGCCATCGTAATCTCTGCCAATGGAACTTCACGCTTATGATCTCTTATATAATTCATCGCTCTGTACCTTGCGAACATAAGCATCCATGTTCTAATCTGCTGTTTTGATTCACTTCCAAACTGTATATATGCGGTGAAAAAGGCATCCTGAGCAATCTCTTCTGCTATGTGATGGTTTCCAGAGTATTTTAATGCCTCTTTGTATACAACACCGAAGTATTCGCTGTATGCAGCCACAAAGGCATCTCCCTCTGTAAACTCTTTTTCCACTTTACGCTCCTATCTTTTATCTGTTAAATTTTCGATAAAACATCTTCTTTTTCTTCTTCTGTAAGTTCATGCATTGTCCATCCAAGTCCTACTTTATCGTCTTTGTGTCTTGGAATCATGTGCACATGATAATGAAATACTGTCTGTCCGGCTGCTTCACCGTTGTTCTGAACGATATTATAGCCATCACAGTTCAGTGCTTTTGTAAGCTTTGTGATCATCTTCTTTGCAAGAATCATTGATTTTCCCGCAAGCTCATCATCCAGCTCATAAAGATTGGCATAATGTTCTTTCGGAAGGATGAGTGCATGTCCCTTAGCTGCCGGATTTGCATCCAGAATCACACGAAAATCTTCATCTTCATAAATAGTAGCTGTAGGAATCTCTCCATTTGCAAGTTTACAAAAAATGCAGTTATTGTCTTTCATAATATTATCCTTCTTTCTCTGAAAATAAATGATTGATTATTTAAACCACCAATGCTAAACTGATACCTCAGAAAGGGGCGGTAGTTATTATGTTATCATCGACAGACCATGACAAATTACAACAGATTATGCAGGAACATCCTGAAACGGAAGAACTTTTTAACCGGATTTTTAAGTCTCATCAGATGGATATCAGCACCATCAGTCACGAAATCCGTAATCCTCTGACCCTCGTTTACAGCACGCTTCAACTTATCGAATCACAACATCCCGAAGTACTGGAATTCGCTCACTGGTCAGAGCTTCACCAGGACATCGAATATATGAAACTGTTATTAGAAGATCTGTCTTCTTATAACAACGGTGAACGGCTGGATCTTGCTCCGTTAAGTACCGGCAGTTTTTTCCGCAGAATTGCTCTGTCCTTTGCTTCTTCTATTATAGATACAGATATTGAATTCACTTCATACATACCGGAAGATCTGCCAGTTCTATCTGCCGATTCTGTAAAACTTCGTCAGGCACTGCTCAATCTTCTTCGCAATGCCACTGATGCGGTCCGTACCGAATCACCTTCTCAGGATCAGCACGATATGCCGGCACACTCCCCACAGATCTCATTGTCCGTAACCGCCGATGCAGATTTGCTTCATATCGAAATCTCTGACAACGGCTGTGGTATTGCTCCTGAAGATCAGGAACACATCTTTGAACCATTCATCACTCACAAAGTTGATGGAACCGGACTTGGTCTTGCAATCACACGCCGGATCATCCAGGCTCATCACGGTACAATTACACTTAGATCAGCACGATATGCCGGTACGGTATTTATCCTTACGCTTCCGATAGAGAAGAACTCCTGATAAAAAGCCGGCAAGCAGGCCTCCTATATGTGCCATATTATCAACACCACCACTGGTAAATCCATAATACAATGTCAGTACGATCATAAAGACCAGGCCTCTGCCGGATATGTCTCCAATCCGTCCTCTGTTACGGATTGCCACATACAGAAGTGCTCCAATGATCCCAAAGATAGCACCGGACGCTCCCGCCGATATAGCCATACTTCCGGTCTGTATATCCCACCATGCCGACAGAACATTCCCCGCCAGTCCACTTACGAAATACACAATGAGAAACTTTACTTTTCCTATGTCAAGTTCAAGATTCCATCCCATAGCTACAAGTACAATCATATTATTGACAAGATGATCATACCCAAAGTGAAGAAACATACTGGAAAATAGCCTGTAGTACTCTCCTCTTTGTATCAGATATGGAACATACATGGCTCCGTGCTTCAACATGAATTCACCATCTTCTGTCATCCCCAGAAAAGACAGGACCAGAAATACAATGACATTCACTGCTGCCAGTAATATCGTACATGGCGCTTTAATCGTATTCTTGTTCATTTATACGCTTCATTACCTTTCGCTTTGTTCATCTTCTGTCTCTTTTAGTATAACATAGATTACCTGAATTCTTAATCATTTTATTCTATATTTAACTGAATTTTATCACAGCTCTTCTTCCTCTATATGCAGTCCGTCCCAGTCACCCCATTTTGACTTCTTGTGTTTATTCAGGAAGCGCTTTACCGGCATCCATAGATTATCCGTCTCTCTCATGATCGAACTTCCCATCTCCTGCTCCGATATCCAGTCATGTTCTCTGGTATCATAATATGATGTCTTTTCCCTTCGTTCCTCCAGCAATTCATCGATCATCGTTTCTTTTCTTATATCCGGAATCTTCGTTTCTTCTTTTTTCTTTTCTTCACATGCTGCAATTAGTTTTTCCAGACTGTAATTATCCTCCATTGTCTCTTTATGCAATAAAAATGCCAGACGTACACATTCTTCTTCCTGATAATCCGCAACTTTTACCATATACTCCGTCAATATATGAAACTTCTCCCATATATCCTGTTTTGCCAAAGGATAATAACAAAAGTAATATCTGCCCTCTTCATAGAAAATGTATTCCGGATCCATCAGGATACAATGAATATCCAGAAGATAACGTTCCGCTTCCTTAAGTACATTTCCTAACTGTTCCATAAAGTGCCTTATATCTTCTGCTTTTAATTTCGCTCTGGCATACATCGCCTGCATTGATACCTTACCACTTACATCATAATCATAATAACTGCTGCCATTAACACCTCTTCCTCCTACATGCAAAAAACCCTCCGGCGAATTTGCTTTTAACATTTTCATCTGGTAATCCTCTTTATATAATACGTGTTCTTCTATCGTTATCTTTCGTTCCATTATCTGATCCTTCTCATTTTTTAATCCTTCTGATATCCCGGATATATTTCTCCGGTTCCGTCACCGCTGCACGGCTTTCTACAGATATTGCCATTTTCTTTCGTCTTGCAGCTGCCTGTACTTTAATTTCATCTTTTCCCACACTGCTTTGTACTCTTATTCTTGAAAATAAGATACACTTCCTTCCCACCCTTTCTTTGAATAACGCATTTAATTCACTCTCGCTGATTCCATCCTTTTCTCTCACCTTTGTACTTCCCGTAACCGCCGTTTCATATGCGGCTCCTGCAATAATATTCTTGTCATGATAATAAAAAGATATCCTTATACATCCCATGATCAGGAATAATATCATTGGTATCAGAAAAGCCATCTCCACGGTAAAACTGCCCTTTAACCACCTTTGCTTTCTTTCCTCCATCTCAGATTCCTCCTATACATACCCCAAGCAGATATCCCACCGTCAGAAATGGATAAAAAGGAAAAGCAAGTCCTTTCTTTTTTCTTTTTATTACCACACAGATCAATCCGATAATTCCAAGGATGAAAAATGCCGTCATAAGCACTTCCAAAAGTCCCCAGATTCCCAAATATATCCCCAGGATCAGAATTGCCAGGCTGTCCCCATACCCAATCGCTTCATTGGTAATTTTACTGATCCATAAAAATAATATGCCGCTTAATCCACCGGCCACCGACAATTTCCAGTCTACATTTCCCGTCAGTACCTGATAGATGATCACCCCTGCCATACATAGCAGAAGTACATCCCGCGGAACTTTCCGTATTCTATAATCCATCACTGACAGTCCTGTTAATACAGCCATTGCCAGCACCTTGCTTATTGTCCACATCTGGAACAGGCCCCCTTTCCTGCCGCCTCCGATATCGGTATTGCATATATCGTCCGTTTTAAACCACTGCACGACAGCGAACTGTGATACCGGTCTCCCGAATTCGTAATATAAATGTTTCCCCCGTTTCCTTTTACACAGTATTCACATGGATAGTATTTGCCTCCGTTTTCATTGCGAAGTCCCTCTACCAGTTCCAAATGAGTCATGCGGATCGACAGATCCAGATGCGAACAATGATAATCTTTATGATATACAAGTCCTGTTTCCGTTACATACACCGTATCATTTCCCGTATCCATCCACCCTTCCCGTTCATATCCGCTCCACGCCTTTATCTTCATTGTCTCACTGCATTTTACCGGAGCAATCCCAAATAGCGGCACCGGAATGACTACCTGATACTCTGCCGTTAATTTACCGATCCCGGTTCGGGCCGACATCTTCGACCGTGAACAGTCTATTCCACTGCTCCCGCCTCTTACAATACTTCTTCCAAGCCGTTCTTCACCCACTGCATACACCAGATCATTCTCTATCCTTGACGGCATCAGCATCTGCGTCACACAACTTTCTTTAGCTACTTTTTTCCCTGCATATTGAAGACCGCTTCTCACTGCCGTATGTACTGCCATCATCTCCAGAAGATACAACATCGTAACGACTGCCAGAAAGAACACCGGTACAGCAACCGCTGCCTCTGCCGTCACGCTTCCTTTCTGTCTGTCATCGGAAAATCTGCGCAATAGTTGTGAGACGGATAAAGATACCCTTTCAAGGCCTGAATAACAGATAGGTTGTGAGGGGAGTAAATTGTTACTCATAATGCGAATCCTGCTCCTTTCTTTGTTTTTTTATTATAATTTTGGGATATTTTTGATGCCTGAAAGGGCATCTTTATCCGCCTCATACTATTACATCTTGTTCTCTGATTCTTTCTACTGATAACCGTAATATGTCCGGTACTGATACTTTATTCCTCTTCTTAGATTACACACTGTACGGATCTCCATTCTTCCTGCACAGTAATCGATCCGGAACGCCGGCTGTCCGTAAATGCTCTGCATGTTTTTCTCAATGATGCCCATTGCCCGCATAGACATGCGTTCCTTTCCTTCCAGAAATAAGAGCATCCTCATATAGTCTTTGTATCCCATACCATCCTGCACATCCATGCCGGTTCCTGTATCTTCATCTGTTCCAAGTTTCATAAGACCGGACAACGATAACTGCCAGTTCGTATCATCTTTGGTAATTGCGGCCTTTTGCCCGTCTAAAAGTGATCTGACATCCATAACAGATTCTCCATATGCCCAGGCAAGCAGGATTCCCTGCGCCGCTGCCTCTGTAACAGCCGGGACTGCCAGGAGTGTACATAAAGTTCCGGCTGCAGCCCTTGCTTCCGACTGTTTTGTACTGCTCGTCTGAAGATAAATATAATTCGGCACAAATCTCAACATCACAAGCTTCTTTGCCACCGTTTCCAGATTCCCTTTGTCACTTTCCCGGCCCGCCAGAATATATTCCAGTTCATAATCAAGTTCTCCTCCTTTCGGTCCATCGGTAAAATCTGTAAAATGATCTATCACATATTCTCCGAGCAAAACGGACGTCAACGTTCCATCCTCCGGTTCCACATCTGAAAAAGTCCCATATCCGGTATGATTTTCTCTTTTTTCCGGCATCTCCTGTAATGATATCTGTTTCTCCGATATTGTCTTATCTTTCGGAAGCACAAGTTCTAAGATTGGTGAACGTTTCAATTCTGCTACATGCTGCATCGGATTTTCCTCTTCCGGAAGTTCTGCTTCCTGTTCTCCTAAAAGATCCTTAAGCTGATCATTTTGCTTTTCCTCTTCCTCAGTAAATTCATCCGCTTTCTCTTCCTGGTTCTTCCAGAGAGAGACATTTCCCAGATATTTATCCGCCCACGCGATCCCGTACTTATGTTTCATGTATTTTCCGACCTGATCACGAAATAACTCTCCGCTATTATCTGTAAACAACTGTATCCGCTCTATCTCATTTTCCATATCTGCACCGTAATAAGAAAGACGATCCAGAATATTCTGTTCCGTGTAAGTCCCGGTCTCATAACCGCATTCAATGGCAAATACGTCATAATTTTCCAGTAATTCTTTCTGATATTCTGCAAATACACATTCCAATGCCCGGTTCATATCTGCCCGCCTGTAATTCTTTGCCATCTGCACCGACGCACTTTCCACAAGAGCCAGTATCAAAGAAACGAACAGAACAAAAGTCAATGTCAAATAGACTGTAACTTCTCCATTCAAACAGTCCCTATCCGGCCGCTTTTCCTGCACTCTTCGGTATCTGCATAATCTGCAGCCGGCCGCTTCTTTCGAATGCATAATAACTTAAATTCCCGAACTTTCACTGGTGATTTTTTCAAAGATTGTCTGCACCAGACTGGTAAGCTGGGATTTGAAGATGATAACAAGCCCAATGAGAACCACCAGGATCAATATCACTTCCACTACTCCGATTCCCCTGTCATCTTTTAATACCTGTAATGCATATCGTATTCTCCACATAACATCTCTTCCTTTCTTATCCTTTATATCTGCATGGTCAAAAAAGCCGGGACTATAACAATGATCAATACCACCGCCAGCATCAGAAACATTGGCAAAAGCAGCTTCGTTCCTGCTTCTTCACCCAGTCTTTTCGCCCGCGCCTTCCGTTCTTCAAAAGCCTGTATGGATTCCAGCTTTAAAAGTTCTGATAATCCCTTCGTTCCTTTTCTTAAATTTTGTGACAATAGTGCTCCAAGCCTTATATAAATCTGCAGATCACATCGTCTTCCAAAATTTTCATAGCCTTCAGCTTCTGTTACGCCGCTGTCCATTTCATGGCAGGTCTGTCTCATTTCTTCATATACGTATCTTTCATTTTCGTCTTCTTTTTCCTTCATGTATCCTTCGGTTATCTTTCTCCATGCTTTCTTTACCGTCATTCCTGCACCAAGATACAATGTCAGTTTGCTGATGACTTCCGGATAATCTTCGATCATCTGCTTTTTTCTTTCTTCTTCTGCCTTTCGGATATTCTGTTTTTGTAATGCATACAGAAGTATCCCTATCATCATTCCCATTACCGTTATAACCGGTCCGCGTTCATTAAAGGGCTGATAATATCTGAGTTCATTTGTGTCCAGCATCTCTGGCAGAATTAGTTTTTTCTTTTCTTTTGTTGCTGTATCTGCTTTTTTTATTGCCTCTTCAACGTTCTTTTTTGTGCTTTCTTCTCCGCTTAGTTTTTTCGGATATACACATGCCACGCACTGATAAGAAGCCTGCTCTTCTTCGTTTGCCGTATAGGTAAGGACTGCATTCAGTTTTACAAGAACTCCTTTTTCAGAGATATTCTGCTCCTTAAGTTTGCCCTGGATATCCATTACGTCATACCGGTCCAGTTCCCAGGAGACCTTCACAGGCTCCCCCGGGATATCTGTGACCAGATCCAGGTCCTCATCCACACGATCCAATGTCTCATTACCGGCCAATATCAGCCTGTCCATTTTCCTGATGATCCTTGAGAATAATTCCTGTACCTCCTTCGCAGAATACTGTCGCTCTGATACCTCTACCGAAGTCCGGACCTTTTTCTTTTTATTTCCGATCTCCACATCCAGTTCTTCCACTTTTTTCCCTTTTCCGTAGTCATTTCTCTCTATGGATGGTGTCATCTGTATCCGGGAACATGCCATATCCGCTCCCGTCACTAATATCCCCAAAGCAATGATCAGGCCTGCTGCCTTCACTATACGTCGATTCTCAGGAGCCTTACTCCAAGATAATAAGCGCCCACGTAGATTCCGAGACATAGCGTCATCACCCCTATTCCTGTTACATTCCCATACAATTCTTCCATGAAATCAGAAAAACTAAGTGACATATAAGCAATAATCCCATACGGAACCATCGACATGATCTGAAATTCATATTTCTTTGCGGCAAGTAGTGTATCAATCTCTCTTTTTACCTCTATCTTATCGCCGATCTGACTGGTTGTATTACGGATAATCCCGATCATATCCCCGCCACTTTTCTTCGCTGTTACAAATACTGTCACAAAGCTTTTTACATCCTCTGACGGAACCCTCTCTGCAAATTCTTCCAGGACCTGTTCAACCGGAATATGCATTCTTAATTTTCTTGTAATGAGAAGTAATTCTCTGGAAATCCTCGCTTCTTCAGGATATTGTATCTTAAGTTCTTTTTGCGTTTCATAAAATGCATTTTCCACCGAATATCCTGTATTAAGCGCCGACGACAGTGTCTGTATCATCTCCCGGAACTGTTTTTGAAATTCCTGTTCCTTCTTTTTACTTTCTTCTTCCAGGAATTCCCTGTACAGCCAGATTCCCGGCAGTATCAAAAAAATAACGGCCCACACTCTGCGATAATAAAGCCAGGCTGTAATGCCGATCATTCCGGCCGTCTTCATCCCTGCTTTTGTGCGTTCTTTAAATGTAATATCCTGCTGCCACAAGTTTTTCGCGGTGAAAAAGTTCCGCAACTTTTTTCCATTCTCCATGGACTTTATTTTCCTGATCCTTTTTTTCATTTTCTGTTACATTTTCATCCTCCTTACGAATCTCTTCATACCGGTAAATCGTCTGCAAATGGATCTGTCCATCCCAATATCCTAATACCTCTGTTACTTCCAGCACCTTCCTGCTTTTATCCCGAAGCCTTCCAAGATGTACAATGATATCCAGTCCTGACGCGATCTGACGCTCAATTGCAGGGAGGGGAAGGTCCATTCCCATCAGTACCATAGTTTCCAGACGGCTTATCATGTCCTTCGGACTGTTCGCATGCCCCGTACTGAGACTTCCGTCGTGTCCTGTATTAAGGCTCTTTATATGGACTCCCTATGTTCCCATCATGCAGAAATACAATATCTGTACTTAA
>OLIX01000592.1_pt1 | contig 37310 bp, 29 predicted proteins | sample 1601331 | NCBI WGS metagenome assembly OLIX01 (sample SAMEA2452120, study PRJEB22498) | human gut metagenome | biome: human feces; feature: human gut; material: feces | place: Australia | collected 2012 | reverse complement strand
GCGTTCTTCGTCTTGGGCGTGCTGATTTGGAGTTGGCCCCGCACGTCGTAGACCTGCTTGTTCACGTTTAGTACGCCGGTTTTGAAGTTCAGGTCATCCCACTGCAGCGCCATGAGCTCGCCACGGCGCAGGCCGGTGGCCAAGTCCAGAAGAAAGACTTCGTAGTAGCCCTCGAACTTTGCCTGAATGAGAAACCGCTGCAGCTCCTCCCGCGTCAGCACCTGCATTTCCCGCGCCTTCTTCGGCGGCAGCTTACAGCCGATGGCCGGGTTCACACGAATCAGCCCATCCTGCACCGCTTTCTCCAGCGCGGAGCGGCAGGTGGCGTGACACATGCGCACCATTCGGTCGGACAGACCTTCGCCGTACTTATCGGTGAACCGCTTCCGGCCGCTTTTCTTGAGCCGACCGTAGAACTGCTGCAGGTCGTTCTGCGTCAGCTTGTTCAGCGGAATGTCTCCGATCTCCGGAATGATGTGTAGGCGGATGCGACTTTCGTAAGTCTCCTGCGTGGTGGGACGGATCTTGGGCTTGGAGTGATTCTCGTACCAGTATGTCAGCCAGTCCCCGAAGACCATCTCGGACCGAACTTTTTCGGGCTTCAGCCCGCCGCATTCCTCCTTGAGCTTCTGGAGCTTCTCGATGCACTCCTTCTTGGTTTTAGCGAGAACATTTTTCGTCTTGGGATAGCCGTTATCGTCATAGCCGATGACGATGCGCCCCTCCCACCGACCGTCCTTGCGCTGCCTTACTGTTCCGTCTCCGGCTTTTCGTTTTCTTGCCACGGTTTCAACTCCTTTCCGAAGATATCTTCCATGAAGCCGCCTACGATGCCAGAGGCTGTCTTCTGCATATCTGAGGTGACATGGGTGTAGGTGTCCAGCGTGAAGGAGGCGTTGGTGTGGCCCAGGATACCGGACAGCGTTTTGGCATCCACGCCGCTGGTGAGAGCGTGGGTGGCGAAGGTGTGACGCAGATCATGAAAGCGGATGCTGGGCAGGCCAGCCCGCTGGAGCAGAGTCTTCATGTGGCGATAGGCCGCATTCGGATCGACGGGATCTTCCGGCTTCACCGGGTCTGGGAAGATCCATTGACTGACGGCATCCACATTTCGTCGCCGCAGGATTTCAGTCACGCTGTGCGGCAGAATGATGGTGCGCATACCTTGATTGGTCTTTGTCTCACCAACGGTGTACTCGCCCTTCCGCTGGCTGTGGAGGGTGCGGCACACCTTCAGCGTCCCAGCTTCCTCGTCAAAGTCGTTCCATTGCAGTCCGCAGATCTCGCCGCGGCGCAGGCCGGTCATCAGCTCCGTCTGAAAGAAGTCCCGCCACACCTCGTCCTGCTCCACCACTGCGAGAAAGGCGTCCAGCTCCTCGCCGGTCAGAATGCGCTTGGGCTTGTAGTTGGGTTTGGGCGCCGTTGTACCTTCGGTGGGATTTCTGGGAATGACGTGTGCCTGCACCGCATCCTTCAGCGCAGCGTGGAGGGTGGTATGGATGTGGCGCACCATGGAGTCAGAGAGCTGATGCCCCATCTCGGGATGCTCGTGGATGCGCCCCTCCGTTTTCAGGCGGCGGTACATCCGCTGGATGTCCTGCTGAGAGATAAGCGAGATCTGCTTGTCACCCAACTGCGGCTTGATGTAGTATTCGATGTAGCGGCGGTAGCCCTCGAGGGTGCCGGGGCACACCGTACCCGCCTTGTACTCCGTGAGCCAGCGGTCCAGCCACTGGCCCAGCGTCATCCGGCTGTCCTCGGTCAGCTCCACATCCCGGTAGCACTCGATGTTCTGGTGCAGCTTGTCCAGCAGTGCCTTTTGCGTCTTGGCATACACATGACGGAACAGTGGCTCACCGTTTTCCCGGTGGCCGATGACGATGCGGCCCTCCCAGCGGCCATCGTCGCGCTTTCGTACCATGCCGTCACCGGCCGGCCTTCGTTTTGCCATGTATTTCACTTCCTTTGATTGAGATTTTTTTGCAACACAAACAATTACCACATTTTTGCGGAAATAGCTATCAGAACTTTGAAATGGTTTGCCATTACATCCGCATAGAAAACCCGTGGTACTGCTCGTACTCTTCATCTTCGTCATCTACGGCGTATTCCACCGTGCGGTCGATCTTGCCGCCGCGTTCCAGAATACGCCGGATCTCCTGCTTGCTGTGATGCAGCGTTTCCAGATGGAAGCGGTCATTGTCGCCGGTGTTCATCGCATCCAGAATGGAGATCAAACCGCAGACGGCATCGTCCACCGTAGGCAGGAGTTCACCGTACTCGGTGGCATCGATGCGGCTTTCCAGATACTCACAGCCACCCATATCGAAGTAGGCTTCCATGCTGCTGCGCAGAAGCGTCTGGTCGAAGAGCTTATTGTCTCTGCATCGGACATTCTCTGGTGTAGTGTAGGTGATGTATTTTTGATTCGGCTCCCATCGCACCTTGTAGCCGTACTCTGCCATGAATGCGATGAACTCCTCACGGGTAGCACAGTACTCCATAGCTTCCTTAATGGTACGGCACAGCCGTTTCTTCCAAGCAGGAATACGGAACGGATCTGCCTTGCTCTCGGTGAAGGACAAGCCATACTCCCGGCAGAGCTGGTTGCTGTATTCCTTGGCCTGCTGCATCTCCCGGGCGCTCTGATGAAACTTCTGGCCGTTTTCAAAGTTTACCGAATTCATGATGATGTGATTGTGGATGTGCGCCGTATTCATATGCGTAACCACCACGCACTGGTAGCCCTTGAAGTATTCCGCAAACTTCAACCCGATCTCATGCGCTGTATCAAAGTCCAGCGGATCGTCCAGAGCGAAGGCTTGGACGATGTGGTAGTAGCTACGGCCATCTGTTTTGCGGAACTGTTTCTTTACCGCTTCGAATTCATCCTGAGCTGTTTGAGCCATGCAGTTGACACCGGATATGAGACGCTCCACCGTTTTCTCACGGTTTGTAACATAGTCCAGGATACCGCTCAGACTGCGTGAGACAGCAATGAATTTAATGTTTGCCATGCGTTCCGGTACACCTCCGTAAAGGGTTCATAGTTCACCTGTGTGATACGCCCCTGCCGAGCCATGACCGTGAGCTGATTTAGGTTATTTCCCTGATAGCGCAGCTCCCGCAGGAGCTCATCCATACCTTCAATGACAGTGACCTCCCGATCCATGGCCGCCCGGCGCACAAACTCACTTTCGGTCATATGAGCTGCATCCGCCTTACGGCGGATGCAGTCCTTTTCCCACCCGGCAACGCGGGCGCGGATAAATTGATTCTTAGCCATGGTGCTCGTTACCTCTGCTTGCCAGCATAGTCATCGTCTCGATCTGCTTAGCCAGAGTCTCGTCCCGCGCATGCACATAATAGAACTCCAGCATCTTTTCGACTGCAAAGCACTGCTGCCACTCCGCACAGCCAGATAGTGCGGCTTTGCCCTTGCCGGTGAAAAAGTGATTCAACTCTTCACAGGAGACATCCACGCCGAGTTGATAGAGCATGGCTTCCCGTACATCGCTGAGCATCTCTTCCTTATCGTACTTGTCCATCATAATTTCATAGGGATTATAGGTGTTCTTCGTCATAATCTTTATCTCCTTTAAATTCATTTTTCTTTGTGTTGATAGGGGTGTGGGCTTAGCCCGCCTGCCGAAGGGGTCGGAACGGGGCAATCGCCCCGTTCCGTACCACGAAGGCGAAACTTGTCATTCTCGAAGCGAGAATTTTCGGCGCTGACGCGCACTTCAGCCGCTCTGCGGCGCTTTGTGGAAAAGGCAGTCATCCCGCTTGGTCAAGCATCCATGGCGCATCACCTCCTTCCGTGCAGAACACGCTGCGGTAGGTACTGACATCTGGCACCATGCCCCGCTCCAGCATGATCTCACTTTGCAGCAAGCGCACGCACAGTTCCGCATAGACACTTCGCATCTTGTCCCGGCCCTGACGAGCGAAGGCTCTTTGCTCATCGGTCAGATCACCGTAGTGTTCATCGCAGAGGAACAGGCGAAGCTCCTCTTCATCAATGGAGTCAACATGATCCTTGTTCCACGCCCACTGGATGTAGCGCACCGTGTCATGCGTGCGCCGAAGGACCATCATCGGGTCATGGTCTACAATAAAGTTTGCAATCTGCTGCATCATGCGCTTTCCTCCTTTTTGTTCTGCCGATTCAATTCGGCCAGCCGCTTCTCTGCTCTTGCCCGTTCCATGTCACGCTCCGCCTGCCGGAATTGCCGCTGGTAGTTCTGCTCCAACGCCTCCTGAATGGGGCGGATGTTGTAGATGAGACTGCCGTTGCGCACGCGGCCGTCCTTCGTGATGATGGTGCTGGGCTCGGTGCGGATGAGCCCCTTCTCCTCCAGACTGGTCACATACTTCCGCACAGTGTTTTCGCTCAGCCGCACCGCCCGGCCAATGGTGCGGTAGCTGGGATGGCACTGGTAAGTCCTGCGATCCTCGCAGCGCAGAAGGTAATTGTAGACGGCGATCTCATGAGAGCTGAGGCCAAGATTGAAGACCTCGTTTGGGACAAGGTAGTAGTGCTTGTTCGTGTCCCGCTTAGGCCAGCGCTGGAACATCAGGCGTCACCTCCTGTCTGCGCGTCGACCCACCGACGGAACTTTTCTTTGGGTACCACGATACGATTGCCGATCCGCAGCGCGGGGAAGCCCGTCTCGTGCATGAGCTCATAGGCGCTGGAGATGGACACGCCCAGCACCTGCGCTACCGTGTTCGCGTTGAGGAACAGCGGCAGCTGGTCATAGGTGGTGAATGTGGATTCTTGCATTGGATTCCTCCTTTATATTTTTTGTTGAGAGCTGCAAGCAAAAAGCTCCCACTGAAAAAGTGGGAGCAGTATCCATATTGCAAATTTAGAACCGCATGATAGAATAGAAGCATCAGGAGGTGAGCCGATGCCGCTGGTGAAATACAGAATCTACGAGCTGTCTGCCAGAGCCGTGATCAGTTACGGCAGAGAGCAGGACGGTGCATATACCTTCCGTCTCAGCGCCGCCGAGACAGAAAAATGCAAATCGCTTTCCGCGCCCCATGAGCAGGACGATAACGCATTGTTCTATCAGACTATGTGCGTGCTGCGCGGCGATGCCTTCACCGGAACACCCGGTGGGCATCTGGTGACGGATCTCTCGGACATCATTTTCTATATGGACTTCTCCGGCATCTTCGACCGGAGCGGCGCCAGAAAGAAACACCTGATCCGGCAGGAGAAGGCCAGGGCCCTGTTCCGTCCCGAGGGCGTGAGCCTTGATTTTGGCTCCGGCCCGCATCGCTATCTTGCCTTTGAGTGTTCGGGCAGCATGAGCCGGCAGGCGCGGCTGTCCTTCATTCGGGAAGATTTTTATGACGCCGTGCGCCGCCGCATCATGATGGATATGACCATCGGTGACTGCCAGCTCAGCAAGCTCTATGCCTACAACGGCCTGATGCTGTCCAGCGGTATCCGCATTGACGGCATCGGCATTGACCGGCCCCACCGGGTGGTGGTCATCGACAATCCTACGCGCACAGAGCGGAATGTCAGCGTCATCACCGTAGAGGACGACGGAACGCAGAGCAGTACCCGCAAATATCACCGGGTGGAGAAAAAAGAGGACATCGAAATCACCTGCTTCGACGGCGAGGGGCTGATCTCAAAAGAATATGCCCGCGTCGTGGACGAGAAGCTGTGCGGGAAGAAGGTCCACACCTCATTCCAGATCCGTATGCCCTATGTCAAGGGTATGCTGCACGAGGTGGACTTCAAGGACTTCCTGACCCTCTGCGGGACGGACACCATCACCGATCTGTGGGGCATGGAGCATTCCGTCCGGGATGTGGACGTCATCCTCACCAAGAGCATGTTCAAGGGATACGGCTGGCTCACTGCCAGTGGCATGAGCTGGGAGGACTATTGGGCGGTGTTCCGTAAGTACCGCCACGCACTGTACATCACCAATGTGAGCAAGGAGAAACCGGAAAAGACCACCGAGTTGAACTATCAGTTTCTGACCACCGTTTCCATTCAGGGCGACGAGTTCCGCCCCGCCGATCTGCCAGACGGCTGGGATCACAGTCCGGAGACAGACGAGCGAAATTGGCTCACCAAGCAGACGGAACTGGCGTATTACAATTTCTGCGCCGATGAATCGTTTCGGCAGAATTATTTTCTGGAGAAGTTTGAGCGGGTCAGCTGGTGGGAACGACACCAAGGCAAGGACCAGATCCTTGCCGCCGTGCTGAAAAAGAATCCAAGCTTCATCAACGAACCGGTCTATGCCAAGCGACTGGAGGATGAAGCCGATAAAATCGTGGAGCAGTACGCCGTCGGCCGGTTGATCGTAGCGGGAGACAACCGTTATCTTTCCGGTGATCTTCTGGACTTTCTGGCATTTCTGCTCCCGACTGTTCCGCCGCGCAAACGCAGGCAACGGATGTTTTACAGCACCGTCATGACCGACCACTTCCCGGAGAGTTCCTTCTATGCACCCCAGGCGGCCTATGCCCATGACGACGCCTGCACGCTGCTACGCAATCCGCACATTGCCCGCAACGAGGAGCTACAGCTTTCCTTCTACGACGCGAAGGAAGAGAGAAAGCAGATGCGGCATTACTATTTCGGGCACCTGACGGATGTGGTGATGGTGGATTCCAATATGCTGGCTGCGGAGCGGCTGGGCGGCGCTGACTACGACGGCGATATGATCAAGACCATATCTGATCCGATTCTGAATGCCTGCGTCCGCCGCAACTACAACCTCTACCGCTACGAGAAACACAAATCCCTTACCAACATTGAGAACATTCCGCTGCTGATAATCCCTACGGCCCAGCCCCAGATCCGCAGTGCCGACGACTGGGAGGCACGCTTTGAGACCGTTCGCAGCACCTTTTCCTCCCGCGTCGGTCAGATCTGTAATGCCGCGCTGAATCGCAGCATTATCGCCTACAACGAAAACTCCGACGCCGAGGAGCGGGAGCGTTGCAGGGAGGAGACGGAAACATTGGCCATCCTTACCGGGCTGGAGATCGACTCGGCTAAGAGCGGCATCCGCCCCAATCTGGATGAGTACCTGACCCACAAGACCGTCAAGCGCAGTGCTTTCCTCAAATATAAGACGCTGGCAGAGGATGCGGAGACCCGGCGCGCCTGGTACGAGCCTACCCATGCGGCCAAGGTAAAGGCGTTTTTCAAAAAGGTGGATTGGGACGAGGTGGACTCCAACGTGGAGCGCCTGCCGTATCTGGCACAGCAGCTGAAAAAGAACACGCCGCGCATCAAGGCAAAGCCCACCAAGGATGAAGAATTGTTTTCCTTTGCTGCCCAGCAGCCGGGCTGGAGGGAGCAGTTGGATTCCGATAAGCTGGCGGCGGTAGATGCGCTGCTGCAAGATTACGATGCCTGCCTTTCCCGCATCCGGGCCTGCCGCGTTCCGTTGAAGGAGAAAAAGCGGAAGAGCGATGTGGAGCGTATTCTGTATGCCAGAGGGCAGGAGGATGCATACGATCCTGACGAGTTGTACGCCCTGTTCGGCAGCCTGCCGCTGGAAAAGGTGTCCACCCTGCTGTATGCCATGCGGGAGCAGGCATGGCACCTCATGGACGAGGATGCGCGGGAGCGTTTCCTGCGGGAATGGCTGCCGGAATTTGAAGATATATACGATTTGCTGACCGATTTCCGCTTCGGCGGCTATCGCATCCTCGGAGACATTGTCTGTGATATGGAGGATGAGAACACCGGCAGGGAGAAAAAGCAGCTGTTCCGCGAAAGCGACTCGAAAGCCTTCACCGCCATGATGAGCGCCTTCGCGGACAAATCCGCCTCCCGGAGCTACCGTGATGCGGTGACGGCCAAGTGCCGGGAGTTATTGACCGCGATTGTAAGACCGGCTCTGGCCGTGCGCTATGTGGTGGCCCTCGGCAGACGCGACCTGCTGTGGGAGCTGCTGCCGGAGTATATCGAGAAAAATGTTCTGGAGGTGCGGGATGATTAACGAATGGGTGGAATTCTGCGCATATACCGGAACGGTTTCCTATACCGCCAGTAAGAAGAGCGATACGACATGGCTGGGTCGGTTCACTTTTGCCACGATCCTGGAGTTTGAGGGGATGTCGCGGATTTTGACTGTTCTGGCTCGCGGATACCTGTTCCACGGGGAGGATGGAGCGGTCATTTCGGGTGATCCGCATGACCGGGTCGACCATGCCCGCCGTGCGCTCTGCGCCTGGTGCAGTGTGCCAGAGGACGGAAAGCGTGTGCAGGACAAGGAGTGGCAGTTCCAGACGGACTTTTCGGAGCTGCATCCGGAGTTCCCGGAGTTGGTGGATGCGAATGGGGTCGGCTGGTTCCTCCGTCATGTTCTCCGCGCGGCGGACTTCATGCTGACGCACCCGGAAAAGGTGCGCAGCACCTCACTCAAGTATGCGGAGGTCATTCAGTCCAAGTTTGCCGCCGCATGGCGAAGCAAGGTGATGCAATATCAGATCCCGATTTTTGCGTCCCAAACCAAGGGCGCCTGGACACTGCGCTTTGACGATATCCTTGCCGATGCGTTGGAGCTTGGCCCGCTGCGCAGAGAGGGGCCGGAGCTGCTGCCGGAACTGACAGAGAAAGTGAAAGCGGTACTTCCGAAGGAAATTCCAGCCGAGGTTGTCTGTACGCTGATCTGCTATTATCTCGCCAACCGGCAGGACGATTGCGAATGGGTGGTCCTGCCGGTGGCGAACTTTGACGCCTACTTCGGGGACACCAGCTTCAGCAAGAAGTATCTGCCCAAGATCCCTTCAGAGATCGTAGAGCGGAGCAACGCCTTCGGCATCAGCCGGTATCGGATCACAGAAGAATATCTGCCATAAGACGCAAACAGCGGGACAAGTCTTTACGGTCTGTCCCGCTGTTTTTCCCGTCTGGATTTTGAAAGTGTTTTCCTTGTCTATGGCGGCTCAGTCTTTGAGCTGCTGCCTATGATTTACTCGTCATCATCGGGCCATGATGAGATCATGTGAATATCGCCGGTGTCCATATCCATCGCCATGTGATCGCCCATGCGCAGCATGAGATCCCCATCGGAGTCCATCGCCATATTATCCGAAATGCTCATGGCGAAGTCGCCGTCATCGTAGTCAAAAAAGTGCTTTGACATCGTATACCTCCAATTTTTAATCATCGTATTCCGGATAGTCAGGTGCCCACAGGGGCATCCAATGTGCTTTGTTTCTGCGGTTTGCATTGTGAGTTCTCTGGTGCGATCTGTGGTTTGGATTCATCTGATTGGCACGATTGTCGGCGTCAGCTCGATATGCCTTGTTGTTGGGATTATGCAGATTAGCCCAGTGATTCAGTTGTTCTTTGGTATGTGTTTTTCCTGATACCTTTCCCATAATTGGCCTCCTTTCTGAGCCGAAAAAAGTCCACGCACTTTGCTTCGTGCGTGGACTGCGATCATCCGGAAGACCGCTTTGCACGCAACAAAACAAACCCGACGAAAGAACACTTTCTTCGGTTCGATTTTGTGGTGCAAAGCATCGAAACAACAGGGGGACAACGACAGTCAACCAGCAAACTGCTTTCTCAATTCCATAATGAGAATTTGATTGGAATCAATAGTTTCGAGGATTTACTCATTTGTCTGCAAAATTGTCTATGTCTCTGCCGTTCAATATGATTCGTACTCTCATGCTACGAACGATCAAAGTTCAGGACAGTACAACAATTTAGCGTTATCATGATAACATGAATGGGAAGCGAATGCAATGGGTAACTACACATTTCACCCCATGATCCCAATTTTGTTGCCGTTTTCGTAAATATCCGCGCCGTCTTCACAATGATTGGGCCCCTCGTACTCCACCCAGCCAAAGCCCGCCACATAGACTTTGTCACCGGGCTGCAGTTCTTTAGGCGGTTGAGGTGGAGTCTGTTCCGGCACTGAATTCTTAGTAGGTGTCTGCCCAGTGGAAGGCTGGAGTTCGGAAGCTACGGGTGTTTCAATAGGCCCTATCTTCGGTTCAAGTTGCTCTTCTTGGGGCGCTTCTTGTTGCGGAATCGTTCTTTTTTCCTTCTCTGCCAGTGTTGCTGGTTCCTCAATTTCCGCAACGGTCGCTTCCTTGGCGCTCACAGCGGTTTCTGCGGCTGGGACGGGTGTTTCCTCGACCGCGTTGCCATGTGGCCACACAGCGGCGCACAGGGCGACACATGCGGCAATCATTGTCACTATGATGAGTTTCTTCATTTCTCTTCCTCCTTAGATGCGAAACGAGCGCCTGATCCCATTGCCGTTTGGCAGGAGACTGAGCGCTCGTTTTCGTAGTGATTCAATTCTACGGAGAGTTTCCACGCCAGTTCAAATCCAGCGATAAAGCTGTCGATGGAGGTCTCCTCCGCAATACGGTCTTTTGCGTCGATGATCTGGAGCACCAGCCGACGCTCCAGTTTGCCCAGTACCTTGCTAAGTGCTTGATGGCATTCCTCGATTTCCTGCTTCTGAGCTTGGAGTTCAGGCGGGGTACAAAAGCAATCGTATAGGTCTTTCAGCAGCTTGTATTTCATGCGCTCGCCTCCTTGCAGCACAAACATATACCACAGTTCGACGGAAACAGCTACTGAAACTTTTTTATCACATCACATATAGGTGGTATCTCAAAATGCTATTGATTTTGTCCGTTCCGGAAATGCCAAAAGACAAACAAAAGAAGTCCAATAGCGCTTTACAAGACTTCCAATGCAGAGTATAATGAAAAAGTGTCGAATGCTCAGACATGATGTACTGATCAAGAGGTGTTTTTATATGAATTGTGCAGCATTTATGTTCCCTGCTATTAAAGGAGTGCAGGCTCAACATGAATACTACGTTTCTATGGTTCCTCTGGAAGTAATCGCAAAAATACTTCAATTTGCTGATGAGGAACTGCCTCCAGAAGTAAGGGCGCAGCGGTCATTGAATAAAACGCGAATTCCAGAGATTCGGGATTACATTCTAAATAATCCCGATAGTTATGTTTTTTCAGCGCTTACGGTTTCGGTCGATGGTGAAATGACATTTGAATGCATCTCAAACACTACTCCTCAAATAGGTACCATCAGTATTGCAATGACATCACGATTTCTGATTAATGATGGACAACATCGTAGAGCAGCTATCGCAGAGGCGATTAAGTTAAATCCTGCGTTGAAAAATGAACATATTTCCGTTGTCTTCTACAGGGATGCCGGACTGCAACGTTCTCAACAGATGTTTTCCGATTTGAATCGATATGCAATCAAGCCGACAAAGTCAATCAACATTCTCTATAACTCTCGCGAGGAATCTTCAATCATTGCAAAAACTGTAATTGAAAAAGTTGGTGCCTTTAATGGTCTCGTAGAAAAAGAGAAAACTACTATTTCTAATCGCTCCAAGGCATTGTTTACACTTAGCGCAATATGTACGGCAACAAGCGAATTGCTTGCGGGTATGGATGGCGCTACGCGGCAAAAGACAGATCTTGCGATTCACTTTTGGACAACAGTATCATCTCATATGGTTGAATGGAACGACGTACGATTTGGACGAAAGAAATCGTCCGAAGTTCGAAAAGACTCTATTTGCTCGTTAAGTATAACTCTCGTCGCAATCGGTTCTGCGGGAAATTCCCTCATAATGTCCTATCCGGATATCTGGGAACAGAAGTTAGACATATTGTCAGGGATTGATTGGAAAAAGAGTAATCCAACGTGGGAAAATTTAGTATTTGTAAATGGGAAGGTTGCAGCAAATAGATCTACACAACATGCAATGTCAAAATATATGAAGGATATATTACTTGAAACGGCAGGTACAGGCAATGGCTAATCTTACAAAAGAAGATATTCGATCGGTAATAGAGGTCATAAAAGAACTATATCTCGAGGATATGATTCCCTGGATTTGCGGATATAGCGGAGGCAAAGATTCTACTGCTGTTGTCCAGCTCGTTTGGTATGCACTCCGGGAATTACCACCAGAAAAACGGAAAAAGACAGTACATGTTATAAGTACCGACACACTTGTTGAGTCTCCAGTTGTAGCCATTTGGGCGACGGAGTCCTTAAATAAGATGAAGAAACAGGCAAAAGAAGATGGGCTCCCGATCATACCGCATCGTCTGACACCAACGACTACAAATACATTTTGGGTAAACTTGATTGGCCGGGGATATCCTTATCCGCGCCGGAATTTCCGCTGGTGTACCGATAGACTGAAAATCGATACCTCTAATCGCTTTATTAAAAGTGTTCTGGATGCCGAGAGCGAAGCAATTATGGTGTTGGGCTCCCGAAAGGCGGAAAGCACTGTCCGAAAGGCGGTGCTTGAAAGCTATGAAAAAAAACGTTATAGAGCACATTTGAGCCCTAATGGTTCATTTCCAAATTCTTATGTGTTCACACCGATTGAGAATTGGTCAAATGACAATGTCTGGCAATACCTTGTTCAGGTTCCAAATCCTTGGGGTCATTCCAACAAAGATCTTTTAGCAATGTACAGCGGTGCATCCTCCGATGGAGAGTGCCCCTTAGTCATTGATAACTCTACGCCAAGTTGCGGCAACAGCCGTTTTGGCTGTTGGGTCTGCACTATGGTTGCAGAAGATAAATCCATGGCGGCCATGATCCAGAACGATGAAGAGAAATCTTGGATGCTACCAATGCTTGAATTTAGAAATAAAATTGCCGCAGATTGGGCTACTGATAGAAAACGTCGTGACTTCCGTAGGAAGGACGGCAGATTAACATGGCACAATAACTGCCTGGTACATGGCCCGTACACAAAAAAGACAAGAGAGGATTTCCTGCGCGAACTCCTTAAAGTAGAAAAGCTGGTCCATCAGATTGGACCTGAGGAAATACGGGACGTACCTTTGATTTCCATGGATGAGCTGCGGTTTATCCGGCAAATCTGGTTAGATGAAAAGCACGAGTTTGATGATTCACTGCCTCGCATTTATGAAGAAGTTACGGGCAAAGCTTATGAAGATGGAACGATCAGCAAAAACAAATATTTTGGGGCTCCAGAAGCAGAACTATTGCATACCGTTTGTGCTGAGTTGTATCCCGGTGAGGAACTACTTGCAGAAATGCAGCAAGCACTGTTAGATACCGAAGCCAAAGCTGCTGCTATCTCAAATAAAAGAAATGTAATTTTGAATTTTGAAAAAGAAATCAAGAAAGCATTTTATCGTAATGAGGCAGATGCTGAACAGATTGCAGAAATCCGCACACGCAGATCTTCTGGTATTACAGAAGAAATCGATCCTGATGATTTTGTTGAATGAGGTGAGTGAACTGTGTATTTTACCAAAGTCGAACTTCATAATTTCGGTATCTACAAGGGCACTCACGAAATGAGCCTTACCGACAAAATCGGAGAGCGTAATATTACGCTTGTTGGTGGGTTGAATGGCCGTGGAAAAACGACATTTCACGATGCGATTCTAATCGCCCTGTACGGAAAGCAAGCGTTAAAATACATCCAGGAAAAAGCACGCTCCTATGACAAACTGCTATTGGATCATATCAACAAGCATGCAACAGATGATGAAACTTATGTTGCGGTTTCATTGTGTCTTGACGATAGAACAGAATTACGCGTAAAGAGGTCGTGGTCTTCTTCAGGCAAAAAAGCTGATCAACAAATTTGCGTTGAAAAAAACGGCATCATTGACAAATATCTTGGCGAAAGCTGGAGCTACTACATAGAAGAAATTCTTCCGTTTGGGATTGCTCGTTTCTTTTTCTTTAACAACGAAAAGATAACACAGTTAGCAGATGACACGTCTTTTGAGCAGATCAAAAGTTCTATCAAATCCGCAATTGGTGTGTCATCAATTGAAAAGGCCATTGAACATACCGACGAAGTGATTCGCCGCAAAAAAAGCGCTTTAGCGGCTTTTGAAAAAAGCGAAGCCTATATAGGATACCAAGAAGTTGAAGTTCAAATTGAAGAGATTGATAAGAAATTAGAAGAAGCTACTCGCCATGCTCGTGAACTCGAAAAGCGATGCGAAACCATCACCGCTACCCTTGAAGCAAGAGAGAAGGAATTCTGGTCTTCTGGTGGTGATCTGAGCCGTAACCGTGATGCAATCAAACAGGAGATGAAGAAAATTTCGGAAGATGTGGAAAAAATACAAGAAGAAATTCTTCAATTACTAATTGATGCATCTACCCCTCTTTTCATGTGCAAGGATCTCGTTGTCCAGTCCTTTAACAGCGAAAAGGCCCTGCAAGAGAGTGAAGCGGTTCGACATTCAACAAAAATCATCACAGATCTCTTTGCACAGATAATGAACCGCTTAGTTGAAAGCAGCTTGGACGAAAACTCCATTCGAATTGCCCAGGGCATTGTAAATGATGTGATTTCCGGACATCTTCCAAAGGACGGGGATCAAGCATATGTAAAAAACATGTCTGCAACAAGTATCATGTTATATGAACGCATCATTTCCACCGTATTCCAGTCACTCGAACCAAAGATTGATGCCTTGGTGAGCCATGTAAATGCGCAAGAAAATGAACTTCTAAGCCTTGATGCCCATTTAGGGGCCGCAGACGACAAAACTCTGGCCATGCAGTTATTTGAAGTATTAAAGGCTACTGAGGCTGAAAAAGCTTTGACTGATACGGAATACCATCGGCAAGTTGAAACCATTGACAGCTTAAAGCATCAGCGGGATATTCTTGATTCCAGGAGAATTCAGCTTATCAAAACAATTGCAGAAAAGGAAAATACTAATGATGACAATGCACGCATTATAAAATACGCAGCGATGTCCATTGAAGTCCTTTCCGAATTCAAAGTGCGTTTGCAGCGCGAAAAAGTAGCAAAGCTGTCCGACACTGCGACGATGTGCTTTAGAGAACTGGTCGAAAAAGATTCTCTTGTAAGTAAGATTGTGATCGATTCTGAAACACTTGATGTTACTATTTTGGATTTGGATGGAAACGAGCTCTTAAAAAGTCAGCTCTCTGCTGGTGAGCAGCAAATGTTTGCAGTTGCAATTGTTTGGGCTCTGGCACTTACTTCTGGCTACAAAGCTCCTGTTATTATCGACACACCGATGGCCCGTTTGGACTCTTCCCACAGAGCAAATTTTGTAACTAAGTACTTACCTGCAGCAAGTTCTCAGGTTATGGTACTCTCAACAGATGAAGAAATCAATGGCCGTTATCTTGATTTGATTCGTGATCATGTGGTTGATTACTATACACTTCTATACCGAGAGGAAGAACAGTGTACTTCTATTGTTCATGGCTATTTCGGGGAGGTCTAAATATATGATTGTAAAACACTTTAAGTTATCACAACCAGAAAAAGAAAGGCTTATTAGGATTAAAGCAAAGACGGGGATCCAAAATTGGAATGTAATTTGCCGCTGGGCACTTTGCTGGTCCCTTGCCGAACCGTCTGTTCCTGGTGGAGTAGATCCTCTATCTGATAGCAATGTGGAAATGGACTGGTCAACATTTGCGGGAGAGTATTCTGAAATATACGAAGCAGTCATTCGTCAACGCTGCATCAATGACGGGCTCGGAGATGACGAAAAAACTCTCGCAAAGTACTTTAGACTACATTTGAACAGAGGTATCAACCATTATAGTACCAGAGACATTTTAAAAAATCGTTCCGACCTACTCAGGTCAGCGCTGTCAAAGGAGGGATCTTGATGGCTGTATATCTTGATTATAATGCATCTTCTCCAATCGATGAACGAGTTCTTGAGCGTATGGTAGAAGTGTATCGTTTACATTATGGAAATGCAGATAGTAGGACACATGTTTTTGGCACAGATGCCAAAGAAATTGTCATTAACTCAAGAAAGTCGATTGCAAAGATCTTAGGCGTAGATAGTTCGGACCTGTTTTTCACCAGTGGTTCAACAGAAAGCAATAATATGGCTACGCTCGGGCTTCTCGACTATGCTCTTGAAAGTGGCCGAAATCATTTTATTACAACCTCAATTGAGCATAAGTCTGTTTTGGAATCCATGAAATGCTTACGAAAAAAAGGATGCACAATTGATTTCGTTTCTCCTGACTCCTCTGGACGAGTATGTGCAAGTCAGATTCTTGATCTTGTGACAGACAAAACTCTTTTGGTTTCTATGATGCATGTTAATAGTGAAACTGGAATCATTCAGCCTGTTAAAGAAGTCGGTGCGGCGTTGGCCGAGACGAAGACATATTTCCATATTGATGCTACTCAAAGCTTTGGAAAACTGAATGATGACCTGCGGAATACGCAATATAATATGCTGAGTGTAACCGCCCATAAACTTGGTGGCCCTCAAGGCATCGGAGCATTTGTCCTACGTCGTGATTGTACTTATCAACGCCCTCCTGTAAAGCCGCTCATGTATGGCGGACAGCAAGAACGGGGATATCGTCCTGGAACAACTCCTGTTGCCCTTGTTGCCGGGTTTGCTCTCGCTTCGGAGCTTTGTGATAAGGAGGCTCCCGAACATATGAAGCGTTGCTGTGAAATTAAGGAGAATTTCCTAAATACAATAAATGGACTGCAATACGCCTTGAACGGTGACCCCAAATATTGTTTGCCGACTACAGTAAATATTAGTTTTCACGGGATTGATGCAGAAGGCATTTTCCTTGCGATTAAAGATGATTACGCTTTCTCGAACGGTTCTGCATGTAACTCTGGAAGCCATGCACCGAGTTATGTGTTAACCTCAATGGGATTGGATGAAGCCCGAATCAATGAGGCAGTGAGGATTTCTTGGAGTCATAACACGGAGGTTAATTTTTCCGCATTGGTTGAATATATTAAATCTATGAGTGAGTAAAAATGGGGGCAGTGGATATAAATAACCACTGCCCCCATTTTCATTCAATTTCAAAAAAATCTGCATCGATTTCATATGTTTCAAATGTCTGAACACTACGAATGCCTATGCCATAATGCAACATTAATTCGGTAAGCATTGCACCATCAATTAGTGCAATCTGTTTACCCATCTGCTCTTGCACTTCGCGTTTCGCTTCTTTGGTAAAACTCGATGTGGTTATGAATACGCCCTTTGTGACCTTCTTCATCGCACCAGAAAAAGCTTGGATATCCTTTCTTCCAACATGATTAGTTGGAACGTATCGTTTTGCCTGAATATATATTTTGTCCAATCCAAGCTTATCTTCATTTATAATGCCATCAATACCTCCATCGTGGGATGCACCAACTACTTTACCTGCATCTGTTCCATACCCGTAGCCTAAGGCCAGAAGCAATTTGAGTACAAGATGCTCAAAAAAGCTGGGATCATTGTTCAGGATCAAGTCAAGCAACTGATCTTTCACGCTCTGTTTGTGTTCATTGTGGTATTTTTGCATTTTCTCTTCAGGAAGTAGGTCAGAAGAGGACTATACCGGCGGCTTTGTTGACTCGATGCCTTTGCCCGATTGCTTTACATGATTTAAGATACTATACAAAGCCGTACCACGTTTTCCGGACACGATATAAAAATGCTTGATAGGGTGCGCAGATGGAAAGTCTAATCCCTGGCAATGCCTTCTCAGGCAATGGCCCACGATTGCATTCGGATCTTGCGCATTAAATGTGTATAGATTTTCGGCAAGAATGCGGCTGGTAATCTCTTTGCATGTCAAACCACCCGTTTCTTTGCTAAGGATGATTTTAATCGCCTCAAGGATTGTCATAGATGCCATCCTCCTTAGAATCTAACTTTCAGTTTACTGGTTAGCTTTTTCTCCTTGAGCCAAGTCAAAACATTAGGAGTCAGATCAACAATAGTTGCTTGTTGGGAGGATACTTTTTGGAGGAAGGCTTCTATTTCAGGATTTAATGAAAACCCATGTGTGATCCTCTTGGCCTCGTCCACATCAGCAACTAACTTTTTTATAGAGGTAACAGATAAAGCACCATTAACGGTTTTGGAAATACTGTCAGCTAACTCCTTTGCCTGTTTGGGGTTATCGGTAAGGCCCCCAATCATAGAAAGGTAGCCTTTCGTTCCCTCTGCATACTTAGTAGCCGCATCTTTCCAGACAATTTTTATTTGCTCCGCAACAGCATCACCTTTTGCCTTGAAGGCAATAACCATGTCCAGAGTGAGTTTCCCCTCATATATACCTTTGCCACAATTACCTGCGTACTCAACAAGCTCATCTCGTACTGGTCGCATCATCAAAGGATGTTCGACAATACCCGCTGATTTCATCATTACAGCACAATCTAAGGTAGTCTTAAGCGTATCATTGGCTTGTGCAAGTTGCCTCAGCGCCTTAGAGTAGTCTTCTGTGGACTTCTTATTCTCCTGTACAGTCCGTCTTTTTTGAATAGCTGAAGTTGTACTTTTGATAGTCTCAGTTAGCAGCATCGTTATACACCTCCATTGCTTCAAGTCGTTCGCATAAAGCCTCCATTGACGCACGAGCTGCTTCTGACAAATCCTCAAGATCGTCAAAACCGCCCATTTTTGCTATATCCATCCTGGCCTTATTCTCCTCTTGTTCTGCCTTTAGAGCGATGGTCTGTAGATCTCGCTGGAAATTAGCTAATCTATGGAGCGAGTTTCCAGTGTAGGCCGTCAACTGAGTCACAGCCGAACAAGAAGACACATCCACAAGCAGCTTAATATGCTTTAGTATATCATTCGCAGTTTCAATTGGTGGCTTTTCATACTTCGTTCGGAGATCATTGCTTCCCATTATGCTATTAGCTGCAAAAGTAGCAAACAGCTTTTGAATGGAAGAAAGTGTTTCAACCAGATTATTCTGGTTCAACTCCCCGACATACCAAGTAAGATTATTAAGTACTGAGGACACCCGCTCAGTGTCAGCGTTCATTACCTTTTTGATCTTAGAATATAGCATTTTCAGGAGTGCGGCATGATTAAAAAGCATGTGATTTGCAGGCAGCTCTTCTGGAATCTCACTCTCAATATCCCAGTTAGCTGCGGTCAGTTTCTCGACAATGCAGATCAGTTCATCTGCCCTGTAGCATGATTTCACGTCGGCGTTAGCAGAAATCCGCACACCGCCCATCGTAGTGGCCGCACCTCGGCGAAGGAATTTTAATGCACTATCAAATTCAGCTTCTTTGTGTTGTACGAACTGAATCAGATCATTCCACTCACTGGTTTCCCTGACAATCATGTCATCTTTATTAAACTTATCAAACAATGAGGTAACAGTCGTGTAAATAGATTCCGTGTTAACTTTGTGCCCCAAAATACAGGATTTCAGGTATTGAAGTGCAAGGCACCATTCCAATACTGGGACATTTGGTTCTCCTGTTTTAGTTGCGGTTACTTTTTCGACAATCTGCGTCTTTCTTCTTTCAAGCCATGTAATCAATCGCTGCTGATAGTAAACTGCTCCCTCAAATTCCCAACCTTTAGCATAGTTCCATTCGTTAAGAGCCAAAAGCACATCTCGGCTTTCAGCACTTCTATCCATGAACACAATTATTTCTCTGTTGGTAGGAGTTTTCTGATCATCAATATAATACCCTGCCAAGTCACTAAGGCGCGCTTCAGCGATATATGCAGGAATGCCTATGTCTTGCCAATCGATTGCACCAGGTTGCGCAGAGCTTGGATGATCGGTTCCTTTGATAAATGTCCGGAGCCATCCACGATAGTCAGCATCAAACTTTAAAGGCTCACCTTTTGTAAACCAGCCCGTAATATCATCCTTGTACTTGATATAGTTTTTAGTTGCTCCGTCGAGTTGTACTTTAGTTTTGGACGGCGACTCTATAGGCGAATTTATACTTTCCGTTAATATCTTATTACCAGTCTCAGTTGAAGTCTCTATAGGCTTAACAAGAATATCACCGATTCCGGTAAAGATTCCCAACCCAATGTCTTCAAAAAACACTTTATTGACACCGCCGAAAGTAATGGTTCCATCAGCTTCTTTTGTTCCCGAAGCGGAACCATCCCCCCATAGGGCCAATACAGCTTTGACTCGGTTTTGATCTTGAGTAGAGAGATTATCCATACGGTCAATTGCGGAGCTATGCGGTCCACGAGACATTTGGATATTTGCTGGATTCATTGGAAAGTCCCAATTATCACCGTACTCTTTACCATCAAAGTATTCCTTAAGTTGAGCTCGAATGACCTCCTTCAGGAACATCCGAGGAGTCTTTACTGGAAGGCTTTCATATAATTTTAGCAAAGCTTTACTGTTAAAGGGGTATAGTGTTACCTCTTTACCTTCGATGGTGGTTGTTTCCCACTTGCAGGGAGTTTTGAACTGGCTGATTGGAAGCGCACCTATATCTGCCCCCGATTCATTCCATTGCCGAAGCTGATCTGGATTGCAATAAATCGCATTCAAATAGTGCCCAGTCATTTGGATTAAAAAATTATCCGCTCCATAAGACTGATCTGTTACGCTAATTTGGTGCGTCACTCTATCTGTAAAGTTATCTCTGAACTGGTCATAATAAGCATCTGTGATGCCAATAACTGCAGTCACACGGCATAAGTCTGAATAATTTCCACCATGTTCTGTTGACAGTACAGTAATCAGCTCCGAGTCAATGCCAGTAAAGCCAGTAAAGTCTTCAATAAACAGTGTGAGGTTTTTCCCTTGCTTTTTGAGGTCTTTTCTCAGCTGCGTGAAAACTGTTTTCGTACTTTCACTTGAAATATCCGCACATCTCTGGACTACATCCCGTGTGAAGCGATTAAGATAGCTAACAAGACGTGCGATTTCAGAGTCATCCCCTTTCAAGGTTGATGCAAAGTCAGCCGCTTGCGGATCACCTTGTTTAATGACTGCTCTGATAATTTTGGATACGTTGAAGTCATCTTCTGAAAAGATTGTAGACTCTTTGAGAACTTGATTACTCGGTGCGGTAATTACATTATAGCATCGAGAAATAGCGCCTCCCTCACGCAGCAAATACTCTCGTACACGGCTATCAGATAGGTAACTTGCTATATCTCTGCAAATTACCGGCTTATATGTATCGCCAGACTGGTCATTGCTTACTGCGGCAACATAGGAAAACAGAATATCCGTTTTAAATGCAGCCTCATCTTTTGAATCTGACGAAGACACAAACTTGCGCAATTTTTCCTCGACATCAGAATCCTTGATAACATGTTGTTCGATTAGCTGAGAAAATGCTCCTCGAACCGAGTTATTTAACCGCCGCAAAAATATTAGCTGTTCTTTTGTGCTATCATACACTGTAGAAGGGCTTTTTACGAGTTTAGCATGCAGATAGCGGATTAGGTGAGATTTACCCGTTCCGTTATTACCACGAACAATCACCATGCGATGTTCATTGTTGGGATTGCAAATAATATCCTCAAAAACTTTTTCCTCACTAAGCAACTTTGGAGTAGTTGAAGTACGCCCACCATAATACACTTCGAGCTGTGAAAAAGGCACATGTGTAGCCATAAAATAAGCGTCTTCTGTTGCCATATCATCTGTCTTAATCGCATAGCGCTCCATGACAGAACGATATTGTTCCCAACTCATCCAGTGATCTCCTCCTTTACGGTAATATGCGAGAAATCATTGATGGGGTCGCCATCAACATAGAAGAGGGTTACTCGGCTGGAGTCCTGCCATGTTTCAAGCCTTATTAATTCAAGCTCATGCAAAGTTCTTAATGCAGCAGAAAGTGCCAAGGGCAATTTGCCTGCCATATTTGCTTCGGGGATTTTGCCGTTCAACCAAATAATAAAATCGTACGCTTGAATTGCTTCATTAAATTTAAACTTCTTAGAAAAATTTGTCGCCAGTACGTCTTGGACGCGAATCTTCATATTAGGAATAATCATTGTGCCACTTAAATACCCCAAGCCAAGAAAAGCGGCCCAAAAGCGCCAACCCAAAACGGCGTTTTCGTTCAATGCAGATAGCTCCTTGACTTCAGCCCCACAGATTTTAGCCATGCCCTCCCAGGATTTCAATGCAAAAATTCGGTCATTTTGAGAAATAAGCCAACGTGTAAACATATAGAATGTGGTGTTTTTTTGAGTAAAAACTCTGTTACTTACATATCTACGAAAGGCAGTAACAGTAGAAATGACATCAGGATCAACCGCAAGCTCCAACTGATTATCTCTGGTTGTTAAGATAGCTAACTCTTCAAGAGCGACTCTGATCGATTTATCAATCTGATCGATTTGTTTATCGTCGTTACTGCCTAAAGTCATTAATTTGCGAACTTCTTCACGGGACATGCTATTATGTGCAACCAACCGGCACACCGATAACACGCGTTCAGGGGTTGGCTCCATTCGCATGTTATCTGGATTCAATTTAAACACACGAAGACCTCCTTACATTTTTTCAAGCGAAATGGAATAACATTCTATGCATTCTCGCAGAGGTTTTCCGTTACTTGTAATAATAGCGTTTTCATTACAATAAAGCATAATGCGGTAATTGCGCGCATCCAACCTTTCTAAATATTTATACAAAGAAAGATTGGTGCTAACATCATCATCAAAAACGCAGATAGTACCTTTTGCAAATAAATAAGGGCAGTGTGTAACCGCAAAATAGAATTCGTCATAGTCCAGAAGTATACCTTCAATGGTCAATTGCCTCATGAATCTCTTCGGTGCGACAAAAATCCCAATCTCATTTTGATTCGCTTTTTCTGCAACTACGGCTACTTCATCCAGCGTGCACGGTCCATTACTTGTACGTTTTACCACAAGCTTGTTAAAAGGGCCCATGTTTCTACTGAGTTTTCTGTTTGCTTGCGCCGGCAGGATTAAGATGTTCGGATCCATCCGGAGCTTATATCTATCGTCTGTCGTGACCCTTCCTTCTGGATCTGCTGGGCATCCGTTGCATACTTCTCTCGAAAGCGGGAACAGATGTTTAAAGACACGCCCCCAACACATAGATCGTGGGGTGGCCACAAGCCCGCTGATAATTCTATATCCAGCCATTTGTGCTTTGTATTCTTTTGCACGGGGTTCCACCAAAGCCTCCATTAGGCGGTCGCCATCTCCGAGAATATCAGGTTGCAAAAGTTTAATTGTAACGGTGTAGTACTTTTTTGGCGGATTTTGGCTTTTATCAAATACATAGCTTGTATCCATCAAATCGATAAATCCTGTACGATGCAGAAATAGTAATAGATTAATATTCCAAGCAACATTTCGGCCCCCTGCATATTCGGCCTCTTCAACCGTCATCGTAGCTGGTGTAGCAGATGTATTCAAAATGCACTCATCTGCAAGAATCACGGCTGCCGGATCAGACAACATACCCTCCCAGCGAATAACGGCTCGTTCAACGGTAAGAACTCTTTTATTAACAAGTCCAAGTGCACGTCGTACATCACCTTCGCTATCATATCTATTCTGATACGGCATAAAAAGGCTGATTGATGGAAGCCGATCTCGGCCACCACGACCAACCTCTTGATAAAAGCGGCTAAGATTTTCTGGGCAGCAGGCATGGATAATTGTTCTTACGTCGGGCTTGTCCACGCCAATCCCGAAGGCAGATGTTGCAATAATAACATCAAAATTATGGTTCTTCCATCCGGTCAGTACGGTATCGCGCTCACTTCCATTCGTTTCGCCAGTAAATGTTGGAATGTTTAAATAGCCGGCTTGACGCAGCTTCCTTTGCAAATTCTTTGCCTCTTGTGGTTCAAGGACATAGACTACCATTGGCTTGGGCAACAGCCTAATAGCCTCCATAGTCTTCTCGACCTGTTCTTTAATCGACTTAACAGATTGAAAATAAAACCTTGGTTCTTGTCTTAATGCATCACAGCGAACTTGGGCATTACATCCTTTTGTTCCGAACAATGTAAAAAGTGCATCTACAACATCATCAGAAAGCGTCGCGGAAAGAAGATAAGTGCGAACATGATTCTCTGACGTCCTTTTCCATTTTTTTAGTACGATAGAGAATACCTGAAAATCCGGTCTGAAAAAAACGCCCCAATCTGGCACAACATGAGCTTCGTCTACAATAACATTTGCAAGGTATCGATCTTCAGCATTGACATCCAAGACTTTACGTAGCTCTTGATTTTTAAGGATTGCTTCGGGTGAAGTAAACAAGATACGAGCTTTACGGTTCTTCAGTGCTTTAATAATTTCCATGCGCTCAGCATCTGATTGTTCACCTCGATAACAAAAAATTCCTTGTGCTTCTTTCAAGGTGTTCAGCGCTGCATGATATTGATCCAGAGGCAAAGCGACAGTCGGAACAATAACGACTGTCAGCCCAGATGATGTACTTGCCAGGAGTTGTGTCACCAAACTCTTACCACCGCCAGTAGGCAGAGAAATTAAAAGGGTATCTCCCTGGGGCAGATTAAGCGCAGAATGGACTGCAATTTTCTGTTCAAAGCTTTTATATGTATCAAAGTTCGTATGTTTTGACAGTATAGCATCGCCAGCAGAACAAACATCCAATTCCATATCATCGTTATGCTTAAACGCATAAACATCTTTAATATAGTTTTTGGGTTCGAGCCAACTTGGCGTGTGAAGAACACAGGACACCTGAAGGTCGTTCTCACATATGAGGTCAAACTCGGAGCCATACTCGCTAATAACGTTGTACAGTTTCTCTGTCAGCTTTACACGGCCCATAACCAATGTCACATCACGAATGTTGAGGCAAAGGTCTTTTTCAGAGGCTTCACCGCATTTGAATTGATTAACACGGCGAATAAAGCCTATTACATACCTGGCTCTGGCAGCTTCCTGCATTTTCGATAATGTGGATACATCCGTGAGAAGTTCCTCCAGTTTGGCGATTGCGCTGGACCACTTCATCGCGCCCATGATGTATTGTCTAAAGATTTCTCTACTATCCATTCTTCCTCACCCTTAAGAAGCACACTGCATCCAAAACCGGTCTTGTTGATGTCAACGCTCTCAATGTAGCAGTAAACACTTTGACCTTTTCTTCAACAGCACTATTGTCCCTATCAAAATATATGCACTCAGCACGATACCCATTTAAAACCCGCTGCATTTCTTTTTTCGCAGAAACCACATCGGATTCTTCACGCATAGCTATAAAGGCTTTCTTATAAGCAGCTGCAGAACATTTATCTACAAGAGGCTCCCATTGGTCGGCTGGTGTCTGAGCCATAAAGCGTTCAAGAGGAGACATAGCCATTCTGCCAGCACTTCTTCTGCCGAGATGTTCGGCTGTGCGCTCGGTAACAGACTGCAATGTGTTGAGAATGTCCTTTTCAGGAATATTTCTACTTTGAGCAGTAAGTGATATGGGAATCATAATCTGTTTCAAGGGCAAGTACATTCTGTATTGTGACAAGGTTTGTAGTCCAATTTTAGCTTCTAAGAGCTCGTCAAGCTGAGGCTGTACATTGTAAATGAACACAATACCATCGTAATTGAACGATCCCGTCGTCCCTATGGCAGAGCATCGTCCTCGACTGCAACCTATAGCATTAGAGATGATTGAATCATAGACAGCATCGCCAGGGGCAAAGAATAAAATATCTTCCCTGGTTGCTGCAATCTTTCGATCAAACGATCCGAGGATTTTTCCCTCCCGTCTCATAATAGAGGAATCATTATAACGATTCCAATTGGGCGGAATAAAGAGTGATTGTTTGGCGGCATTTACGCTAAATGTATTTTCGCGAAACTCGATAAGGCCAGTAGACGTAGGCTTTTCTGCATGAAGTCCAGCTTGCGCCCCCCATCCCATCATAGCTGCCGCAAATGGGTTATCGTCTTCCGCTGCGTACATATTCAAGACATTATCAATACCTTGAGACAACGGACGATATAGTGTCGTTCCCAAATCAAAGTCTTGTTCGTCTTCAACGCTTTCTCGCATCTCATCTGTTTGATCTACAATATCGTCAAAAGCATTGGTCAGACCATTGTAATAATCATTGAGCAATGCATCGACAATTAAATTATTTAATTCTCCTGTAATTATTTCGAGGCCACTAAGAGATTGCTCGAAAAGCTTCATTCCATCACGCCAAATATGAAAAAGTTGCTCCTCAATCGTCCCTTCGGCATAGAGCACCACAGAAAGAACATCCATATCCGAATCTCTTCCCAAACGATCCAATCGGCCGATGCGTTGCTCCAATGTATTAGCATTCCACGGTAAATCCAGATGAATTACCATTTCTGCATTTTGAAAGTTGCGCCCCTCACCACCAGTCTCGTCACAAACAATAACACGACAGTTTGAATCGTTTTGGAAAGCATACACACTATCTTCCAATTCAGCACAACTCATATACTTTCCAAATGGGACTGCGCGAATCCCCATATTAGAGTAGTGGGCATTGAACAGCTCAAGAAATGCCGACAAAGTAGCATTGTGAGCAGTAAAGACAACGATTTTGCATTTACTGCTATCAACAATATCAGTTTCCTGATCAATATAGTTCATCGCAGTCATAAGGCGCCCTTTGATTACATCGGGATCTTCATCGAGCGCAAAATCGACCAACTTATGTTCGCTCTCGGCCTGCTGCTTCCATGCAGCTACACTATCTACGAGAATGCTATCGCCAATTTTTAGTCTATGTAAGACTTCCTCAAAAGCCCATGGACTGCTGAATAGAGAGGACATTAAAGGAATAGCCACTTTGGTTACATAATCTCTATCATTCTCTCCATTCTCTGCAAGATAAGCTAATGTATTTTGAATCACACCAATTTCATTATAGTTTTCATTCAAGGAAAGCGGCGTGTAAGGAATTGCACATAGAGTTCGCCTGGCCATTCGTTCCATAATCGATTGGCGACGGTTTCTAATAACTTTGCGCTCGACTCTGTAGTTTTCGCAGATGTAAGCTAAAGCTTGTTTGACTTGATCCAGTCCTTTATCTGCAGAGGCTACATCAACAGCATCCATTAGTCTGTATAATGCCTTGTCTTCGAGCGTTTCGGTAATCGCTTTAAGTGTATCGATAATGATTTCATAATACTCGTCATATCTATTGAGCCGGCCTAATTGCTGATTTACTTTTTGCTGAATGCTTTTTTGCTTTTTCACCATCCATGCAAATTGTTGGGAAGTCATACTTTCGTACTGCTCTGGGTTCAGCAAGACAAGCAATCGGCGATATTCTTCATTGCGATCTTGAATCGGTGTGGCCGATAATAGAAGGATGTGCTTTACCTTTTTGCTGGTAGTTTCAATTTGATGATACCAACCATCATTGTTCAGCAACCGATGCGTTTCATCAACAATTGCAAGATCCCATGCGGCATTTAACACAAGGTTAGCATTCTCCAAATCTTCCATGGGAAGAATACACAGATTTGCTTTCGCAGACGCCACCTGCGCTTCCATTCCATACTTGTAATGGAGTTCATTTTTCCACTGACCCACCAGCGCTCCTGGGACAATGAGTAAAACACGAAGGTCTTTATTCTCGCTGACCAATATGCTTAGGATGGAACATGCCTCAACAGTTTTACCGAGACCGACTTCATCTGCAAGCATATAACGAACTGGCATGGTTTCAAAGCACCGTGCTACAGTACTTATCTGATGCGGCATCAAGAAAGCCCGACAACCGGCCAGAACACGGAAACCGTATGGCGCATTACTAACCAAATGATGATTCCGACTAACTTTTAGGTGGTTAATAAACCAAGTCGGATGTTGAAATTCGTATGTGCGAAGCTGCTTTTCTGGAGCATAATTCATCTGTGAATACTCGATTTTAATATCTGACTCACAAGCTTTGATAAATTCACCATTGGGAAGTTTTATCCAATACCAATATGGCTGATTGTCGTCATAGGGCTCCTTGGCACGTGATATGACTGTGCCACGCCCCCAAGGTCCTTCAACTACACCGCCAGGCATTGCCTCACATCTCGTGACAATGTCAGCACGATAAATTTCGTGCTTAAAGATATCACTATAATAATTCTTACTACCCAGCAAATCGTGCATCTTAACCTTTACGGCATCTGCCAACTCATTGTACTCCACGACTTGAGCAAGGACAAAAAACCTGGGATATTCACTGTCTCCCTCTTCAATCACAACGGGGCAACGATAATAGCATCCTTTCAACATGGTGCATTATCTCCTTTCTCAGTCATGAATCGTTTGATTTGGCCCTTTGGAACTTTTTATGGCGACAATCCAGCAACATACGTTACAAGTTTTCAAGCTTTTTACGTATAGATTCTTGTTCCTTTAAATATTTGGCGGTAAAGAGCACTCCTTTCTTAGCCTTCATCCCAGAAAAGGTTGCTTCTGTTTGTACCATGAAATCAGCAAGTGTTTTTATTCCATTGTTTTGCAGGATAGATATTTGACGAGCATCAAGTTTCAAATTCTTTACACTAACTTTTTGCGCCAAGAATTCTGACTTGGCTTTTTCATGTCTCTGTTCTGCTGCAACAGCTTCTGGCCTTTCTTCGCTAACTTTCATATTAATTCCAGTGCCTGCGTTAGCATCAACACTTGAAGTTTCAATTACCTCGTCCGCAGAAGGTATAGTCCTTTCGTCGAGGGGCGGAACCACCTCGGTCTCTGACGAAAGCGGTTCAACAGGAGGAGCCAAAAAGTCTTCTGCAGTCCACACTTCAATATCTTCACCTGCCGCTTTGTTAGACAAACTTCGGTCATCTGTAATAAATACAACAGGAATATCAGTATATTTCCTATACCGAATGGCAACTGTAAGAATCTTGTTGTCTGTTAGTTCTCGTTCGCCAGCCTCCGCACGGTAAACCTTGGGAATCAAATCCACCATGGCATCTGCATAAATCAAAGGATATTTTCTCTTATAATTGAAAATCGCTGTGATTGCTCTTTGAGCTTTCATCTTCCTCTCATCATAGTAGTGGTTCGTCTTGTGGTTTTCCAATTCATTATTTACATCCTTTGGAACAACAACAAGTTCTCCATCCCGAACGCCACTAAGTAGGTTTGGAAAGTTCATAATCGAGCAGGTATCAAAAATAATGATTGCAGCATACTTGTGAAGTTCTTCGGCTTCAGCTTCTGTAAACTCATGTGCCTTACGTTTTTCAAGAAGGGCTTCTTGTGTTCTAACTGTATTTGAGAGTATAAGTTTTTGCGATTCAGATGCGGCAAGCCGCTCTTCTGTTTCCTTAAGTCTGCTTAAAAGTTCCTGGCTTTTCCGTTCCTGCTCAGCAATAGTGGCCTCGACCCTTGAAGTATCTTCTTTTCGAGTTCGCCTTGTTGCAAGTTCTCGTTTGAGTTCCATGATTTCTTGGCTATTCTCGGAAACCATCTCCTGAATTGAGCGAAGCATAGTCTCAAACGAGCTTACTTCAGTTTGCGAGCTTTTCTGGCTTTCTGCTACGAGCGGCACAACAACAGCTTCAGTCAGATTAGGATTAGCTGGTTCAGATGCGGGAAGGGCTTGTGGAGCATGACTTACCATTGCCTCGTCAACACATTCAGGCATTAGAATCGACGGAGTCAGAACATTGCTGATTACAGCATCGCTTGCTTTACTAAGCGCAGAAGTGACAATAGGACGATCTTTCCTCATGGTTGATTTACCAGTAGTAACACGAGTTCGGCGTCTGTTTCCGCTATCGGTTGTAAGGCCACTCTCAATCAAATCGCCTGCCAGATAAGACTCCATACAATTTCCCCTATGCGAACAGTAGTTACACCAATCCGCAGGAATTGCGGTCTTGTCTCTATCATCCGCTTGATTGATATAACACTTGGTTTCACTCCGAAGTTCATCAACCAATTGCACCTTATTCTTTGATAAGTCAGATTCCGGCAAACTATGCAATGAATACTCTTTTACGGGATACTTCCGTACAGCAAGGGCATCAAAACTGCTGTATGGATTTTTACGCTCAACCTCAGAAATATCCACGACAAACTTTGCTGCGCCAAATAGCCTCCTCATCTTCATGTGTGCGTTATTAAAAGGCTCTACTGTAGAACTAATTCCATTGGCTATTTTTTCGTGTTCGAGGTAATTTTTTGCTCGACGTTTTAAATCAAGTATTTCAGTGTCTTTCCAAAACTTAAAGTATGGTTCAAATTTGGCACTCTCTTGATCAACGATCTTGCCCAAATATTTAAGAGCTTCCGAACGTTTTTTCCCCGCAATTCGCTTCCACGCAGCTTCAATTAAGAGGTTTTCATAATACTTCTGGAACAAGAAGCTTCCGTGAACCACAGGAGAATCTGACATAACATAATCAAGGAAATATCTGTAAGGGCACAAGAACATGTCCATCATTTCGGAACGTTCATATTTGATTTCCTTTGTATATTGTTGTGGAACATTGATATTAAACGGCGCAACATGATCCACGTTCTCGATAGGACCAGGTTTCGGCTCAAGTCCAAGGATAGACAGCAATGCATACGGTTCGGTTGTCTCCTCTCCGTACTGTTTTACAAAACTCAAACGTACATTGCTGCGGTTATAGCAAAGTCCATAGAAAAGTGCATATCTAAGAAACTCGCTTCTTCTATCAAGTGTCTTACAATATATCTGAAACTGCAAATCCTGAGGAAGATATGCTGCACTCAAAAATTCGTCTGTCAAAGGCCAAGGTAATTGATCATTGACAGTCTGATTCATATCACGGTCAGATAGGCAGGCGAAATGATAGGTTTTTTCCTCTTCATTTTCAAACTGTCGTTTACTTTGGAGAATATCGCCGTCAATCTGCTCAAAGTTTTTGACAATCCAGTCTGGGCCTTGCTCGGCATCACTTTTCTGCTTAAGGAAGAAATGAATACCCTCCCTCAAGTCACGGAAAGTACCGGAAAACTCTGATTTTTCCGGTTTAACTTGTTCAAGTCTAAGCTGAAGGGCAGATATCAGTTCGCGTTCTTTTTCGTTTGCAAGATCCAATTCATGCTGTTTCAAAAATTCTTTAAGTTTTCTGAAATGGTCTCCAAAGTTGATAAACTCTTCATGGGAATTGTCCTGAGCGAACAGTTGAGTTGCTATTTCGTTGATTTCTCTGATGGCTTTTACCATCAATTCAACGTCTTTCTTTGTGACCTTATATTTGTTATAGACCTCAAGCTGTCGCAATGGGAAAACAACATCAGTACTTTTCGCAGAGCTAATACGGTCATAGTTCTGCAAATAGCCCCCCGCAACATATATTTCAAACTCTTCATAGGTTGTAACATACTCAAAGAGAACTTCTACATTGCAAAATGTTCGGAGCAGGATTTCTCCGGGGGCCGCCCCCAAAATATTTGAGGATAAACATTCTTTGATTGCATTAGCGTCAAAGGTAATACAACCTTTCTCATAATCCCAAAGACGATATATGGCTGAAAAGAACTGCCCGATTGGGTATGAAAGAAAGTGGCGTTCAGGCGAAAACTCAGGGTAGTAGATATACAGGAGAGTATGAATATCGCGGTTAGCAGTGTAGACTTGTTCCTCAAGACGTCTGAGAACGCCGGCATTATCCCAGACTTCGTTGCCGCGTTCCATTACTCTACGAGAGTCTCTATATTTATTTCTCGCAGTTTCAACATGATTGGATACAAAATGAGCATATTCTGTAATATTCGCAAATTCTCGAAGTTCGATGCTTTTATACAGCTGATGCCATTGTTTCAGTTGTGCCCCGCCAACAGAATGCCTGTCTTCGCATAACTCACCAATCGCACATGCGAGCGCATTGCTCGGATTTTGCATAGTGGGAAGGAAATACTCAGGTACAACCGTGTCGTGATGCGGAGCAACATCGAAACAACTATAAATGTCACTCCACGATGAGTAAATCTTGGAGTACTTCTTCTGGTAGTTGAATAAGAAAATAAGGGTTAATCCCATCTTTTCCATAGCAATTAGGAGTCGGAGCTGAGCTGGTGTAAACTGATGAACGCCGTGTACTACTATCGCATTGAGACTTTGTTTTCTCGTGATCTCAAGAGCACGCTCACAACGCTTTATTTCTCTCTCTGACTTCTTGTGTTTACGGCAATCGTCTACCTCTGTCTTTGCGAGATCCACCATGACATCTTTCAAGGTCTCTTTTGTAGGCGTGTTCGGATAAGAGAAAAGTTTACTCCTCTGCGCTTTGCCCAACATATAGACAAATAACTGCTGTTCCAGATTGCCCCTTGTTCCATCTATGGAAGATGCCGGAATATCCAGCTCAATAAATAAACGGATTGCATCAAGGAAATAATTCTGATTTTGAGAAAGCGCCATATAGAATTCTTTTTTTAATTTCCCACTATCCAACAATCTTTTGAAATATGAAGACAACGCGCTGTACTGCTGTAGTCTAAGCCCAATATTGCCTGTCCAACTCTTATAGATATCATCGTGGTTGATAAGAGCATCTAAGTTACAAATCAAGCCTTTAATGCTATCTCCGAGTACATCTTTAAGACCATTAACAAGTGTCCGGGCCCCACAGAAATGAGGAAGACTCGAAATCTCATTCCAAAAGTCTGCCTTATCCAAATTGTATGGATCCGCATATGTATAGATCTTATACGGCATACTTTAGTCCCCCATTTCAATTAGGTTCTGCCAGGAAAGATTTTGCTTTCCATCAATTGCAATCCAAGAAAAAGAGCGCATTGCGCGAGTCATAGCAACGTACAGGATTCGTGCTTCTTCGCGGCACTTTTCCGCTTTCTCTACGCTTTCATCATAGTAATCATTTTGCAAAGTTACGCCAGCATCAGGAATATGCAGACTATACCCAATGCGATATCTGGCACCGTCTTTAGCGGTGCTAATATGCAGCTGGGATTGTTTTACACTATTCATTGATGCGGAGCAAAACGGTACAATGACATGACCATACTCTAATCCCTTTGCCTTATGAACCGTAATACATTGAATCTGAACCGCAGACTCTTTCTTAGAAGACGGGATACGACTATCTACGGATACTTGCGACACAATGCAATTATACAGTCGCTCTTGAAGCGTATTGATTGTGAGACGATCTACATTACAAGCATTTATCAGTTGTTCAAAGAGAAGGTCGACATTCAATTGATAATAATGCTGCTTCCATTCGTCGTCACTAAAGTTTTTCCACGGTTCAAGGTAAGTGTAAATCTGCCTAATAACCTGCAGAACAGGTTTCACACGTAGACTCGCAACTGCCTTTTCCCATGTGTTTACCTTGTCGTCCATATTCGCAAGCATCTGATTCATCGTCTTGATTAGATAATTAACTTGCTCACGCTCGTCAATTTTCGCTCTCCACCCGCCAGCTTTGATTTTCATACGAATTTCATACAAGTTGGAGCGAGGCACGTTTAGATTAAAAAAGTTTGATGTCACCAGATTATAAAGATATTCAGCCTCATCGAAATGGACGAGCGCATTCACTAAAGTCATCATGTCTATGGCCGGCTGAGACATATAGAGATCTCCGCCAGTATTGGTCTGAATCGTTACACCAGGAAGTAACTTGGCACATTCTGACCGCACCATTTCAGCTTGCCAATTTTCACGGACAAGGATGGCGATACTCCGCTCTTTGTCCGAAAGTGTTATATGGTGCTGTTCTTCATACCTGATTCGCCGTTGTAGCCGTTTGATTTCATCAGCGAGTGCAGGAATACGCAAATCCTCGTTCGCCACAGATATTCTTCTGAAAAAACGTTCTATGTGGCTGACATAGTCTTTGTTATATACTTGAGTCCCGATCAATCTGTCTTTTGCTACATCATATGTAAGAAGCTCATCAGGGCGGCTTTCCCATTTAGAAAAAGAACGATCAAAAAGACTTAGCAAAGTTGCATCAGTACGGTAATTTCTTTGCAGTGTAAATTCAAGCCACGCTTCAGGATGCTCTTCGATTTTAAGCTGATCGAACGCTTTTTCCTTTGCTCCTCTAAAGCGATAGATACACTGTTTAATATCGCCGACCAGAAACAATCTATAATCCAGTAGTCGAGCTAAGGTTAGCAAAGAATCAATTTGAGTATCATCCGTATCTTGGAACTCGTCTACAAACATAAACTGAAGCGCGTCTCCTTCATGCTTCAGTTCACGAATCCGCTGCTGACTTTCTGGAGCAGTAATGAAGCAATTAAGAATTGACATCATAGAGCTTAAATGCAGACGGTTGCTGTCCAAAAGCTCTTCATAATACTCTTTTTCGACTGCGGGAATCACAGTGGCAAAAAGTTCGTGAAGTTCACAGTGTGCGTCACCGGAAGCAAGGGAGCCAAAATCTCCAGCCTGAATTGTGCTAATATCAACACTCTTATTATGAAGTTTTTCGATAAAATTAAGGATATTATCACGAATTGCATAAACTGGCATACCAAGTTTTTCGGTATAATTCTGGCCTTGCTCTTTTTGCTTTTCGCTGATATATCGATCTAAAATATCAGAAATCTTTCTGCGGCGATAAAACTCACTGGACGTAATTCCAACATCAATCCCGTAACCAAAAGATGTTCCAAGCTGTGCGATTAGCCGCTTTGCATAAGAGTGAATTGTACTGATTTGCATATGATCAATTCGAGAGATCATAGTCAGATACTCAACATTGGAAGTAATTAAATAGCAATTGCGAAAATAAATTTTTAGCTTTTCTTCCATTTGGTCCGCAGCCTCATTGGTGAAGGTTATCATCACAATCCGGTCTGCCATTTTCTGCAGAGGTACCTTTTGGGTATAGCAAATAAATCCGATACGAGAAATCATCGTATAAGTTTTACCCGTTCCGGCCCCGGCGCGAACTACAATATTCTTATTAGGTACAGCGTGTTCGATTAAGTATTGATCCACATTGAATTGGCTTAAGCTCCCCAGACGTTTAAGGATGGCTTCCTGGTCGGTATTCAACACACCATTTCGAATAACGAAAGATTCTACACTCTGATCAAAGGGTTCATGCAGTATGCTCATGGAAAAATGGAATCCAACAAACCCATTGTCTTGTGCAGTTAGCTTTGGATAATGCGTATCTTGATTTTCAAATGCAATGGCAATATTATCTCTATTTCTAACCAGCCCCTGTTTGGATAGGGTAGAATCAATCGCCATTATCATTGATGTCATCTGAGCATGATTGGAAAAGACACAATAAAGCTTGCATCCGTGCGAATATTGTTCGCTAATGTCTTCCAAGTCAGCTTTGCTAAGTACATCTCCGGACCTTACATAATAGAAACGCGAGTAGTCATGTCCATGGTATGCCTCTACTGGTTCAGTTTTAGTTCCTATTTCAGATGTCAAATTAATATCAGTTTCAAAAAGATTACGAACCTCCAGCATAGTTCGACTATCGAATGGGTCACGATTCCATTTGCTTACCTCTCTAAGTGTCTGATCCAGTTTGGCGAAAAAAGCGGTATTATCAGCTAAATCTTCTTTCAGAATTGTAAATTTCTCCTCCATCACAACATCCAGCCGATGTGATGTAAAAAATGCTTTTGAGACTTGCGGAAGACCTACCATCTGGTATACAAGAGGAAACTTACCAAGGCTCTGACGAATAAGCCGTTCAATAGAGAAGCGATATCCACGCGCTTGTTTTTGCGGAGAAGAGGACATTTCGCCATCAGAAGTTCTGATGATAATATTTTCATTGCTCTCTACTCGAAGGATGTTTTCTTCTCGCCATCCTTTCAATTCGACCACAAGAATACCTTTTCCGGGCATAAGAATACAGACATCAAATTCTCGCCCGAAAATCTGCCTGTTCCAGTAAATAATATTCGTATCGTCAAGATACTCTACAGCCTTGTTGATAAAAAATTTTTCTCCAAAATTATCAGAGTTACCTGAACCAATCAATCTGCCCATATAGTAATACCTCACTGGTTGCAATATGTACAACGATTACCGCATCCACTTTAACACGCATTATACAACGATAAGTGTCCTTTAAAATGTACTAAAAATGCCTAAAGGAGAATTAGCCGTAGATAGTGGGGGCTCAGTCACCTGGTCTCATTTGTCTGGCACAATCTCCACGATATCTTCTATCCGGCAATCCAGTGCCGCACAAATCTTCACGAGTATCTCCGTGGTAACATGCCCATTCCGCCCCATTTTGGTGACGGAAGCTGGGCTGATGCCCGCCTTTTCACACAAGTCTTTCTTTTTCATGTCCTTATCGATAAGCAGCTTCCAGAGTTTTTTATAACTCACAGACATAAATATCTCCTCCGTACCGATATACAAAAATGCTCTGCCGCTTGGCAGAGCATTCGGTCTATTGCAGCCATACTGCCAAGGCCTATTCCAACACTTGACAGCGTTGTTTATAATGATAGCACATTTGGGCAGGAAAAGCAAGAAAATGATAAATCCGCACGAATTCCGACCCTGTTGAATTTCTTTTCGAGTCGCAAAAGAAACGGTTGAACCTCTGGGCAGTCAGAGCTACAATGCCAACACCTCATAACGAGGACAAACTGATTGGAGGTCAAATGATGAATTACGAAGCAAGCCCGTTTCAGAACTACGAATCGATCACTATTGATGAGCTGAAGGATCAAGCTAACAGTCTACTGAATCTGGTAACGGAAGAACAGCGGCCGTTGCGCGTATGCATGAATAATGGCAAGGAGTTTCTGCTGTTCCCTCAGGATCTGCTCGCTCCCATCTGTGATTCTGACTTTCGCTTGATCTTGCTGTCGGCAATGCGATATGCGATGGGCAGGAATACTTGTATGCCCATGGTAGTCGCTGATTATATCAAGCGTCACATTCAGCTTCTGGATGATAAGTTTCTCGTCCTGGCTACCGATGAGATTAGACGGCATCTTGAAGATTACGCAGAACACGAACCAAATCCGAATCTTTGGCATGGCCTTTTAGGTGCACTTGAGACAGAGCAGAGAGAGCGTGCCCATCGTCAGGCAAGAAAAATTAGACCTTGCCCAACCTGTGGGAAGCCCTTGGAGGTCATGAGTATTACCGACAACGGACATTCACCCGGCGGCTTCGATGTAATTGCTCATTGCCAGAATTGCCATTCTGATTACGAGTGGTTCTGCGATAAGGATGGTAACACCTCAGACATGAAGCAGTATTTCTTTGGCTAAGGCGAGTGTGTTTCGGCAGAAACCTTTTGGTGTATTCCTTGTCTATAGCGGCTCAACCCTTGAACTGTACGCCAACTTCCGTAAAGCGATTAAACGGACCGCACCTGCTCATATGAACAGGTGCGATCCTCTAAAATATTGCTTTTATTGAAGGGAATCTAATTCAGCCTGAAATAGCAGGTATTTTTCCCTTTTCCTTCTTTTTTCAATTCTCCGGCTGCAACCAGCTTCCGCAGAGCACCCTCAATGGAACTGTCACTGAGCGTCGGGCAAAGCTCCCGGATATCCTGCTTATTGAATCGCCCGATTCTATTCTTGCTTGCTCTGCGCACCATTTCCA
>OLIX01000569.1_pt1 | contig 38288 bp, 32 predicted proteins | sample 1601331 | NCBI WGS metagenome assembly OLIX01 (sample SAMEA2452120, study PRJEB22498) | human gut metagenome | biome: human feces; feature: human gut; material: feces | place: Australia | collected 2012 | reverse complement strand
GAAAGAGGCATGGTATGGCATGTAAAGCATTTAGTAAAGGTTGAAGAGATTTAATTTCAGAGGAGGTTACGTGATGGACTTATCTAATTTAAAGGCAGCTGAAGGCTCCGTACACAGCGGTAATTTCAGAAGAGGCCGTGGACATGGTTCGGGCAACGGTAAGACTGCTGGTAAGGGCCATAAGGGTCAGAAGGCACGTTCTGGAGCACCAAGAATCGGTTTCGAGGGTGGTCAGATGCCGTTATACAGAAGACTTCCTAAGAGAGGCTTCACAAATAGAAATACAAAGCTCGTTGCATACGTTAACGTAGAGAAACTTAACAAGTTTGAGGATGGTGCAGTAGTTGACATCCAGACTTTAGTTGAGGCTGGTGCAGTAAAGAACAGATTTGATGCTGTAAAGATTCTTGGAAACGGAGACCTGACCAAGAAGCTGACCGTTAAGGCAAATGCTTTCTCTGAGGGAGCTAAGGCTAAGATCGAGGCTGCTGGTGGAAACGTAGAGGTGATCTAATGTTCAAAACGCTTCAGAATGCGTTAAAGATGAAGGAATTAAGAGGTCGTCTTATATTCACATTTTTAATGCTCCTGGTAATCCGTTTTGGTTCACAGTTACCAGTTCCGGGCGTTGATCCTGATTATTTCGCTGATTTCTTTAATGGAAGCAACGGCGATGCGTTTAACTTGTTCAATGCTATGACGGGTGGTTCTTTCGAGAACTTCTCCATCTTGGCATTGAGCATTTCGCCATATATTACATCTTCCATTATTATTCAGCTGCTGACAATTGCAATTCCAAAGCTGGAAGAGCTGCAGCAGGATGGTCAGGAAGGAAGAAAAAAGATCGCAGAGATTACCAGATATGTTACAGTAGGTCTTGCTCTGATTCAGTCTACTGCTATGTCTATCGGATTTGGCAGAAGCGGAATGTTTGAGCATTATACCTGGTACAATGTGGTAGTATGTGTAATTACTCTGACAGCCGGCAGTGCTTTCCTTATGTGGGTTGGTGAGCGTATCACAGAAAAGGGTGTTGGAAATGGTATTTCAGTTGTCCTGTTATACAACATTATTTCAAGACTTCCAGATGATGCGATCACGATTTATGAAACCTTTATGTCAGGACGCAGCATCGCTGTACAGATTTTAATTGCAGTTTTCGTAATTGCAATTCTTCTTGCAATTCTTGGATTTACGGTACTGCTGAATGCAGCTGAAAGAAGAATTCCGGTTCAGTATGCGCAGAAGGTGCAGGGACGCAGAAGTGTAGGCGGACGTTCAACATATATTCCTGTAAAGGTGAATACTGCAAACGTTATGCCTGTTATTTTTGCATCCTCACTTATGTCCATGCCACAGATTATCGGATCATTTTTCGGCTACCAGATCGATGTAACAACGATCGGCGGAAAGATTATGGCAATGTTAAGCTCAAACTACTGGTTTAGACCGTCACTTCCGTTCTATTCAATTGGCGTTGTGGTTTATGTAGCGTTGCTTATCGTTTTTGCTTATTTCTATACATCAATTTCTTTCAATCCATTAGAGATTGCCGACAATATGAAAAAGTCTGGTGGTTTTATTCCAGGTGTAAGACCAGGAAAGCCAACTAGTGATTTCTTAAACAACATGCTAAATCACCTGATCATCATTGGTGCAGTTGGTTTAATTATCATTGCACTGATCCCGATCATTTTGAGTGGAGTTTTCAATATTACAAGACTTTCCTTCATGGGAACATCCTTGATCATTATTGTAAACGTTGTTTTGGAAACGGCAAAATCAATTGAATCCAAGATGGTGGCTAGAGAGTACGAGAGTATATTCTAATTGTTACAGTTCACGCATCATGCTAAGTCTGGACAAATCTCATGCTTGCATGAAGATTTGACAGAGTAGCATGATGAAGTGGACGCCCGTTTATGAACAAAACAACGCTGCGCGCAAACTTTGTTTGCGATTAGCAGCGACGCACGGAACGTGCGGTTTTGTGAATGGGTGTCCCGTGAACAATAACTTTTAAATGAGAAAATCTCCTGTTTTGCAGGGGATTTTCTTGCTTTTTAAGCACAAATCTGTTATGATATTTCTGATTATAATTATAATTGCGGTAACGCATGCTGCTTTTGCGGCGGAATGAGAGGGAAATATGAAGATTATCATGTTAGGAGCACCTGGTGCAGGTAAGGGCACACAGGCAGCAAAGATTGCAGCAAAATATCAGATTCCACATATCTCTACTGGAGATATTTTCCGTGCCAATCTGAAGGCTGGAACAGAGTTAGGCAAGAAGGCAAAGGAGTACATGGATCAGGGACTGTTAGTTCCGGATGAGCTTACTTGTGATCTTGTAATAGATCGTGTGTCAAAAGACGATTGCGCAAATGGATACATTTTGGATGGATTTCCAAGAACAATTCCGCAGGCAAAAGCGTTAGAGGCTGCACTTGAGAAGATGGGAACTGATATTGACTATGCAATAAATGTAGATGTTCCGGATGCAAATATTGTAAAACGTATGTCCGGCCGCAGAGCCTGTGTAACCTGTGGAGCTACCTATCATATCGAACACATTCCGCCTAAGGTAGAAGGCATCTGTGATCGCTGCGGCGGCGAATTAATCCTGCGCAGTGACGACAAGCCAGAAACCGTACAGAAGCGTCTTGACGTATACCATGCACAGACACAGCCTCTGATTGATTTCTATGAGTCAAAGAAAAAGCTGGTTACAGTGGATGGTACAAAGGCTATGGAAGACGTGTTCGCTGATATCACGGCAGTTTTGGAAGGCTGAAAAGCAAGACGAAAATAGGATTCGTCATTGAAGATCTGTGGCAGGGACACTGCCACAGGTCTGTGCGTATAGGGTTACGCAAGGAATGAGGAGAAAATGGCTGTTTCAATTAAATCAGAAAAAGAAATTGAGTTGATGAGAGTGTCCTGCAAGAACCTCTCTGTTATGTTTGATGAGCTGGAAAAGATCATTAAACCGGGTATTTCCACGTGGGAGATCAACAAGGTTGGTGAGGAGATCATCCGTGATTTCGGATGCATCCCGAACTTCAAAAACTACGAGGGATATCCGGCTTCAATCTGTACTTCTGTAAATGAAGTTGTAGTTCATGGAATACCAAGCAAGAAGCGTATTTTAAAAGAAGGTGATATTATCAGTCTGGATGCGGGAATGATTTATAAAGGATATCATTCTGATGCTGCCAGAACATTTGCTGTTGGCGAGATTTCAAAAGAAGCCAGACAGTTAGTTGATGTTACCAGACAGAGTTTCTTTGAAGGAATACGTTATGCAAAAGCAGGAAATCATCTTCATGATATTTCAGCAGCGATTCAGAAATATGCGGAGAGCTTTGGTTATGGAGTTGTGCGTGAGCTTGTTGGCCATGGCATTGGCACACATTTGCATGAAGATCCGCAAATTCCAAACTTTAAGACAATTGGAAGAGGAATCCGCCTGCGCCCTGGCATGACACTGGCTATAGAGCCGATGATCACGATGGGTGATTATGCAGTCAGCGTATTAGATGATGACTGGACGGTAGTAACCGATGATAACTCGTTGGCAGCGCATTATGAAAACACAGTTCTGATTACGGAGGGAGATCCAGAAATTCTGACACTTCCGAATTGGGACAAAAAAGAATGGCAGTAGGCATGTAAGTAAGAAAGGATTGAAAAAGTAATGTCAAAGGCAGAAAAGTTTGAAATGGAAGGCAAAGTATTGGAGAAGCTCCCGAACGCAATGTTTCAGGTAGAACTGGATAATGGTCATCAGGTGCTGGCTCATATTAGCGGAAAGCTTCGTATGAACTATATCCGTATCCTTCCGGGTGATAAGGTAACAGTAGAGCTGTCTCCATATGACCTGGCAAAGGGCAGAATCGTTTGGAGAGATAAGTAAAGAAAAATTTTGAAAAAAAATTAAAAATATGCTTGACGAAATCTAAATGATTGTGCTATACTAAAAAACGGACTTTTGTGAAGTTTCTTTCTTTTTAATAGGACTTTAATTAGGTTTTTAAATAAGAATAGAAGCAACCCAAACCATTACCAATGTGGTTCCAGAAAGGAGAAAATACTGTGAAAGTAAGATCATCAGTAAAGCCGATCTGCGAAAAGTGCAAGGTTATTAAGAGAAAGGGTATCATCCGCATTATTTGTGAGAACCCGAAGCATAAGCAGAGACAAGGCTAATGACCCGGGCAATTGAGACACACGGAAACGTTGTTTCAAAAAGTTCAATTTTATGAAAGTGAAAATGGAGGTGCAAAACACACATGGCTCGTATTTCAGGCGTTGATTTACCAAGAGAAAAGCGTGTGGAGATTGGTCTGACTTACATCTACGGAATCGGTAGAGTAAGTTCCAACAAGATTCTTGCTGCAGCAGATGTTAACCCGGATACCCGTGTTAAGGATCTGACTGACGAGGAAGTTGCAAGAATTCGTGACGTTATCGATGGAGAGTACACTGTAGAGGGTGACTTAAGAAGAGAAGTTGCCATGGATATCAAGAGACTCCAGGAGATTGGTTGCTATAGAGGCATCCGTCACAGAAAGAGCCTTCCTGTCCGCGGACAGAAGACAAAGACCAACGCTAGAACACGTAAGGGTCCTAAGAAGACAGTTGCTAACAAGAAGAAGTAATTTAAGTAAATAGCAGCTTATAACTACTCGTAAAGAGAGAAAGAGAAATAAGAAGAAAGTAGGTTAGTTTAATGGCTAAGAATGTGTCAGCAAAGAAAGTGACAAAAAAGCGTGTAAAGAAAAACGTTGAACGCGGATACCCGGTGACGACAGTCTTCATTCAATAACACCATCGTTACCCTGACGGATGCTGAGGGAAATGCTTTATCTTGGGCAAGTGCCGGTGGTCTTGGATTTAAAGGTTCAAGGAAATCTACTCCTTATGCAGCTCAGATGGCAGCAGAGACTGCTACTAAGGCAGCTTTAATACATGGATTAAAGTCCGTTGATGTTATGGTAAAGGGACCGGGTTCAGGTCGTGAGGCAGCTATCCGTGCACTTCAGGCTTGTGGTCTTGAAGTTACCAGCATCAAGGATGTGACACCAGTTCCGCACAATGGTTGTCGTCCACCAAAGCGTAGAAGAGTTTAATTAGGAGGTATTAAAGATGGCAGTAAGTAGAGTTCCAGTGCTTAAGAGATGCAGATCTCTTGATATGGACCCAATTTATCTTGGATATGACAAGAAGTCTAATAGACAGTCTAAGAGAGCTAATAAGAAGATGAGCGAGTACGGTCTGCAGATGCGTGAAAAGCAGAAGGCAAAGCTTATCTATGGTGTTTTGGAGAAACCTTTTAGAAATTATTATGCAAAGGCAGAGCGTCAGACTGGTATGACCGGTGAGAACCTGATGATTCTTCTGGAGCGTAGATTAGATAATGTTATTTTCCGTCTTGGTTTCGCTCGTACAAGAGACGAGGCTAGACAGATTGTTGACCACAAGCATGTGCTTGTAAACGGTTCCTGTGTAAACATCCCGTCTTACTTAATCAAGGCTGGTGATGTAATCTCCATCAAGGAAAAGGTTCAGGATTCCCAGCGTTATAAGGACATCGTAGCAGTAACAGGCAGCAGAATGGTACCGGAGTGGTTAGAGGCTAACATCGAGGCTTTAAGTGGAACTGTTAAGCAGATCCCGACTAGAGAGATGATCGATGTTCCGGTAGACGAGATGCTGATTGTCGAGTTGTATTCCAAATAATAATTTTTCATTGTTTAGCAGTAATGGTTTTGCAAAGCTTTGCAGCCTACTGCTAAACAAGCTGATTTTATTTGAATGCTTCTCTTAAAGCATCCTATAAGGAGGGGCTAATAGTGTTTGATTTCGAAAAACCCAAGATTGAAATTAAGGAGATGTCTGAGGATAACAGATATGGCAAGTTTGTAGTAGAGCCGCTTGAGAGAGGCTATGGTATTACACTTGGCAATTCCTTAAGAAGAATCATGCTGTCTTCGCTTCCGGGTGCAGCTGTCAGTCAGATTAAGATTGAGGGCGTGCTTCACGAGTTCTCCTCTATCCCGGGAGTGAAAGAAGATGTTACAGAGATCGTCATGAATGTGAAGAGTCTTGAAATCAAGAACAACAGCGAGACAAACGAGCCAAAGATTGCTTATATCGAGCATGAGGGCGAAGGTGTTGTTACCGCTGCAGACATTCAGGTTGATCAGGATATTGAAATTATGAATCCGGACCAGGTAATTGCAACACTTAGCGGCGGAGAAGATTGCCGTCTCTATATGGAGCTTACCATTACCAAGGGACGTGGATATATCAGTGCAGAGAAGAATAAGAACAGTGAACTGCCAATCGGCGTGATTGCAGTAGATTCCATCTACACACCAATCGAGAGAGTCAATGTGACTGTTGAGAATACCCGTGTGGGACAGGTTACTGATTATGATAAACTGACACTCGACGTATATACTAACGGTACGTTAGCACCAGATGAAGCAGTCAGCCTGGCTGCAAAGGTTCTGAATGAGCACCTGAATCTGTTCATTGATCTTTCCGAGAACGCCAAGTCCGCTGAGGTCATGGTTGAGAAGGAAAACAATGAGAAGGAAAAGGTTCTCGAGATGAACATCGATGAACTGGAGCTGTCCGTTCGTTCCTACAATTGTTTGAAGAGAGCCGGAATCAACACAGTTGAAGAACTTTGCAACAAGACTGCTGAGGATATGATGAAAGTCAGAAACCTTGGTAAGAAATCTCTTGACGAGGTTAACGCAAAGCTGAAGGAACTGGGGTTGGATTTTAAGTCCGGTGAAGAGTAAGTTAAACGGAGGTAAATCACAGTGGCAGGTTACAGAAAGCTTGGAAGAACTTCTAACCAGAGAAAGGCCATGATCAGAGGCCAGGTTACAAGTCTTCTTTACAATGGCAAGATTGTTACAACAGAAGCAAGAGCAAAGGAAGTCAAGAAGGTTGCTGAAGGACTTATCGCTCTGGCTGTTAAGGAAAAGGATAACTACGAGACCGTTACTGTTAAGGCTAAGGTTGCCCGCAAGGACGCTGATGGCAAGAACGTAAAGGAAGTAGTAAACGGCAAGAAGGTTACTGTTTATGATGAAGTAGAGAAGGAAATCCAGAAGGATAAGGCTTCCAGACTTCATGCAAGAAGACAGATGATGAAGGTTCTCTACGGAGTAACTGAGGTTCCGTCTACCAACGCTGGTAAGAAGAAGGGAACAAAGTCCGTAGATATGCCGAAGAAGCTCTTCGATGAGATCGCTCCAAAGTACGTTAACCGTAACGGCGGTTACACTCGTATCGTAAAGATCGGTCTTCGTAAGGGTGACAACGCAATGGAAGTACTGTTAGAGTTAGTTTAATCCTTAGATTAAAACATTACATTAACAATTCCATACGAATAGAAGATGAGCCATGCAGGTATCTGCATGGCTTTATTTTGTTTTGTGAATGGCGTCCTGTGAACTGCATCATAGCTTGCAATTCGAGCGGCGTCATGCTATGATAATCGAGTGTTAGAGAGAGGAGGCCACAGATGGGCATTATCAGTATAAAAAATCTAGTTCACCGTTTCAGCAAGTATGGCGACAATGGTGAAGAGATTGGCGAAAAGACTGCGCTAGAACAGGTATCTCTTGATATTGAGAAAGGAAGCTTTGTTGCAATATTGGGTCATAACGGCTCAGGCAAGTCAACACTGGCAAAACATTTAAATGCCTTGCTGCTGCCTACCGAGGGAACTGTATATATATCGGACAAGTTGTCATCCGATGAGAAAAACTTATGGAAGATTCGTCAGTCTACCGGTATGGTTTTCCAGAATCCAGATAATCAGATTGTAGCCAATGTTGTGGAGGAAGATGTCGGATTTGGCCCAGAAAATATGGGCGTACCGACAGAGGAAATCTGGAAGCGTGTCAATGAAAGTTTAAAGGCTGTTGGTATGGAAGCATACCGTATGCAGTCACCAAATAAATTGTCTGGCGGACAGAAGCAGCGTGTTGCAATCGCAGGAATCATGGCGATGAAGCCACAGATTATTGTTATGGATGAACCGACTGCTATGCTTGATCCGAGCGGCCGAAAGGAAGTTCTTGATACAGTTCATGAATTGAATAAAAAAGAAAAAATCACAGTCATTTTGATCACCCATTATATGGAAGAGGTCATTGATGCTGACCGAGTAGTTGTCGTAGATGGCGGTCGAATTGTTGATGATGGAACACCACGAGAGATTTTTTCGCAGGTAGAGCAGTTAAAGCGTTATCATCTTGATGTGCCGCAGGTGACGGAACTTGCATGGGAGTTAAAGAAGGACGGCCTGCCATTTAAAGATGGTGTGCTCAGTGTCAATGAGTTTACAGATGAGTTTAAGCGAGTGTGCGATGCCGATTTTTCTGTTCATGGAGCACAAGTTTCAAGAAAAGAAAATTATTCAGAAAATAATTGTTCAAAAACAATGAATAGTGAGCAGGAAAAGGTTTTGCTGCAGTTATCTCATGTCACACATGTCTATGACCCGGACAGCAAAGAGTCATTCCCGGCATTAAATGATGTGAGTTTGTCTATTCATAAAAATGAGTTTATCGGAATTATTGGTCATACAGGTTCCGGAAAGTCGACGCTGATCCAACATTTAAATGGTCTTATGAAGCCGACAAGCGGAACAATCACCTATGATGGAAAAGATATATGGCAGGATGGATATCCGTTAAAAGAGCTTCGCAGCAAGGTAGGTCTTGTATTTCAGTATCCAGAGTATCAGCTGTTTGAGGAAAGCGTCTTTAAGGATGTATGCTTTGGCCCGAAAAATCAGGGATTGATTGAAGATGAAGTAAAGGCAAGGGCAACCGAGGCACTTAAGATGGTAGGAATTGATGAATCACTTTATGAAGCATCACCATTTGAGCTGTCGGGAGGACAGAAGCGCCGTGTGGCAATTGCTGGTGTGTTGGCAATGAATCCACAGATTTTAATATTAGATGAGCCGACAGCAGGTCTTGATCCAAAGGGAAGAGATGATATATTAGGACAGATCGCAAAGCTGCAGAAAGAGCGCGGCATCACAATAGTGCTTGTCTCACACAGCATGGAGGATGTGGCACAATATGCAAGCCGTATTCTTGTTGTAAATGGCGGAAAGATTGTGTTCGATGATAAGCCGCGAAAGGTATTTGAACATGAAAAAGAGCTTCACGAGATGGGTCTTGCGATTCCACAGGTGACACAGCTGATGCATAGGCTAAAGAGTGAAGGCTACCCTGTTTTTGAAAATGCCATTACTGTACAAGAGGCAAGAAAGAATCTTTTAATGTATTTTCAGGGAAAGAAAAAACAGGATTGCAAGAGCAAAGACCAGAATAATCAAGATCAAAAGAGTCAGATTGAATCACGTAGAAAGCCGGAGGAAAAAACTGTATGATTCGAGATATTACAATAGGACAATATTATGCGGCAGATTCCATAATTCATAAGCTTGATCCGCGTGTCAAGCTGGCAGGTACTATGCTCTATATTATTAGTCTGTTTACAGCAGATGGACCTATCTGCTATCTGCTAGCCGTGTTTGCGTTAGCAGCTGTGATTCATCTGTCAACTGTTCCATTCAAATTTATGGCAAGAGGATTAAAGAGTATTGTAATTATTCTTTTGATTACAGTTTCTTTTAATCTGTTTTTGACACCAGGAACAAGTATTATAGATGTGTGGCTGCTTCGCCATATAACATGGGAGGGCTTAGAAAAGGCCGTATACATGGGAATACGTTTGATTCTTTTGATTCTTGGCTCATCAATCATGACACTTACGACAACGCCAAATGCGCTGACAGATGGCCTAGAGAAGAGCCTTGGTTTCTTAAAAAAGGTCAAGATTCCAGTGCATGAAATTGCAATGACCATGTCAATTGCACTTCGTTTTATCCCAATTTTGATTGAAGAGACAGACAAAATCATGAAGGCGCAGACAGCCAGAGGAGCCGATTTTGAGAGCGGTGGTTTTATAAAAAAAGCCAAAGCGATGGTGCCGCTTCTTGTACCGCTTTTTATCTCAGCATTTCGCCGTGCATCTGATCTTGCAATGGCGATGGAAGCAAGATGCTATCATGGAGATGAGAACCGTACAAAAATGAAGCCGTTAAAATATGCAGCGATTGATAAGAAAGCATATGGCTGCCTGCTCTTATACATGGTGGTTATGGTTGCGTTAGCAGTGATGTGGAAGTAAGCAGATAAGAAAATAGATTTTTCCAAATAAGTTTTGAGAGTGAGAAATAGAATGACAAAGCGAGTAAAAATGGTCGTTGCCTATGATGGAACGAATTACTGTGGATGGCAGAAGCAGCCAAATGGCATCTGTATCGAGGAAGTATTAAACCGTGAGCTGTCCAAGCTGCTAAATGAGCCGATAGAGGTGATCGGTGCCAGTAGAACCGACTCTGGTGTTCATGCAAGAGGCAACATTGCTGTGTTTGACACTCATGCGCGTATGCCGGCTGACAAAATCTGTATCGCGCTTAATCAGCGTCTGCCAAAGGATATCGTAATTCAGGAGTCCTGCGAGGTGGCACCAGATTATCATCCGCGAAAGCGCAATACAAGAAAGACTTACGAGTATCGCATTTTAAACAGAAGAGTGCCGCTGCCTGATCAGCGTTTAAATTCCTATTTTTATTATTATGCACTTGACGTGGATAAGATGAGAGAAGCAGCGCAGTACCTTGTCGGTGAGCATGATTTTAAGAGCTTTTGCTCAATCCGCACGCAGGTAGAGGATACAGTTCGTCGTATTTATTCGATTACAATAAAAAAGAATGAAGACGACCGCATTGACATTCGCATCAGCGGAAATGGATTTCTCTACAATATGGTGCGCATTATTGTGGGCAGTTTAGTAAAGGTGGGCTGCGGTTTCTGGAAGCCAGAACAGATCAAAGAGGCGCTTGAAGCGCGAGATAGAAGCAAGGCAGGTCCGAAGGCACCGGCAGAGGGGCTGACACTGATTTCCATTGAGGAAGAGGAGCTTCCAGCAGTGATCCGTGAGGAAAATGAGCATTGGTCTTACCGGATCAATCAGGGCGAGATCGAAAGTTTTGGCAAAGCATATATACAAATCTATGATTGTGATGACTGCGATTTTGAAAGGCTTTTGTTGCGTCTTGTCAAACAGGCATCCAGAAACGGAGCAAAGCAGATCCATGTGAGAGACAATACCGGTCATTTAAAGATTGGATATCAGGCTGAGTATTTCTCATTTGATACCAGTTACAACCAGTGGAAGCTTGTCAAGACAACGAAGGTAGATTCAAAAACAAATGGAGTGGCAATTCAAGCTGTATCGTTAGATACTAGCGACAGCAAACTTGTTGAGGAATACTGTAATCTTGAAAATGAATGCTTCAAGCAGGTTCCAGGTGGTGTAAAAAGAACATCAAAGCAGCTGCTTTTGGATATTGCAGAGGGAGAACGATGTTTTTCACTTTGTAAAGGTGATGCGCAGGTAGGTTTTTTTTCTGCAAAGAAGATCAAAAACGAAGAGACAGGCGAAGAATTTTTTGAGCTGGAAAGTCTTGGCGTAAGCGAAGCTTTCAGAAATCAAGGAATTGGCAAGGAAGGTCTTTTGATGTTTGAACAGCTTGCAGCAGAGAATGGTTATGAGAAACTTAGCATGATATGTGCAGATAGCAATCCGGCGATTTACTTATATGAGCGTTTGGGCTATCAGAAAGAGAAAATGCTCTCTACTTGGTACACGACAAGAGACAAAAAAAGGGATCTTTATGAACAAGAGAACAAACAGTAAGGAAAACGATACGATAAGCAAGAAAACAGGTAATAAAGCAAGACAACTATCTATTTATTTTTTGCAAGCGATCTCATTGATCGCCTTACTTTTCTGTGTGTGGTTGCTTACAAGGGAAAAAGAATATCGAGAAATCGATGTAAACACAGTGGCGCAAAATTTAGTTGAGCTGATGCCAGATACAGTCGTGTCAGAGAGCGATATGGTTGTAAAAGAGCGGTTTGGCTTGGAAGCCAATGCATTTAATGGACTTGTCTACTATGGACCAGACTCCAATATGGATGCGGCAGAGCTTTTGTTAGTCAATTTAAAAGATACTAGTCAGAAAGAGTCAGTAGAAGAAGCAATTCAAAAACGAATCGAATACCAAAAGTCATGCTTTGAGGGCTATGGTGTCGATCAGATGGAGCTGATTAACAATGCAATGACAATCACTTATGGCCACTATATGTTGTTTATTGTATCAAAGGACAGCTCACTGGCAAGAGAGGCATTTGCAGATGCGACAGCCAAATAAAATCACAAATAGGAGAAGAAGATAACAATGGTATTTTCAAGTATGACTTTTTTATTTGCATTTCTGCCTGTTGTGGTTTTGGTGTACATGCTTAGTCCCAAGCAGATGAAAAATGCAATTCTTTTAATCGCAAGTTTATTCTTTTATGCATGGGGAGAACCGAGAAATATTCTTCTTATGCTTTTAAGTATCGGTATCAATTATGTTTTTGGACGCATTATAGAAGCAGACAGAGCATCACAGTCAAAAATGCGTGTCTGGAACTTGGGCTTTGCAGTTTTCTGGAATGTGCTGATGCTTGGTATTTTCAAGTATGTATCCGGGATCTCGCAGATACTTCATGCAATGCTGCCGTCACTCATTCCAGTTGTAAAGATTGCACTTCCGATTGGTATTTCATTTTATACATTTCAGGCGATTTCTTATCTGGTCGATGTGTATCGCGGAACGACAAGGGCACAGAATAATCTGATTAACTTTGCCCTCTATATTGCAATGTTTCCTCAGCTGATCGCTGGTCCAATCGTGCGGTATGAGGACGTAGAGCAGCAGATTAGAAGCCGCAAGGTAACGATTGCAGGCTTTGGCGTGGGCTGTGAGTTTTTTATCCGAGGTATGGTGAAGAAGGTATTGTTTGCCAATTTGTTAGGCCAGATTTTTGTGCGTATTCAAGCGCTAAGCAATGTGCAGTCGTCTATTGTGACAGCATGGATCGGCGCCATTTTATATACGCTGCAGATTTATTACGATTTTAGCGGTTACTCGGATATGGCAATTGGTCTGGGAAGAATGTTTGGCTTTCGTTTTCCACAGAATTTCAATTATCCATATATCGCCGAAAGCATAACCGATTTCTGGCGCAGATGGCATATGACACTTGGAACCTGGTTTCGCGAGTACGTGTACATTCCGCTTGGCGGGAATCGCGTGACAACTGCAAAGCATATCCGAAACTTGCTGATTGTTTGGGGACTAACTGGTGTATGGCACGGCGCAGGCATTAACTTTTTGCTTTGGGGGCTTTACTATGGTGTGTTGCTTATCATCGAAAAGTATTTGATTGGCGGATTTTTAAAAAAGCATAAGGTTATTGGTCATACATTTACACTCATTGCCGTAGTGATTGGCTGGATGTTGTTTGCAAATACAAGCTTTGCTTCACTTGGACAATATTTTTGTATGATGTTTGGCATAGGCAAAGTTTCCTTTTTTAACGCAACGGCAGGATATTTTCTGCGCACAAGTATTGTTTTATTGGTGCTTGGTGTTCTCTTTTCCACGCCGATTATGCACCAGCTCGGCGAGCAGATTTTTGTACGTTACCCAAAGGTAAGCGTAGCAGTTCGAGTGTTTTTATTTTTACTTTGTATTGCAGCGCTTGTCTACCAGACATATAATCCATTTTTATATTTCAGATTCTAAGGAGGTTTGCCTTGAACACAAAAGAAATTCGCAAAAGAAAAGGCTTTTATTTTTGCTTGCTGGCATTTACCAGCGTATTGCTGCTTTTGCTTTTGAGTGTCGTCAGCCTGTTCTGGCCGACCAGACGTTTTTCTGCATCTGAGCGTAGAAATCTTGCTCAGCGTCCTAAGCTTTCCTATGAGGGAATTGTTGATGGGACTTTTTCAAATGAGGTAGAAAGCTACCTTGCGGATCAGTATCCGGCAAGAGACATTTGGGTTTATTTAAATTCTTTGCAAAACCGCATCCTTGGAATTGATTATCAAAATGGAATCTATCGAGGCAAGGATGGGTATCTGATTCAAGGTTTTGAAAAGAGTGAAATTGGTAAAGAGGATCAGGAAAAGCAGAAGATTTTGAATTCATTTTTAGAATGCAATTCACAACTTCAAAGCTATGTCATGCTTATACCGACAGCATCATGGATTTTAAAAGATCTCTTGCCTTCAGGTGCACCGCAGGGGGATGAAAAGAGCTGGTATGAGAGCTGGATTTCGACTTCGAAAATCTCAGAGTTACCCAATGTTACAGTTGTTGACTGTGCAGATGAATTGGCAGAGGCAGCAAAGACTAATCAGATTTATTATCGAACCGATCACCATTGGACAACGTATGGTGCAAGTGCTGCATTTAAAGAGCTTGCAAAGCAGATGGATATTCCCTATGAAGAAGATGATTTTGAGGCATACACTGTTCACGCCAAGTTTCAGGGAACTATGATGTCTTCGAGTGGGTTTTATTCAGGAACAAAAGACACAATTGATATTTATTTGCCAAAGGAACCGGAAACAATTCTTGTGACCAACAAAGAAGCACAGACGACAGCAACGACTATTTACTCAGAAGAGGGACTTCTTGGAAATGATCCATATGAGGTCTTTTTAGGTGGAAATTATGGACTCTTGAATATTCAAACTAGCTCGCAGAGTGGAAGAAAACTGCTTTTATTAAAGGATTCCTATGCGAATGCAATGATTGGCTTTTTGACTCCATATTTTTCAGAGATTGATATTGTTGATCCGCGCTACTACAGCAGTGATCTTGATATGCAGATCGCCGTAAATCAATATACCGATCTTCTGATTCTCTACAATTTGCAAAGCTTTGCAAAGGATTCGTCACTTGCACTTGTCTTGGGAGAGGAGGCAGTAGAATGAGACAATATACACGTTTGCTTCGTATTGCGTTGTCAATTTTAGGAAGCTTCTTGCTTGCCTTTGTGGTGCTTGGATTGGTATTTACCTTTCGAATCAAGAAATCAACGGTCACGGCAGAGGCAAAGAGCCTGGTGGAAAACTTAGGTACAAAATCAGAGATTGATGTGGCAAGTGAGCTGGCAGCACTGCAGCAGACAGAGGTGCAAACACAGGCTGCAGTGCTAGAACAGGCAGAAACACAAGATTTGGTACAGAATGAAAGTCAAGTACAAGACCAGAACCAAGAACAGGCTCAGACAGAAAATGGACAGGAGAGTGGCACCTCACTTGATGCAATGATTGCACAGTGGAACGAAGAGCTTGATGCAGACACCGTAACGAATCTGACTGATGAGGAACAGGTCGCGGTGCGTACTCTTTTTGCCAATACGATCTTTTTTGGTGATTCAATGACACAGGCAATCGGTGAATACGGTTTCTTAGATATGACGAATATAGTGTATCAGCGAAGCGCAACGATTGATGTGCTGATTACAAAGATACCAGAGGTGGCGGCTACGCTGCCGAAACAGGTTGTAATTTTTACTGGATTAAATGACTGTAATCATTACACTGAGATTGCGGATTACAGGAGAGATTATGTAACGATGCTTCAGCAGCTAAAGGCATCCATACCAGGTGTAAAGATTATCGTCAGCAGCCTGTTGTCTCCATCAGATGCGCTTGGACAGGTGCGAGCAGATTTAGTGCGGGCACCACAGTTTGATCAGGAACTTAGGAGCATCTGCCAGGAAAATGATGCTACATATGTGGACAGCACTTGGATTGTGCGCCAGAAAAATTATCTTGATGATGGCATTCATATGAATCGAACTTTTTATCGAGTTTGGTTTCGCTACCTCAAAGCTCTGCTGGGCAATCAGTAACAATTTGATGGGAGAACTGTAACGGAAAACCTTATTTTTTTTGAAAAAATCAAGAAAAGCAGTTGACACACACGGCAGAGTGTAATATAATAAGGAAGCTGTGTTTAAATATAGTTTAGACACAGTTGATAGCGTGTATGTGTCTGGCTAAGCCAAGCCCCGGTAAAGACAGACTGCTTACAATAAATGTAGTATAGTTAAATGGATATATTTATTTAGGAGGGAAACCAATGAAGACTTACATGGCAAATCCTGCAAAAGTTGAGAAGAAGTGGTATGTTGTAGATGCTGAAGGACAGACATTAGGTCGTCTTGCATCCGAGGTTGCTAAGGTATTAAGAGGAAAGAACAAGCCAGAGTTCACACCTTTCGTTGATACAGGTGATTATGTAATCGTTATCAATGCTGAGAAGATTGTAGTTAGCGGAAAGAAGATGGAGCAGAAGCTGTATCACACTCATTCCGCATATGTTGGTGGTTTCAAGACCGCTACTTTAAAGGAAATGATCGAGAAGAAGCCAGAGAAGGTTGTTGAGCTTGCAGTAGCAGGTATGCTTCCAAAGGGACCGTTGGGCAGAGAGATGTACACAAAGCTTCACGTATATGCAGGAGCAGAGCATCCGCACGCAGCACAGAAGCCAGAAGTATTGACATTCTAATAGGTAGTGTAAGGAGGAAATCACAGTGGCTAAGACAAAGTTTTATGGAACAGGTAGAAGAAAGAGCAGTATTGCCAGAGTATATTTAGTACCAGGTACTGGTAATATCACCATCAATAAGAGAGATATTGACAACTACTTTGGTCTTGAGACCTTAAAGATGGTTGTACGTCAGCCGCTTGCAGCAACTGAGACTGCTGACAAGTTTGACGTTTTAGTTAACGTTCATGGTGGTGGAACAACAGGTCAGGCTGGTGCAATCCGTCATGGTATCTCCCGTGCACTTCTGCAGGCAGACGCTGAGTATCGTCCAGTTCTGAAGAAGGCAGGTTTCTTAACAAGAGATCCAAGAATGAAGGAAAGAAAGAAGGCAGCTCGTCGTGCTCCACAGTTCTCAAAGAGATAATCAGACCAAACAACTTCAAGAAAACCGCGGAAATTCAACGTTTCTGCGGTTTTTTTAATACCCAAAAGTTCTGTTGTCATGTGTCGTTACATGTTGTCAAAACTGAATATAAGTACCTTACATAGAGCGTTAGCTCATTCTTTAGATTTGAAGAATGAGTTGGCGCTCTTTTTCTGTTTTCGGAAAAGGAACGCTTCAAAAGATCGCATGATTTACGCCAAAACAAAATATTGATAACTTCAACTGAATATTGAAAAATAAACTTGCATGTGATAGAATGATTCGAGATGGGCTTACTATGCCCAGTTGCTATTTGAAGACATGATTTCAGATATAGGTAAAGTAGTGAGGTAGACATCATGGCAATCAGTTATCGAAAGCTTTGGATACAACTAATTTATAGAAATATGAACAAGACAGAACTTAGAGAAGTGTCTGGAATTACAACTAATGCGTTAGCTGCACTCGGAAAAGATGAGAGGGTTACCACTGATGTTCTAAATAAAATTTGTCTGGCATTGAAATGTGATGTCGGTGACATTATGGAGATTATTCCAGATGAAGAATATAAAAAGAGGCAGGAACGAGCAAAAGAATTGAATCCTGTGCGTAAAGAGGAGGAATGAAGTAGATGATCGAAATGAAAGTATTATCTGCACCTTTTGCTTGTCGAACAAAAGACCTTCTATGGTATCGAGAAACAAAGCAGTGCATTGAATTATTAAGAGAGGGAAAGTCTCTTGATGACATTAAAATCCTGAGTGAAAACGAGAATATTTTCAATGCGGCATCTTCAAGTCGTGCGGATAACATTCGTGTTGTCACGGCAAGACGATTGAAGGCAGTGAATGAAGAATTTCTCAGCTTCTTCTCTGCGCAAGATGCGATGGCACAAAAGCAGCTGTGTGTTGTTCTTGTCATGCTCACGGATCGAACATTTTATGAATTTATGAATGCGATTTTCAAAGAAAAAATGATCTTAGGAGTTTATGAATTGCATGACAGTGATCTGGTTGGATTTGTTCATAGATTACAGGAATCAGACGAACGGATCGCAAAATGGTCAGATGCAGCAGTGATAAAAGTTCGAGACAACTATAAGTATATCTTGAAGGAAGCAGAGTTTATATCTAAGACTGGAACAACACGAGAAATCGTTCGTCCAATCATTAGTGATGCGATGAAAACTTTTTTAATAGATGAAGGATTATTGCCAATTTACAAAATCTTAGCAGGAGAAAGTGTATGAAAACGATAGAAGAAAGACTGGATATCTTAGAAGAAAAAATGAGGCAGGAGTCCTTTCGGACAAACACGGGACTGGGGGGAGAAGTTGGATACTATGTATTCGACTATGATCCGAATCAGGAACTTGTCGTTCGAGAACGAGTGAATAGTTTAGGCAGCTCAAATACAGTTTTGAAATTTGGATATCAGTTGAAGATATTTGATCTTTATGAGTTGATTCTTCAGTTATTGGAAGAGGAAGGAGTCCTGGAAGATTTAAAGGATCTGGAAGAAGAGGAAGGAACGGATTATGTGTTCCAGAGCATTTCAGATGTGCTTCGCTTTGATGACAAGGACAGTTTGATTATTCGCTACATTATGGACAACACACCAGATGACTCGGTGGTGTTTCTTACGGGCGTAGGAAAGAGTTATCCGATTTTACGGTCACACAAGATACTCAATAATTTGCATCAGGTGATGGATCATTGTCCGGTAATTTTGTTCTTCCCAGGAAGATACAATGGCGACTCCCTCAATATTTTTGGAGAGGCAGCCAACGATCAGAACGAGAATTACTACAGAGCATTTCCGATAGTTGACAGATAAGAGAGGAAGCAGAACATGAAGATTGAAAAGATGTTTTTAAAGGACATTGATCGTCCTATTTCTGGCGTTATCAAGGTTGGACATATAGAGAATGAAGATAAAAAAACAGAACTGGATGAGTACGTTGTAACACGAGAACTGACGAAGCATTTCCGTGAGTTCTTTGATAATTACACGGCGAGCATAGATACGTCGACGGATAATATTGGAGTTTGGATTTCCGGTTTCTTTGGAAGTGGTAAATCTCATTTCTTAAAGATATTATCTTATGTTCTTGACGATACGCTTGTTGATGGAAAACATGCAAATGAATACTTCAAGAATAAAGACAATATTCAAGTGGATCCGACTATCTATGCCAACATGGAGCGTGCTTCTCATACACCAACGCAGGCGATTCTGTTTAATGTGGATTCTAAGAGTACATCTACCGCAAAGTCTGACAGTAATGCAATCGTTACTGTTTTTAATCGTGTATTTAATGAGAAGCTTGGTTATGACGGAGCGAATCCGGCACTTGCTGATCTTGAGAGACAATTGGATGAAGAGGGAAAGTATGAGCTGTTCCAGGATACATTTCGCCGCTTACATGGACAGGAGTGGAAAGAAGTAAGAAATAAGTTCCGTGTCATTCGGGGACGAGTAGAGAAGACTCTTGTTGAGATGGGATACATGGATGAGGAGAATGCAAAACTTTGGGTAAAGGAGTCTACGACTCAGAATTATCAGATTGCTATCGAAGATTTTGCTGAGCGTGTTCATCAGTACATTGAAAGATCTGGCAAGAGAGTTGTTTTCTTGGTGGATGAAATCGGTCAGTTTATTAGTACCGATTCTAAATTGATGCTGAACTTACAGACTATGACAGAAGAACTTGGTGTCCGTTGCCATGGTAAAGCATGGATTATCGTAACTGCACAGGAAGATATTGATTCCATGACAGCCAATATGGATGTCACAGCAGAAAGCAAGAATGACTTCTCTAAGATTCAGGGACGTTTTAAGACAAGATTGTCACTGACTTCCGTCAATGCGGATGAAGTTATTCGTGAAAGAATTTTAAAGAAAAATGAAGCGGGAACCATGACCTTGAAGGCATTGTATGACTCAGAGGAAACAGTCATTTTGAATGCAGTAGACTTCAAAGATAATGGACGTGAGATGAAGAAGTACAAGAGTGCAGATGAGTTTGCGGAAGTATATCCGTTCTTACCGTACCAGTTCCATTTGCTTGCAGATATTTTAAATGCAATCCGCTTAAATAGCTCTTCGGGACGTCATCAGTCAGAGGGGGAGCGTTCTATGCTTGGAGCGTTCCAGCAGGCTGCAAAAGCTGTGATGTACAAGGAGGAAGGTACGATTGTTCCGCTGTATCGTTTTTTTGATGATCTTGTGGAATTTATCGACCACACACATGCGATTGTAATTCTTCGTGCGCAGGAGAATGAAAGAATTAACCCAAACAAAGAGGAGGACTGTTTCCCGGTCAATGTATTGAAAGTGTTGTTCCTTCTTAAATATGTTCAGGGAATTCCGCTTACGGAAAATAATATTGTGAACTTCATGATGACCAATATCCATGAAGATAAGGCAGAACTTAGAAAGAAAGTATCAGAAGCATTACAGCTGCTTGTGAACAATTTGCTTGTTTCACAGATCCAGGATACATACGAGTTCTTGACAGACGAAGAACAGGATATTAATCGTCAGATTCGTGATCGTAATATTGCAGAGCGTGACATCATGGCTGCAATCACGAAGGTTGTATATGACAGTATCTACAATAATGCTCGTTACCGTGTTCCGAAGTTCAACGGTAGATATACCTTTGCCTTCAATCAGTTCCTAGATAACATTTCGAACAAGGGAAATCAGAACAATCAGATTGGACTTCGTATTATCACACCACGTTATACGGGAACAACTGGTGACGGAAATGTAGATGACACGACACTTTCCATGATTTCTGCAAGAAACCAGGAAGCTATCTTAAAGCTACCAGTAGATAGCAATCCATATTATAAAGAGATGCAGAATGCACTCAAGATTGAAGATTATATTCGTTCTGTTGCTGATCCTCAAAAGGGAAAATCAACGGTTATTCGTAATACCAAGATGCAGGAAGCTGGAAAGAGTAGATCAGCTGCATTAGATGCATTAAAGGAAGCAATCGGAAATGCAGCTATATTTGTAAATGGACAGCACATTACCGATATCAAGTCTCATGATTCGGTCGTGAGAATCAATGAGGCATTAGGAAGACTGGTAGATACTATTTACTACAAGCTTTCCTATATCGATTCTCCGAAGGATGATATTGCAATCAAGAATTTGTTCAAGACAGACAATCAGGCAAAACTGGAGCTTGGAGATGCAGGAGAACCAAACTCTTTAGCAGTAAGAGAGGCATTTGAGTATATCAATAGAACCACTTCAATACATTCCATGATTTCAATGAAATCTTTACTGGATCATTTTGTGCTTGATCCATACGGATATACAGAGATGGATACGAAGTGGATCATTGCTAAACTTTTCAAGGATGGAAAGATTAGTGCAACCGCAGAGAAAGAACCAATCACAATCTTTAACCGTGATGCCAATGATCTGGGAACTTATTTTACGAACCGTCGGTATGAGGATAAGCTTCTATTCAAGGCAAAAGAGATCATTGATCCTGCACAGGTTACAGATTGTCGCAAGGTAATTAAGGAATTGTTCAACCGTACTGAAACATCGGATGATGCAGACCGTGTAATGTCTACTTTCAAGGATGCTTCCAATGGTTTGAAGAAAGAACTGGAATGGATGCTTCGTGAACAGCATAACCAACCAAAGTATCCGGGCAAGTCCATTATGGAAGAAGTAAAGAGTTCTCTTGCACAGTTTGAGTCTATCACTGACGAGACAACTTTCTTCCGCACAATTTCAAGACAGAAAGCGGATTTGATGGAGCTGGCAGAAGATCTGGCACCTGTTCGCACTTTCTACAACAGTGATACGCAGAAGAAGATCTTTGATGATTATGGACTTCGTGCACTTAGGTTCTATGATTCCAGTAAAGAGCATATTACGGATGCGACATTAACAAGGATTGTTGACCAGATTAGATCCATTATTACAAATCGTTCTCCGTATGAAAGAATTAAAGATCTTCCAAATCTATATGAGAAGTTTATTGAAAGCTATGATCAGGTGTTGGATGCAAAACTGAAACCGGTAAAGCAGGTTATTGAGCAGGATCAGAAGATTGTTTTGGATGCGCTGGAAGGTAAGGAATATCAGAGCAAGTACGAAGTACGTGTAAAGAGAGAATTCCATGAACTTTCAGAGCGTGCAACAAATGAGCCAAACATCTCCGACATGCTTGGATTCAAGGACAAAGCAGATAGCTTATGCAAGAAATACTTGGATGAATTTGCAAGTATTCCTGAACCGCAGCAAACTCCTTCTAGTATTGATACAAATGGTGGAGAGGATGTTGTTCCAGTGACTCCACCGTTGAAAAAGCCAAAGGTTAAGAATGTTATGGCACGCAATATCGTTGCGGATACTTGGTATATCAAGAATGCGACGGATATTGATAACTACCTGAATAATTTAAGAAAACAGATTGAAGCAGAGCTTGCTGACAGTGATGAAGTAAGACTACATCTGTAAGAAAAGATAAGGAGCTGGAAATGGATAAGACAGCAATCAAGAATTTTGCTATATGGGCAAGAAATAAATTAAAGAGTGATATCAAGGTAAGAGCTGGTTTTATGGGCATTACTGAAAGTGGCATTGCGTCCCCACTTCCGGCATCAACATCAGACATCCAGTATTTTGATGTAGCGTCCAGCGAACCTGTAAAGCTGCAGGGAAGAGAAATTGAGATGCGAAGGCGTATTGTGTCTAAACTGGAACAGCACGCCAAAGAATCCGGATATCAGATCGCCTATGATAGCCTGATTGAAAATACGGCATCCGAATGGTTCAATCGTCTGATTGCAATCCGTTACATGGAAGTGAATGACTACTTCTCTGACGGCCTTAGAATGCTTTCCTCTGTACAGGAAGGAAAACAGGATCCGGATATCGTAAGCAGACCGTTTGGCTCTGACTTGGAATTCACAGAAAAGGAAAGCGCACAGATCAATGATTGGATGGACCATAACAAGGCAGATAATCTGTTTAGATTCCTGCTTTTAAAGCGTTGCAATCAGTTGGCGGAGGCCCTTCCTGGACTCTTTGAAGAAGCAGGGGATGCATCAGAATTCTTCCTTCGCCTGGGATTTGTAGAGAAGGATGGGTTTGTATATAAGCTTGTTCATGATATTGAAGAAGAGGACTGGAAAGATCAGGTACAGATCATCGGATGGATGTACCAGTACTATATTGCTGAAAAGCATAATCAGGTAGTCAATATCAATAAAGGAACTGTCAAAAAAGAAGACATTCCAGCAGCAACACAGCTGTTTACAACAGACTGGGTTGTTCGTTACATGGTGGATAACTCTTTGGGACGCTATTGGATCGAACGCCATCCAGAGAGTAATCTTGCAGACAAACTTGAGTTTTTTGTAAAGCCGAAGAATGGAGATATTACATACATTGATGAAGATGTTACACCAGAAGAAATGACGTTCTTGGACGACTGTATGGGAAGCGGTCATATTCTTGTGTATGCATTTGATGTGCTCATGGAGATTTATCGCGAACGGGGATACTCTGACCGTGAAGCAGCAAGATCTATTGTAGAGAACAACTTATATGGTCTTGATATTGATGATCGATGCACACAGCTTGCCTATTTTGCAGTCATGATGAAGGCGAGAAGCTATGATGGAAGATTCCTTACGCGTGGAATTGAACCAAACGTGCTTGCAATTCAGGAAAGCAACGGAATTGATACTTTTATGAACGAAAAAATTACTCCAGATAAGGAAATGAATAAGATCGGACAGTATCTGATTCATACATTTAAGGATGCAAAGGAATTAGGTTCTTTAGTTTCAGTAGAGGAAAAAGATTACGATGGATTCCTAAATTATCTCGATGATTGTATGAATAATGCGGAATATGATATTGATGTTTATCAGTGGCGGATGGATGTGCTACCTGAGGTTTGCGCACTGGCGAAGCAGGCAAAGGTTCTTTCAAAAAAGTATGTATCAGTTACTACCAATCCGCCTTATTTAAACAAGATGGAAGGTAAGCTGAAAAAATTTGTTACAGAACACTATAAGGCATATTCGGGAGATTTATTTAGCGTATTTATATATCGGAATTTTGACTTGTGTATTGCCCAAGGATACATGGGATACATGACTCCGTTTGTTTGGATGTTTATAAAGATATATGAAAATTTGAGAAAGTATATTTTAGAAAACAAGTCAATTATGTCGCTTATACAAATGGAATATTCGGCTTTTGAGGAAGCAACAGTGCCAATATGTTCATTTGTGTTAAAGGGTACGAGTACATTAGATTATGGATTGTATTTTAAACTCTCAGATTTTAAAGGCGGAATGGAAGTACAGGAAGTTAAAGTTCGCGAAGCAATTAAAAATTCTGATTGTGGATACTTTTATAGTACTAGCATTGAAGATTTTGCATCTATTCCGGGGTCTCCTATCGCATACTGGGTTTCTAAAAAATTTAGAGAGGCATTTCTTTATCCTTCTATAAAAGAAGTTGCGCACTCTTGTATAGGGATGAGAACAGGTGATAATAATAGATTTCTTAGATTTTGGTTCGAAGTAGATAACTGTAAAATTGGCTTCGGCTTTGAAAGTGCTGATGAGGTGGAGCAATCTGCTGCCAAATGGATTCCATATCATAAAGGTGGCGATTTTAGAAGGTGGTATGGTAACAATGATTATGTTGTTAATTGGGAAAATAATGGTAAAGAAATAAAAGACAATACAAGAAAGGTATACCCACAACTAGGAGATAATCTTAATTGGAAGATTACAAATGAAAAATATTATTTTTGCGAAGGCATTACCTGGACTGCAGTTTCTTCTGCAAAAACAGGATTTAGAAGATATAAAGAGGGCTTTATTTTTAGCAATGCGGGACAGTCAATAATATCAAATGGATCAAGTGACTTAGATTATTTGACTGGATTATTAAACAGTAAGGTTGTTTTAAAGATTCTTCAAATGATTGCACCGACAGTCAGATTTGAGTCAGGTGAAGTGGGAAAGATTCCAGTTGCTTTTGATTCAACAAAAAGGGACACAGTTGTGGAAATTGTAGAGCGTTTAGTAGATTTATCTAAATATGACTGGAATTCATATGAACAATCATGGGATTTCATTAAGCATCCGCTTATTGGTGTGGCAACAAGTAATAGCAACAATTTTAGCAACACCAACAAAGTTACTCTTGCGGAGTGCTACTTGGAATGGAAACAGGACTGTGAGGAACGTTTTCTTCAGTTGAAATCGAGTGAAGAAGAATTGAATAGTCTTTTTATCAATATTTATGGACTTAATGATGAACTGGAACCTAGCGTGGAGGACAGGGATATAACTATTCATCGGATATATGATAATAAGAAAGAGATACCGGAATCTATGCAAAGTAGTCCCTATGTGAGAACTAAGCAAGATGAAGTTGTATCTTTATTATCATATGCCGTCGGATGCATGTTTGGCCGCTATTCTCTTAGTACAGAAGGTCTTGCATATGCCGGTGGAGAATGGGATGAAACAAAGTATTCAAATTTCTTGCCGGATGAAGATAATGTCATTCCAATTACCGATCATAAGTACATGGATGATGATATTGTGGAACGTCTTTGTGAGTTTTTAAAGATTGTATATGGCGAGAAATCGTTGGAAACTAACCTTGATTTTATTGCTAATGCACTTGGAGGCAAGGGAGCGACAAGCAGAGAAGTTATCCGTAATTATTTCTTGAATGATTTCTTCAAGGATCATTGCAAGACCTATCAGAAGCGTCCGATTTATTGGCTTTTTGATAGTGGAAAGCAGAATGGCTTTAAGGCTCTTGTTTATATGCATCGCTGGGATAAGAACTCCATCGGTCGTGTACTGGTATATCTTCATAAGATTCAGGAAAAATATGAAATAGAAGTACGTGCCATTGATGCAATGCTTGAGCATATGACGGATAAACGGCAGCAGGCAGTGGAAGAACAGAGAAGAGATCATCTGTTGAAGCAGATTGCTGAGATTAAAGAATACGACGAAAGTCTGGATCATATGACAAATGAACATATTGATATTGATCTGGATGATGGAGTCAAAGTGAATTATGAGAAGGTGCAGACAGACCGTAATGGAACTCAGTTTAAGATCTTAGCACCAATCAAATAAAAACTCTTTAACGGCTCGGTTTGTGAACCATTAAAGAGCCGTTAAGCAGTAGAAAGGAGAAGACTATGGATTTAAAAACATTACATTCTATTCTTGAAATTGGAGAGACCATAGCTGTTGAGTTTAAGCGATGTGGTAATGGTATCGAAAGTGATGTCTACGAGTCTGTTTGTTCATTTTTGAATCGTTTTGGTGGAGATTTATTCCTTGGAGTTCTGAATGATGGATGGGTCTGTGGACTGCCAGAGAAAGCCGCACCGGATATGATTAAGAATTTTATCAAGCAGATCAGTAATCCGTTAGTCTTTTCTCCGACAATCTACTTGGCACCGGAAATCGTGAAAACAGAGGATGGAAAGACCATCATTCACGTACATGTACCGCCAAGTGCAGAGGTTCACAGTTATAAGAAGGTAATCTATGATCGTGTGGATGATGCAGATGTGAAGGTAACTGCAACTGCACAAATTGCACAGATGTATATTCGTAAGCAGAATATTTTTACTGAGAAGAAGATCTATCCGTATGTCACAATGGATGATTTGAGAATGGATCTCTTACCAAGAGTGCGACAGATGGCAGTGAATAATGCAGGAGGCACGCATCCATGGCAGGAGATGTCCGATCAGGATCTTCTCAAAAGTGCAGGTCTGTACGGCGCAGATCGTGCTACCGGCGAAACAGGAATCAATCTTGCGGGAATTATGTTATTGGGAAAAGATACGACAATATTAGATGTCTGTCCGGCATATCTGACAGATGCACTGCTTCGTAAGGTGAATATAGATCGTTACGATGACAGAGAGGTGGTACAGACCAATCTGATAGAAAGCTATGATCGATTGATGGAGTTTGCAAAGAAGCATCTCTTGGATAAGTTCTTCCTAGAGGATGTCAACCGTGTTAGTCTTCGGAATATCATTGCAAGAGAGATGATCAGTAACACCCTCATGCATCGAGAATACACAAGTTCCTACATGGCAAAGTTTGTCATCGAAAAGGATCAGATGTATGTGGAGAACGCTAATAGAGCGACAGGAGACTGGTTTATCACACCGGATAATCTAGAGCCGAATCCGAAAAATCCGATTATTGCAAAGTTTTTCCGAACGATTGGGTTGGCAGATAATCTTGGCTCAGGTACAAGAAAGCTGTTTAAATACAGCAAATGTTATTCTGGAAAAGATCCGGAATTCAAGGAAGGCGATGTGTTCCGGATTTGTGTACCATTAGATGATGCATATTCTTTTGACTATTCATTAGGTAATGGCTCAAATAAAGGCTCAAATAATGAACCATTAAATGAGACGATAAACGAGCCGTTAAATGAAGATGAAAAAACAATTATTGACTTTATTCAAAAGAATCCTTCGGCAACAAAAGAATTGGTCGCAGAAGGAACAGGTTTATCGCTTGCAAAAGTAAAGCGTTTGTTTACTTCCTTACAGAAGAAGGAAATTGTCTCCAGACAAGGATCGAAAAAGAACGGAAAGTGGGTAGTATCAGATGGACGAACTGAATCTTCAGGAGATTGAGAAAAAGTTAAATACAGAATATCAAAGCGGACAGAGAATGGTTTTCTGGTATGATGCAGAAAGCTCCTTTGAAGATGAGGTTGATCAGCTGAATCTCCCTGGAGTTCAGATTGTGCATTTATCGGAGCAGAATGCATTCCGTGTGAAGATGTTGTTAGAGCATGAAGAACCAGATAGTAGATTTTTAATCTATGCACCGTTTGAAAAGCCGGATGTGTCCAAGAATCATCTAGAAGACACGCTATTGTATTCGAGAGAATTTTATGCTGATAAGCTTTCCTTGATTGCTGCGGAGGTAAGGCTTCCGGCAAGGCTTCGCAGTACATTTGAAGGATTGAAGGGATTCTTTAATGCTGAGAAGGCAAAGGTTACTGCAGCACAGCGTAAAGCTGGTAACGAGCGTATCAATGCGTTTATTGAACGCTCCCATGATTTTGACACGACATCAGCAGATGAAGATCTGGTGATGTTGATTGCAATGTGTGTTGTTGCAAATGCACGTAATACGACGGTAGATGATCTTTTCTATGCGGTATTTTCTGCAGGAGATATTGAACAGCAGCAGATTATAGCGGATCTGTCTAAATTTGGACTTGAGGATGCGTTCTGGAAATTAGCTGACAGCAGATTTGGATATGATGACTCAAAGCCTAGTCTATTGAAACTTGTCATGTCGTTGTTTGCTGTGTATACCTTCCACGAGGATTTGGAAGTTGCGCCAAAAGAATGGAAGATCTTCATGCAGGATCGCATGAAACGGCAGGCAAGCAACATCACAGTTCTTCTTGAGAACATGATGAACAATGTGATCTATCAGGAATGTTTTGATGAATTGTCTGATCTGGTTGCCGAAAAATTGAATGTATCTAAGGCTTTGATGGTGATTCCTCTGGAATCGTTGATAAGCGTTGGTTCATTCAGAACAATCGACCATGCAATTCTGCACTGGATGATCGAACGCATTCTCGCAGAAGATAAGAATGCAGCACTGAATGGGTATAGCATCACGGCTCTTTGCACTCTTAGGGAGAAGCAGCACTTTCATCGTGCTTTTGAACCAGAGTATAAGGCAATCCGTGCAGCAAGACAGTTACTGGATGCAACAGGATTTGCTGCTGAGGATGCATTGAAAGATCAGATTAATGCGTATGTAGATAAAAATTATCGCATTGATACAGAATATCGTCATTTTATCGCTGCGTATGACTGTATTGAGAACACGACCCCATTTGAAAAAGTACGTGAGCTGATCCAGAACATTTACACAACGGAATACTTGGAGAAATCAGTATTTGCGTGGAGTACAGCTTTTGAGAACAATAATCTGCAGAAAATCATTCCACTCCAGAGGCATTTCTACTCAGATGAGGTAAGACTAATTAAGGAAAAGGTTGTAGTCATTATTTCCGATGCCTTCCGTTTTGAAGCGGCAAAGGAATTGGAGGAAGTATTTGCAGAAGATCAGAACTGCACCGTTCAGATGAAGGTGAAGATGGGAACACTTCCTGCGGTAACAGCTGTTGGTATGGCAGAATTACTACCACATAAGAGCATTGAGATGGCAGATGATGATTCGCATAAGATTTTGATTGATGGGAAGCCTTGTGCCACTACTATGCAGAGAGAGCAGATTCTTCAGTCTGCAAATGCAAACTCCGCTGCAATCGATTTTGATTCCATCAATGGAATGAAAACGACAGAACTTCGTGCTTTTACATCCGGAAAAGAAGTGATTTATGTATATCACAATCGTATTGATGCTACCGGTGAGGCAATGAAGACAGAGAACTCCGTGTTCAGAGCAGTAGACGATACCATTTCTGAAATTTTCAAATTGGTAAAGAAGCTTTCAAAGAGCGGCAATGTATACCGTTTCTTAATAACAGCAGATCATGGCTTTATCTATACGAGAAAAACTTTGGAGGCTACAGATAAGCTTGAAAATGAGGTTGGCAAGGAAGGCTTAGCGGATAGAAGATTCATTATCTCAAAAAGTAATTTGTCCAGACTAGGTGTGTATGCCATGAGATTAAGCGCTATGCTCAGTAGTAATGATGATCGCTATATCAATCTGGCCAAAGGAATGAGTGTGTTTAAATGCGGTGGCGGAATGAATTATGTTCATGGTGGATCTTCTCCACAGGAATTGTTGATTCCGACATTGTATGTAAAGACACGGCGTGGTGTTGTTGATACAGAAGACGCCATGATCAATTTAATCACAGAGGTTAGAAAAGTAACGAATCTTCGTATTTCCCTTGATTTCTATCAAGAGAAGCCAATAAATGATCTGGTAAAGGCTGCTACATATCGAATCCATTTTGTATCCAGTGACGGAGAAATAATCTCTAATGAGGTGATTTATAAGGCGGATTCTAAGTCAGACAAAGCAGGGGATCGAATTGTTTCAATGAAGTTCGATATTAAGAAGAAAAATTATGACAATAACCTGAGGTATTTCCTCAAGGTAATCAATGATAAGACAAATGTGGAAGTCCTTTCCAGACAGGTGATTATGGATCTTCCATTTACGGATGATTTTGGATTCGGGGTGTAAAAGATGGACATGTTAGAAGAAAAGAATAATACAAGAGAGCAGATCCAGCGTAAATTGCGCCAGAATTTTGATGGCAAGATTGTTCGTAAGGATCTTACTAAGAAAATCAAAGAAGGTGCAAATGTACCAGTATATGTACTGGAATTTTTGCTTGGACAGTACTGTAGTTCAGACGATGAAGACATCGTCCAATCCGGTGTTGAAACCGTGAAGAGAATCTTGTCCGAAAACTATGTGCGTCCGGATGAGTCTGAAAAGGTGCTTTCTAAATTGCGTCAGACAGGATCTATGACAATCATTGACCGTGTGAGTGTGCACCTGAATCTGAAGTATGACGAATATGAAGCAGAATTTTCTAACTTGGGATTAGGCGGAGTACCAATCAGTGACGAGTATCCGACACAGTATGACCGTTTGTTGTGCGGTGGTATCTGGTGCATTATTCAGCTTGAGTACAATAATAATGATTATGCATCCGAGATTATTTTGGAGGGCAACAAGAAGAATAAAAAGAATGCACCGTTGATTTCTATCCATAAACTGACACCGATTCAGATGCCGCATGTGGATCTGGATGACCTGAAAGATGGAAGAAAAGCATTTACGAAGGAAGAATGGCTTGATATTTTGCTTCGCTCTACAGGTATGGAGCCGGATGAATTTACATATCGTGAGAAATGGCTTCTTCTGACCAGAATGCTGCCACTCGTAGAAAATAACTTCAATTTCTGTGAGCTTGGACCACGTAGTACTGGTAAGTCACATATTTACAAAGAGATTTCACCGAATAGTATTTTAGTCTCCGGTGGTCAGACCACCGTTGCGAATCTATTCTATAACATGGGAAGAAAGACGGTTGGCCTTGTCGGTATGTGGGATTGTGTAGCATTTGATGAGGTTGCCGGTATCAACTTCAAGGATAAAGATGGCGTGCAAATCATGAAAGACTACATGGCGTCCGGATCCTTTGCACGCGGTAAGGAAGAGATAGCAGCAAGTGCATCAATGGTATTTGTTGGAAATATCAATCAGAGTGTAGATGTGCTTCTGAAGACATCAAGTTTGTTTGATCCCTTCCCTGTAGAGATGGGAACTGATACAGCGTTCTTAGATCGTATGCATTGCTATAACCCAGGATGGGAGATTCCGAAGTTTAGACCGGATCATTTTACTAATGACTATGGCTTCATTACAGACTATCTTGCGGAATTTATTCGTGAACTGAGAAAAGCTAGTTACGGAGATGCTTTGGATAAATACTTCCGTTTGGGAAGAAATCTGAATCAGCGTGACACGATTGCTGTCCGTAGAATGGTAGATGGATATGTGAAGCTTCTCTATCCGAATGGAGAGTTTGCAAAAGAAGATATCGAAGAAATCCTGCGAGTGGCTCTTGAAATGCGCCGTCGTGTAAAAGAGCAATTAAAGAAGCTTGGAGGCATGGAATTCTATGATGTGAATTTCAGCTACATTGATAACGAAACTTTTGAAGAGAAGTTTGTATCCGTACCGGAACAAGGCGGTGGAAAGCTTATTCCGGAAGGTATCTGCAATCCTGGACAGATTTATTCTGTTGCCAGAGGAAAATCAGGAATGATTGGTGTATTCCGCTTAGAGTCTCAGATGTTGCCAGGCAATGGAAAATTTGAACGCACTGGCCTGGGAAGTGACCGAGATGCAAAAGAAGCAACAAATACTGCATTTAACTTCTTAAAAGCGAATAGCAATCGCATCAGCGGATCCATTAGTGTGACATCCAAAGATTATATTATCGGATATCAAGATCTGCAGGGAATTGGAATGACGGACAGGTTGGCACTTCCGACACTGATTGCACTTTGCTCGATTGCGTTAGGAAAACCGACGGTTGGAACACTGGCAGTATTAGGAGAAATCAGTATCAGTGGATCTATGATCAAGGTAGATGAGTTGGCGAATACACTGCAAGTGTGCCTCGACAGTGGAGTAAAGAAGGTGCTACTTCCGATTACATCTGCAGCAGACCTTGGAACTGTACTTCCGGAACTTATGGGAAGCTTCCAGATCATCTTCTATAACAGTGCGGAAGATGCGGTATTTAAGGCGTTAGGCGTAGAGTGATTGAAATATGTCTCATGGTGGAATAGCAGAACAATGTAAGTGAATGGAGGGGAGATGTATGTTGGATTCAAAAGCAATTGAAACACTTTCTGTGAATGCAGTCAGAAATAGTATTGTTATCTGTCCTATATTAGATCAATTCATTCCAGACAATGATAAAGAACCGAGCTGGGATGGAAATGTCTACATATATAACAGTAGTTCCAAAACAAAGGACAACTTAAAGGGAAGATTACCCGTTCAGGTAAAGGGAACAGAAAATAATGATTTTTTAAAAGAAAAAATCACATTTTCAATGGAGACAGCAGATTTGAAAAACTATCTATATGATGGTGGCTGTATGTTATTTGTTGTCTATGTATCCAGTGACGGAATGTCAAATAAAATCTATTACGCCCAATTGGTACCTGTAAAATTGCGAATGATATTAGCTCAGGCAGGTGACCAAAAAACAAAAACTGTTGAGTTAAATGAGCTGCCAGCTGATATCAATAAACGAGGATCAGTTTTTTTAAGTTGCCTTCAAAATTGCCAAAAACAAAAAAGTATTTTGGATGTAAAGCTATATTCTTTAGATGAGCTCGAAAAAGGGGGATTGATAGAAAGTATCACAATTCCTTTATCGGCAATGGGAGAAAAAGATCCTATTGAAGTTCTTCTAAATAGTGAAGTTTATATGTATGCAAAGATTAAGGGAACTACTATTCCTCAACCTTTAGAGATGCTTTCTCAGAGTTTATATACAAAAGAAGATGTGTCTCAACCAGTAACTGTAAATGGAATTAAGTTTTATGATGGCTATTCACGAATTAAAAGCAAGAAGGAAACTACTGTTAAAATTGGAAGCTATTTTCAAATCACGTTTCCGAAAGATGAATCTGCATGTAAGATCAATTATGAAAACTCAAATAAATTGAGGATAATTGCGAAAGATTTAAAATTCTTTTTGGCATGCTTAGATGCAGGCCAGTTTGAAATTAATGGTGCAGTTTTTCCGATGCACTTTGAAACTGGGAATTTCAATAATTTTGATAGAGAACAGGAAAATCAAAGATTAGAATTTTACTGCAGGGCAGTTCAGTCATTAGATATATTACATTGTGATTCGGATCTAAATATTGACGAACTGAGTGAAGAAAATTTAAGAAATTTAAATAGGTTATCAATTGCATTTGTTGACGGTGAAGAAGTAAGAAATTTGAGAAAGGATATTCCGTTCGTAGCCACTATAGATATTGGACCTTTAAAGTTTGCGTTAGTATTTGAGCAGAGCAAAGAGAATGAAGGCTCGTATAGAATTTATGATTTTTTTACAAAAGAGCAAAAGGTAGCCTTTGAAAATGAAAATGGAGAAATGATCCCCACTTCTCAGTATTCAATAATCCAGGCGAAGGATATGATTACTCTTAGTAATATCCGAACAGAAGTTTTGTTACCTTCTTTTCAGGCAATAAAGAATCGCGAAATATATGAAAGAGCAAATTGGTTTTTATTAGAGCTTTTGGATGCCTATGATCAGTCTGGAAGAGATGATTTTTTGACTGTGGCTCATGATTTTGCTTCATGGCTTATAAAATCTGTCTATATAGATGAATATGTTTCAAAAATAAATTATTATCAAGTGATTAAACGAACAAGAGCATTGAATATTATGGAACAAACAGAGTTATGGGGAATGCTAAGTGATTCATCAACGCCACGCATTGGGAGGGTTGGTATTTATATTTTGTTAGAGCAGTGGATTCCTGCAATGCAAGAATACACTTTATTATCTAAAAAGGATAAAGACAGCTTTGTGAAATTTCCGATAATTAAATTATGGAGTTCATTTAATGTCCAAAGAATTGATGAAAAAAGTAATTTGTAAGGGCATAATTGAAATCAACAGGTAAGGAAAATGCTATGGAGAAAACAAAAGTGGATCTTGACCAGATTCAAAAAGAAATAAAGCCATATCTTCGGAAGGGATTTTTACAAAAAGCATATGTGGATTCCAATGATGTTTCTCGGATCTGTCGTATATTCCGTGGAAAATACAGTAATGTGGATATAGGACCGAAGCCAGGAGACGATGGCAAGCCATACCTTATGATTAAGGTGAGGCAATTCCTATTAGGCGGGGAACTGAAATACGAAATCAAAGTTAAAGGTAAAAGCATTCGCACTCATAAACCAAAAGATTCTCTCTCTTGGATAGATAGAATTGAATAGTGGGATACTCTTATGTCTGTAGTGCAAATGTACTTTCTGCGTGGCTGAGAATTATGCGATTTTTCAATTTTAGGCATGGTATTTAAATTCAATGCGTAAGAATACCTGGCACTCTTACACTCGGACTGGTCTTTTGGAGAGCAGCGGAGAAATCCGATTGACCGCTGAGGGATACGCAGCCTTTACGCAGTACCTGCATCTGGTGCGTCAGTGGGATAATATGGAGCGACAGCAGATTTACTTCCGCGGTCATACCGATGCGGTGGGCTATCTCAAGAAAATCAAAGCGATTTGACAGTGGCGACTTAGAATAACTTTGTGCGCTTCTTAGAGGTTCTGTAAAATAGCTGGATTATAAACAGATTTCCATGAACGACCTTGACTTCCTGGTAAATGAATGTATAATATAAACGAGTTTATCATAAACTAATTTATCATAAGGAGGCTTAGACATGAAATTCATAGGTCGAAAAATGGAATTGGAAAAATTGAATGCAGAATACGAGCGCGATGGCGGCTTCGTTGTTATTTACGGTCGACGTCGAGTAGGAAAGACAACATTGATCAAAGAGTTCTTAAAAAAGAAAACAGCCTTCTACTTTCTTGCAACAGAAGAATTGGAATCTCAAAGCATGAAACGTTTAGCGGGCGTTGTTGCTCGTATGACGAAAAACAGCCTTTTACAGAAAGCTGTATTTACAGATTGGCTTGATTTGTTTCAGGTTATTGCTGATTATGAGCCTGACAAGAAAAAAGTGCTGGTCATTGACGAGTTTCAGTATCTTGTGAAGACCAACCCAGCGTTCCCATCTATTTTGCAGAATGCATGGGATGAGATTCTGAAGGACAGCAATGTGATGCTGATTTTGTCCGGATCTCTCATAGGAATGATGCAGAAACATGCGCTGTCGTATGATAGTCCTTTATATGGACGTAGAACAGCGCAGATGCGATTGGCTCCATTGCCATTTACAGATGTTTATGATGCGCTTGCACTGCCTTTTGATAAAGCAGTAGAACAATACGCTGTGACAGGTGGGGTTCCAAAGTATCTTGAGTTTTTTGAGGATGGGCGTGATTTGGTCGATCAATTAAAGGATGTTGTTTTATCGAAAAGTGGCTTTTTGTATGAGGAACCATTTTTCTTGCTGAAAAGTGAATCCATGACCGCAGTGAACTACTTTTCTATCATAAAAGCGATAGCAGACGGAAACCACAAATTAGGTAAAATTGCTGGTGCACTAGGGCAGGAAACGCATGCATTGACACCGTATTTATCGACACTTGCGGATTTGGGGTTCATTGAAAAGAGAACTCCGGTAACAGAGAAAAATCCGGAAAAATCAAGAAAAGGCTTGTATTTTATCGCAGACAATTTCATCCGTTTCTGGTTTCGGTATGTTTACCCCTATAAAGGTGAGTTGGAACTGGACAATATGCAAATTGTTTTGGATGAGATTCGAAAGGACTTTATTGAAAAATTCGTGGCATTTGCATATGAGGACATCTGTAAGGACATATTTGCAAGTGTATGCAAACAAGGAGAAATTCCGTTTGTTCCGTCCCGTATCGGTTCTTATTGGTTGAATGATTATGACGGTGATACAGAGATTGATGTAATGGCAATAGACAATCAAAACAAGAGGATATTTGCCGGAGAGTGTAAGTATCATGTCAAACCAGTGGATGCTCCCGTATATTTTTTACTGAAAGAGAAAGTTGATGGTGCAGCTGAAATTCGTAAGGCATATCCTGGGTATGATGTTATCTTCGGCCTGTTCAGCAAAAGTGGTTTTACGCAGCGTATGCTTGATATTGCAAAAGAAAATACCAGTATCTTCTTGATCAATGAGGAGCATTTGGTGTAATTATGTACTCTGGGCAAAGCGTATATCTTTGAGAATTTCCACTGCCGTTTTAACGTAATTTGTTCATGATACGGAAATAGTATAAACAAACTTATCATAAATAAATTTATCATATAGCCTATTGATTTTCTTCGGAGAATCAGTCGGCTATTTCTATATCAGGAGGTATTGCCACCAGTGAGCAGGATGGAACACAAGTTCTTGAAATCTATAATGCAAAGGGGACTTTGACTGGTTTGTCGAAAGATTATTTTGAAAACGGAAAGCAGATCCACGAGGAGTATGACGCCAACGGTAAAATGACGAATAGAACAGAGTCCGATATGGATCAGTCTGATTCTGAAAATATTTCTGGAGGTGTTACTTACGATGGAGAATAAGACAGTTTATTCAGCGACGCTTACTGCAAGTCAAGAATCACAGAAAAAAGCTGTGCAACGCACAGGTGTTTTGTCTTGTACATTGGTTTTGATTGTGGCTGCGGTCACAAATCTTGGGACATTTCTGCTCTGGCAGCTTGAAAAGGTTGGTGTCGGAGCGAACCTCAGCGCTGGGATGCAAATTTTCTTTCAGAACTACTTTATTGAACGTAAGAGTACCTAGCACTTTTACGTTACAAAAAAACTCTTGTTGTTGGATGGACGTTTCTTAAACATAAGGGAAATAATGCACTTCATCAGAAATTCAAAAAACTATGTTATTTTATAAATTGGAGGTGGAACAATGCAGAAGATTTTAATTGTCGAAGATAATATTGACATTCAGGATATATTGAAAAACCATATGATTGATGCAGGCTATGAAGTTGCTGTCGCTTCTGACGGCGTGGCGGGGATTGCAATGTTTGATGATACAATCGACCTTGTGCTGTTAGACATTATGCTCCCTAAAATCGACGGCTATGGTGTATGTGAGGTCATTCGCAAAAGGTCACAAGTCCCTATTATTAATAGTGTAAGAGTACCAGGCACTCTTACATCAAATAAGGAAAATTTGTTGTGAAAAAGAGTAAGTATATAAGAGTACTCGGCACTCTTATGATTCCAAAAAGGAGACGATATACTATGAAAAACAGCGAATCCATCGGAGCAGAAATGCTTCAGAAATCTCACGTAGATATTTTAGAAAAAATAGTTGCCTTGCAGGATAAATCCTATCAGGCATTTCAAAGCAAGCTGATGCCTACTGTACCATCAGAAACGATCATCGGTGTGCGGACACCGATGTTGCGGAAGTTGGCAAAGGAGATCTCGGGCACGAAGCAGGTAGAATCCTTTTTGAACAGTCTACCTCACAAATACTATGAGGAAAATAATCTTCATGCGTTTCTTGTGGAAAACATTAAGGATTATGACACAGCACTGGTGGAAACGGAGAAGTTTCTACCCTATATTGATAATTGGGCTACCTGTGACTGCTTTTGTCCCAAGGTTTTCGCAAAGCACAAAGAAGAACTCCTGATACCCATCCGCCGATGGCTGAACTCTGACAAGATCTATACCGTGCGCTATGCTATGGGAATGCTGATGCGATATTATTTGGATGAAGAATTTCGAACGGAGTATCTTGGCTGGGTGGCAGATGTACATAGCGAAGAATACTATCTGAATATGATGAGAGCGTGGTACTTTGCGACGGCCCTAGCCAAGCAGCCGGAAGCTGCGTTGCCCTGGCTGACAACCAGACGGCTGGATACCTGGACTCACAACAAGACCATTCAAAAGGCAGTGGAGAGCTTCCGAATTACGCCGGAAATGAAGCAGCAGCTTTGTATGCTGCGCATCCGTTCTTGAAATAAGCTTTATGGATGATAACAAGGTGATGAAAATCGTAAATAGAATTTTCCAACATCAAAAAACCATCGGGACTGAGAAAATACAACACTTCGTGTCATGCCTTCTAGCTTCGATGGCCTT
>OLIX01000544.1_pt1 | contig 39238 bp, 29 predicted proteins | sample 1601331 | NCBI WGS metagenome assembly OLIX01 (sample SAMEA2452120, study PRJEB22498) | human gut metagenome | biome: human feces; feature: human gut; material: feces | place: Australia | collected 2012 | reverse complement strand
CTGACGAGCTTGCGAGGAGTTCCGCCGGTCAGTGAAGGAAAGCCTTAACGGACCGGTCCAGGCGAACCGGTCTTCCGGTATAAAAACCGAAATCGGAATAGAAAGAAAAAATTATACTTACGTTCTTATGATGAATTTATACCTTTTATAAAATGCCTTGGTCCATTATCGCGCGGGCTACTTTGATAAAACCGGCCACGTTAGCTCCTTTGACATAGTTGACGTAACCATCGGGCTGGGTACCGTATTTCACACACTGCGCATGGATAGACTGCATGATCTCCTTTAGTTTCTGATCGACTTCTTCGCGTGTCCAGCTGATTTTCTGTGCATTCTGACACATCTCGAGACCCGAAGTGGCCACTCCGCCGGCGTTGGCGGCTTTACCGGGAGCATACAACAATTTATTTTCGAGAAAGACCTGAATCGCTTCGGGTGTAGAGGGCATGTTCGCCCCTTCGGACACCGCCACACAACCGTTGGCAACTAAAGTACGGGCTTCGTCACCGTTCAGTTCATTCTGAGTGGCACTGGGCATAGCGATATCACATTTCTCCCCCCACGGCCGACCTCCGGCCACGTATTTACAACCGTACTTATCGGCATATTCCTTCACCCTTCCCCGGTAGAACAATTTTAACTCCATCATATATTCCAACTTTCCAGCACCGATCCCTTCGGGATCGTAAATATAACCGCTGCTATCCGACAGAGTCACCACCTTTGCGCCGAGCTCGTTCAGTTTCTGTACCGTGTAAAGGGCCACATTTCCCGCCCCCGAGACGGCTACGGTCTTGCCCTTCAGCTCTATATTCCGGGTCTTCAGCATCTCCAACAGGAAATATACATTCCCATAACCGGTAGCTTCGGGACGGATCAGAGAACCACCGGATTCCAGGCCTTTGCCCGTAAAAGTTCCGCTATTTTCCCTCGCCAGTTTTTTACACATTCCGTACATATAATTAACCTCCCGGCCACCGACACCGATATCCCCTGCCGGAATATCCGTACCGGGTCCGATATTGCGCCATAACTCCAAAATATAGGCCTGACAAAAACGCATAATCTCGGCATTCGATTTTCCTTTCGGATTAAAATCCGAACCACCTTTAGCCCCTCCCATCGGTAAAGTAGTCAGTGAATTTTTAAAGGTCTGCTCGAAAGCCAGGAATTTTAAAATAGATAAATTCACGGAGGAATGGAAACGGATTCCTCCTTTGTAAGGACCTATAGCATTGTTGTGCTGGATGCGGTAGCCCATGTTGGTATGCACATTTCCCTGATCATCTGTCCAGGTCACCCGAAACGAGAAAATCCGATCGGGAATACAGAGCCGCTCGATCAAATTGCTTTTTTCAAACTCGATATTCCGATTATAGGTATCTTCGATGGTATTCAATACCTCTTCTACTGCCTGGTGGTATTCCGGTTCGTTGGGAAACCGCCTTTTCAATTCTGTCAAAACGTCTTTTGCTTTCATAAGATATAGGTTAAATCAGAAGCCCGCCCGAAGGCGGGTTTCATGGGTCAGTTGTATATAAATTGTCAGTAGTGTGTGTTTCGTTTGTACGAACAAAGGTAGCGCATAATATCAAAAATAATTCATTTTGTTAAATTTTAAACACAAAAGGAAGATTTGTGTAATTTCGGGAAAGTGAAAACGTTAACGCCCTCATTCTTTCACAGAAAAACAGCTTCATCATCAAAGCCGCTCCCGGATACATGAAAAATACCAAAGTTTTATTAACTTTGCCAGTTGACATTATAAATTTAAACCCAACCTTATGATCACCAAAAACTATATAGCGAAAGGAGAAGGCGCCAACCGTTTCGAGAAAGTGCCGGTCCGGATTTATGAAAAACCTTCCGAAGCCGTCAAAGCGGTAGCCCGGGAAATTGCCGATCTGATCCGTACGAATGCGGATAAAAGCGAAAAATGTGTCCTCGGATTAGCGACCGGTTCATCTCCGATCAAACTCTATGAAGAACTGGTCCGCATGCACCGTGAGGAAGGCCTGTCGTTCAAAAATGTAGTCAGTTTCAATCTGGACGAATACCTGCCTATGCCTAAAGAATCGGAGCAAAGCTACCATTATTTCATGCACCATCACTTATTCGACCATATCGATATCGACCCGAAAAATATTCATATTCCGGACGGAACCTTAAAAGCGGAAGAGATAGAAAACTTTTGTAAGGAATACGAACGGCAGATCGAGGCCGCCGGAGGTATCGACATTCAAGTGCTCGGAATCGGCCGCACAGGCCACATCGGTTTCAACGAACCCGGTTCGCCGCTGACTTCGAAAACCCGGATGGTATATTTAGACGATCTGACGATCAAGGATGCTGCAGGAGATTTCGGCGGCATGGAAAATGTGCCGTCCCGCGCCATTACCATGGGAGTGGGTACGATTATGAAAGCCCGGAAAGTAATACTCCTGGCTTGGGGTGAGAAAAAAGCTTCTATCATCAAAGCTACGGTCGAAGGTAGTGTTTCGGATGCTGTCCCTGCCACTTTTCTGCAAGTACATCCGAACGTACAGTTCGTCATCGACGAAAGTGCAGCCGAAGAACTGACGCGTGCCAATCAACCCTGGTTGGTCAGCAAAGTACAATGGAACGACAAGCTGATCCGAAAAGCCGTCATCTGGCTGTGCCAGAAAGTGAAAAAGCCGATCCTGAAAGTAGAAAACAAAGACTACATCGACAATGGGATGACCGATCTGATCAAGACTTTCGGTTCGGCCAATAAAGTAAATATCCAGGTATTCAACGACCTGCAACACACCATTACAGGTTGGCCGGGAGGCAAACCCAATGCAGATGATTCTACCCGTCCCGAAAGAGCCTATCCTTATCCTAAACGAATCCTGATCTTCAGTCCCCATCCAGACGACGACGTCATCTCTATGGGAGGTACTTTCGCCCGGTTGGTAGAACAAGGTCACGAAGTGCACGTCGCTTACCAAACCTCGGGCAGCATCGCTGTTTTTGACGATTATATCTATCAGCAAATGGATATCGCCACCTCTTTTACTAAATTGGTGGACGGGGATTTACCGGCCATGGAAAACGCATTCTTACAAATAAAACAAGCTATCGCTAACCGCAAACCGGGAGACGAGGAAGCACGGTATCTATTGCAATTCAAGGCCGCCCTTCGCCGGGCAGAAGCCCGCGGAGCCTGCCGTTTTATCGGTGTCCCTGAAGAACGGGTACACTTCCTGAACCTCCCCTTCTATGAAACCGGGAAAGTGAAAAAGAACCCGCTATCGCAAGCCGATGTCGATATTATCGTCGATCTTTTACGGAAAGTACAACCCCATCAGATCTATGCTGCGGGTGACTTAGCCGATCCGCACGGGACGCACGGAGTCTGTCTGGATGCGATTCTCCGTGCCTACAACATCATCGACCGGGACGAGTGGTTTAAAGATTGTAACACCTGGTGGTATCGCGGCGCGTGGATGGAATGGGAAGTAGAAAAAGTAGACATGGCGGTTCCGATCAGTCCGGCAGAATTGTCTATCAAACGGAAAGCGATCTACAAACACGGTTCACAAAACAACGGACCGGCATTTCCGGGAGATGATCCGCGTGAATTCTGGCAACGGGCGGAAGACCGTAACCGGAATACAGCGGATTTGTACAACCGTTTGGGTATGGCCGAATATGAAGCAATGGAGGTTTTTACCCGGTATAAGCACGACCACGGAGACTCTCTGAAATAAAATTTACCAGACCGGAACGGCAGATTCGTAAATGAATTTTAGGTTAAATCTTTAATCTTTTTATAACTTTGTCGGCTCACAACACTGACACTTATAAAAATAGTATAATCATGAAAAGAAAAACTACACTCTTAGTGATGGCAGCCGGCATGGGTTCCCGTTTCGGAAGTCTGAAACAGATTACTCCTCTCGGACCGCACCAGAAGGCTTTGCTGCACTATACCATTTATGACGCAGTTCATGCGGGATTCGATAAGATCGTTTTCGTTATCCGCGAAAGTTTCGCCAAAGAATTTATCGATTTTGTAGGGAAATATGCCGAAGGATTGGTAGAAACCGCTTATTGCTATCAAAGTATGGATAAACTACCGGGAGGAATGCCGCCCATCGAGCGCGAGAAGCCGTGGGGTACGGCACATGCCATCTGGAGTGCCAAAGAAGTAATCGATGAACCTTTTGCCGCCCTGAATGCCGATGATTTTTACGGTAGCGATGCTTTTGTAAAAGCCCACGATTTCCTGGCCAACGAAGCAACGGACCAAGAGTTCGGCCTGATCGGTTACCGTCTGGCTTCTACCCTATCGGAAAACGGCACTGTTTCACGAGGGATCTGTGAAACCGACAGCCATCACCACCTGACTGCCGTTACGGAATGTACGAAAATCGGCAGACAGGCAGACGGAAGCATCAAAGACGAAGAGACCGGAAAAACACTGAATGCCGACGATCTGGTATCTATGAATTTCTGGGCCTTTACTCCTAAAATTTTCGAAGAAATCGAAAGACAGTTCGTCGAATTTTACCCGGCTAACAAAGATAATCTGAGATCAGAATTTTATATTCCCAAAGTAGTGGATAAAATGATCAAGGATCAAATTGCCGATGTAAGGGTACTGAAAACAACGGCTAAATGGTTCGGAGTCACTTATAAAGAAGATACCCCTTCTGTAAATGCAGCCCTTGCCGCTTTTGACAAGGAAGGAAAATATCTGGATATCTAAGCTCCGGATTGAGTTATTACGAAAGGAGGCAGACTAAAAAGTCTGCCCCTTTTTCTTTATTTTTATTTCGTTTTCCCCTCTTTTTCACAACAGGATTTTTCACACTTTTCGCCGGCTTGGGTTTTGGCAGAAGTGTTACTTTCTTCGATTCCTTTCACTTCGATGTTCAATTTCTCGATGGCTTTCTGCAAGTTTTCGGTGGTATTTTTGTCTTCGCGGAAAGTGACTGTGATGGTTTGAGTTTTCATATCCACTTTCAGGTCTTTCACTCCCTTTTCATAAGGGATATTCTTTTCTACTTTTGCTTTGCAAGATTCGCAATGCAGGTTGGCATTAAAAATGACGGTTTTCTCATTCTTTTTCTGAGCATTTACACTCATGGCAGCTGACAATACTACTACCATTATCAAAACTAATCGTACTACTTTCATGGTTCCTAGTTTTAAATTTATGTATCAAAGTTAATAAAACAATATTATTCCCGGTCTAATCCGAAGCGAAGGCCGAGATAAAATTTACGTCCGTGTACAGGACCCCAAATTTTCGAAGAGTCGAAAGCGTCACTCCAGGGACGGTCGGCAGCCAGGATAGGATGTTTTTGGGTGAAATCACCGATATTTTCACATCCGGCATAAATACTCCATTTACGGAAAAACTTGGAAATCTGGGCATTCATGATACGGAAAGAATCGAAACGATCCGCTTGTCCTGAATTTTCTGACACAGGAACGGGAATACGTCCCGGACCGTTGAATTGAGTGGTGAAATCGAATTGCCATTTCTTCATATTGGTGTAATATGACAAATTCAACAAGCCTTTGTATTTACTTTGCAGCGGAGCCCTCAACAGACGGCCGCCCATCGTGGTCTTCACATCATTGTAACGATAAGCACCCAAAACGTCGAACCGGGGGATCAATTCGTATTTCACTTCCACCTGATAACAATTGGAGTAAGAATCACCGTCTAAGTTATAAAAATTGACTTTTCCTACCTGAGTCTCATTATCGGCCACGACCTGATCGGTAAAGTTCGTCCGGTAATAATCGAGGTTGATATTCAGTATACGGTCGAACAAGAGAAATTTGCGGTTCAACTGTACTCCGAAATTCCAGGCTTTTTCCATATCCAAACGCTCTAATTCTTCGGGATGGGCTGCCAACAATTTATCGTTGACATATACCGAATTGGCAGAAGCCAACAGATAACTGTTATCGGCCAGGATGTTGGCTGTCCGGGCACCGTGACCGGCAGACACCTTCAACATCGTAAAATCGTCGGGGGCATAAGCCAGATGTAAACGGGGAGTTACAAAACTACCGAAAATATTATGGTAGTCATAACGCAGTCCGGCCATTACGGTCAATTTTTGCCAGAAAAGTCCGGTATACTGGAAAAAAGCCCCTCCTACCCGTTCGTTACGATCGAAATCTACGGTTGCCGTCTTTTGACCGGAACCCACTAAATAGTCGTTGAAGGATTCATCATAACGATCGAAATTAAAGGACAACCCCGCAGAATATTTCTGATTTTCATTCTGTCCGAATATAGACTGAAAAATATAGTTAGAAAAAACAGTCTGCTGACGGGCTTGATAATCACGGGCGCCATAATATGAATCCTGATCGTGATCGGTATAATTCACCAAAATCGCCATACTGGTATTCTCGTACTGCGGCATCAGATAACCCAACTTCAAAAAGCCTTCATACCGGCGAGAGTCGATGCCGATCCCATACAAAGTACCCTCTCCATAGCTACCCCGCATTTCCTTCCTAAATCCTTTCTGCCCTCCCAGGCGGGTTTCGTCGAGGAGCTTCCCTCCGAATTGCAAAAACCAAGTATCGGTCTTATATTGCCAGCGATTCATCACATTGTATTGGGTCGTTTTAGGCATATCCAAAAAGCCATCGTGGTTTCCATCGTGTTCCATAGTCAGCCAATCCCCATGAGCCAGGATGGCTGTGCTCCACTTGTCATTCAGACGGATGCCTGTATTGGCATTGAATTCGATCATCCCTTCACTATTCCCATAGGCATTGACAAAAATCTTTTCGCTCGTAGCAGGCTTTTTATAATCGACACTGATCTGTCCGGCAATCGCTTCATAGCCATTGATTACCGAACCGGCCCCCTTCGAAACCGAGATAGCGCTCATCCAAGGGCCTGGGACATAATTCAATCCGTATAATGCCGAAATCCCCCGAAAATTGGGCATATTCTCCGTCATCATCTGCACATATTTACCGGTCAGCCCCAACAACTGGATCTGTTTCGCCCCAGTCACAGCATCGGCATATGCCACATCTACCGAAGCATTGGTAGTGAAACTCTCTCCCAGATTACAACAAGCTGCTTTACACAATTCTTCGCCGGTGATCACCTGTTCGATCAGAGGCCCTCGGGTACTCATAATCGTCGTATTTCCCCGGGTGACCACTTTCACTTCATCGAGTACTTCTCCTGCCACCAATTCGATCTCGACCTGTTTATCCGTGCGTTTTACCGTAAGCGTATCGGTCCGGTACCCGATAAAGCTGGCGACCAAGCGCCCCGATTTATTCCATTTGATTTTGAAATGCCCTTCAGCATCCGTCACTACACCGTCTGTCGTTCCGGCCCAATAGACATTGGCACCCGGCAAACCGACCTTTTTTCCATTCTCCTGCTCGACCACCCGTCCCTTTATATCCTGGGCATATCCTCCCAGAGAGGCACATAACAGTACCATTAAACTGAACAATTTCATTTTTACACTATTTACCTTATGATTGAAGATTAAAAATGACAACACACCTTATCCAAATCCATGGTCAGGACTGACCGGCAAAAGGTTTTAACAAAGGAAAGTACACAACGATTCCAGCGAGGGCGGAATCCCGGGAAACTTCCGGTAAAAAGCAAAGCCATCCTTTCCGTCCCGCACAGCAAGAATCTGTATCGTCATCTCCCAACCGCATTCAGGTAAGGTAAATACGGAAAGTTGCATTTGTAAACCCCGCTCTACCAATGAAGAATCGGTCACTTTATAAAAATCATGACGGGAAGAAGCATGACAACAATCTTTGCAAAATTGCCGTTCCCCCTGACAACAGCCACATTCCTCTTCGCAAGGACATGTGTTCTCTGCAGGCAGGACTCTGACTTCGAGATATGTGCGGTCCGAATGAATACAACCCGACTGAGTTACATTCACTCCAATCAATGCCATCCCGGTAATAAGCAGCACTAACGTATGCAATATCTGTTTGCCCAATTTCAACATCGTTTGCAAATATATTCTTTTCCTTTAGAAAGCAACAGAAAGAAATAATTCTTGACAGAATTTTAACTAATAGATTCCTTTTGTCCTAGCCGAAAAAAATTGTATTTTCGTACGATTAAAATCTAGTAATAACTAACCTTTTTCATCATGTTGAGAAAAAATATACGGTCGTCTGTATTTGTATTACTTGCATTGGCTGCCTGTACAAGTAAAAATAATGTTAAAATTACCGGAGAGATCAAGGAAGCCGAAAATCAAAAAGTGTACCTGGAGCAGTTAAATGTCGATCAAGCTGTCATCATCGACTCGACAAAAACCGACCGGTACGGACATTTCACCTTTAAAACAGCAACATCCCTCCCCACTTTCTATAATGTAAAAATCGGTCCGAAGGAATTTATTACTTTCATTGCTGAACCGGAAGATCATATCGAATTGAGCGGAACGTTGAACGGACTTTCCCAGAATTACTGGGTAGACGGATCTGAAAATTCCCTTTGGGTAAAGCTGCTGAATTTTCAACTGAACAATACTCATGTCATGATGGATTCACTGAAGAAAAGCTTTGCCGCCCTTCCTGCCGAAGCGACCAGCGAACGTCAAAAAATTGCAGCCGCCTGGGATTCGATCGTGAACAAACAAATTAACTTTTCGAAGGATTTTATCCTGAAGCATGCCATTTCGCCGGCTTCCTATTATGCCTTGTATCAGAAATTCGATCAGGATAATTTCATCCTGAATCCGGATAACGATTTGCATTCTTATAAAGTCGTCGCCTCTTCGATGAAAGCGATGTATCCGGAATCGCAATATACGAAAGCGATCCTGAATCATTTAGACCAGATCAACAAGGCGATTCAAAACATGAAAATAAAACAATTGATCAACAACAGCGAAGGATCACTGCCGGAAATCCATCTTCCGAATGCACAGGGGGACACCATTGCCCTTAGTTCGCTGAAAGGGAAATATATACTGCTCGATTTTACTGTCTTGAACAGCAAAGACGGAGTCGGCTATATTCAAGAAATGAAAAAGATCTACAACAAATTTAAAAACCGGGGAGTTCAGATTTATCAGGTTTGTCTGGATCCGAACAAACTTGCCTGGCAAAGTCTCGTAAAACAGTTGGATATCAATTGGATTTGTGTCTGGGATCCGGATGGTTTGAAAAGCCGTGCTGCTCAGATGTGGAACATACAACGTGTACCTGCCAATTATATTATCAACCCTAAATTTGAAATTGTCGGGAAAAATCTGGCAGGCCAACGCCTGGAAGACCGTTTGAACGACCTTTTAAAATAATTTAAAATTACTCACCCCAAGAGCGAGAAAGAGGCAGAATCGATGAAAATCAGTGAGCGAATCCCCCATACAGAGCATACCCTCCGGCTCCAGGCTGGCAAAAAGGTTTATTTCGTTTCCGATGTCCATCTGGGTGCTCCTGTATTGGATAATGACCGGGAACGGGAAAACCGCCTGATCCGTTGGCTCGACACCATACGTCCGGATTGTGGCGAGTTGTTCCTGCTCGGGGATATCTTCGATTTCTGGTTCGAATACAAGCGGGCAGTACCCAAAGGGCATGTCCGCTTTCTGGCCAAGATATGCGAGTTTACGGACCAGGGCATACCTGTACATTTCTTTACGGGTAATCACGATATCTGGGCATTCGGTTATCTCCCGGAAGAATGCGGCGTGATCCTACATACTCACAATGAAATTTTCAGGATAGCCGGTAAGCGTTTCCTGATCGGACACGGAGATGCACTGAACCCACAGGATAAAGGATATCTATTCCTCTACCGTATTTTTCACAACCGTTTTTTACAACGGTGTTTCAGATGGCTACATCCGGATATCGGAATCCTGATTGCGCGGAAATGGTCGTCGCATTCCCGTCTGGAAAACGGCAAAATCGAAGCCGATGCATTCCGGGGAGCGGAAAAAGAAGAGATCGTCCGTTTTTGCCGGGAAGTGCTGCAAGGACAACATTTCGATTATTTCATTTTCGGACACCGGCATCTGCCTATCGATTTTACTCTTTCGCCAAGCAGCCGCTATATCAATACAGGGGACTGGATCACCTATTATAGTTTCGCCAGTTTCGACGGTCGGGAAGTAGTGCTCGAGACCGAAGATAAAAATCAGGATTTTCACTTTGATTTATTGTAAAATTATCTTAACTTACATACACTTAATCTTAAATCTGCGGTGTCATGTTAGTGAAGATATTTAGTGGTGCCGTCAATGGAATCGAGGCCACAACCATTACTCTGGAAGTTAACATCCTGAACGGTGCTAAATTTATCATTGTGGGCTTACCGGACAATGCGGTAAAAGAAAGTCAGCAACGGATCGATTCGGCCCTGCGGGAGATCGGTTCCCGGATTCCGGGCAAGCGGGTAATCATCAATATGGCTCCTGCCGATGTCAAAAAGGAAGGCTCTGCTTATGATCTCCCACTCTGTATCGGTATTCTGGCTGCCAACGAACAACTCTCGCCCGAAGGGCTGGAGAATTTTATGATGTTGGGAGAATTATCACTCGACGGAAGTTTGGTGGCGGTAAAAGGGGTACTTCCTATCGCTATCAATGCCAGGAGCGAGGGTTTCAAAAGCATTATCGTGCCGTTGGAAAATGCAAACGAAGCTGCTGTAGTCGAAGGTATACACGTCTATGGTTTCTCCCATATCCGGGAAGTCACCGATTTTCTGAACGGCAAACAGCAGGCAGAACCGTTCACCTTCGATCCGACCCTATCGGAAGTAACCAACGATCTTCTTTATGATTTTAAAGATGTGAAAGGGCAGGAAACCGTCAAGCGGGCTTTGGAAATTGCAGCCGCCGGTGCTCACAATCTTCTGATGGTAGGAGCACCCGGCTCGGGGAAGACGATGCTTGCGAGGCGTTTACCGGGAATACTCCCTCCGATGACTGTCGAAGAGTCGCTGGAAACCACAAAAATTCATTCCGTCGCGGGAAAACTATCCCGGAATTGTTCGCTGATTACGACCCGGCCTTTCCGTTCACCCCATCATACGATCTCTCCGATAGCCCTGATCGGCGGAGGAGCTTTTCCTCGTCCCGGTGAAATCTCTCTCGCTACAAACGGTGTTCTTTTCCTGGACGAGCTCACTGAATTTCAGCGCAATGTCTTAGAAGTTATGCGTCAGCCCCTGGAAGACCGGAAAATTACCATCAGCCGGGCCCGCTACAGTGTCGATTATCCGGCCAATTTTATGCTGATCGCTTCCATGAATCCTTGTCCCTGTGGTTATTATAACCATCCGACTAAAGAGTGTACCTGTTCGGGAAGTGCGATCCAGCATTATCTATCCAAAATTTCGGGTCCTCTGCTTGACCGGATCGATATGCATATCGAGGTTGTCCCGGTAGAACTGGAAAAAATTGCCGGAATACAAGAAGCCGACCCTAGTAGCGTAGTCCGGGCAAAGGTGATCGCTGCCCGCAACATTCAAACGGAGCGTTTTAAAGATTATCCGGGTATCTACTGTAATGCCCAAATGTCCCCGCCTCTGCTGAAACGCTTTTGTCCGTTGGATAAACAATGCCTTTCTTTATTAAAAATGGCGATGCAGAAATTCGGACTTTCTGCACGGGCTTATGACCGGATTATCAAACTCTCCCGGACAATTGCCGACCTGGCAAGTTCGGACCATATCCTGCCGCAACATATTGCGGAGGCTATTCAATACCGAAGCCTGGACCGGGAATCGTGGGGGAGTTAAGTGCGTATTTGAGACACTAAAGGCATCGGACATTTCAAGTCATGAATGGCAGAAAATAGCACATAAGAAACTGTTTAACAATGAAATGCCCCCCAAAATTGGGCACAAAACTTTTGGGGTACTTCAATTAGGTTGTTAGCCTCTTTTTTATCAGTTTGAAGACAAGACTTTTCGTATATCGTCGATACCCGGATTTGTTTTCACAATTTCACCCTGCGGATCTATCAGAAAAACGGTAGGTACCTGGCTGAATTTATAGGCCTGACGTACTTCGCTGTCTTTGAATCCTTTCAGATCCGCCAGTTGTGTCCAGTTGACCTGATCGGTTTTTATTGCTTCCAGCCATTTCTCTCTGTTATCGTCCAGAGAAACGGAAATCACTTCCAGTCCTCCGGCTTTGAGTTCCGGATAAAGCTTGAACAATTCCTTGTTCTTTTTCCGGCAGGGGGCACACCAGGAAGCCCAGAAGTCCAGAAGGACATATTTTCCCCGGAAGGAAGACAAGCGTATGGGTTTGTTGTTGGGATCCGGTAATTCGAAATCAGGAGCCACCCCCGTCAGTTGTCTGTTTTTCAGATTGTTGTAAGAATTGATCAAATGGGTCTTCATGGCATTCTCGGGCATGTTATTCCCTAAAATCTCCATTACTTTGGTAAAAGCATTGTAATCATGTTCCAGGAATAGCAGGATTTCCTGAGCCAGGTATTGGGAAATTTCAGTACCCTTGAAATCCTGAATTCCTTTCAGGATATAATCGTATTGGGCCTGAAATTTTTCTCCCAGTAGTTCTGACCTCTGAGCTTTTACCAGAATGTCCGAGATGGTGTCATAGCCTTCGCACAACCGGTTGTATTCATCCGTCAGGCGGTCCAGTTCTTTCCGGAAAGTGATAAAACGGTTTTGTAAAGAATTGGCATCATCTGAAATGAAATAATACTTATCGTTTTCCCGAATCAGGGTATAATTTTGATTTTCTGCAAACAAAGGAATATCTATGTAATCTTTTTTCAGACGGACTTCTAACATTTGGCCGGGTGTAATATCACTCTTTATCAGAAAACTGCCGTCTTCATTCAGCACTCCCGAAAGGATAGCACTGTCACCTTTCCCTTGCGGAATAAAAACATCTATAGTCTTACTCTTTAATGTCTGATTGAATTTACCACTGACCTGAAAACTGGGCTGGGGGTGGCAAGCCACTACCCCAAGCCATAGAAATAGATAAATGAAATATTTCATGGATGAATTAATTTAAGTATTTCGCCACTTTTTCGCCTACTTCCGTACCCCTTAATCCCTTTTCAAGTATAATTCCTTCCGGAGAGATCAGGATAATAAACGGAATGCCGTTGAAATTGTAGAGTTTACCGGTAATGTTTTTGGGATCGTTTAACTGCAGGTAGTCCAATTGCTCTTCTTTTACAGCTTTTTGCCAGGCTGCTTCGGAGTTGTCGATGGATACTCCGATCAGTTGCAGTCCCTTATCTTTGTATTCTGCATAAACCTTTTTCAGGTTCGGAATCTCTTTCCGGCAGGGACCGCACCAGGAGGCCCAAAAGTCGATCAAAGTGTATTTTCCCCTTAATGAAGACAGTTTCGTGAGCTGCCCGTTCAGGTCTTTCAATTCAAAATCCGGAGAGGGCTGACCGATTTCACACCCCTTTTCCAGGTTTATTTTTTCCTGCATTTGGATAAGGCCGTAGCAATTCCGGATACTGGGGTCGAATTGTTTCAGTAACTCTTCGAGTTCAGGGGCTGACCTGTAATTGTTATACTGGTAAATGATCAGTGCCAGGGCTTTACTTTTTCTCATCTGTGGTATCAGAGTCAACAGCTGCTGAGATTCTGATTTTTGCAAAGAATCGAGCTTGTCACCGGCTGTTTTAAGGACATCCAGATTTTCTTGTGTCTGAGAAACTCTGTTGTATCGGTCGAATGCTTTGTTGTAAGCCACGGAAGCCTTTTCAAGTTCCTCCCTTACCGGCAGATTGCGGAAAATATTTTCATACTCGGCCATCATAGGAGAACCTTTAATGTAATTCTTCGATACCTGTTTGTCTTTTATCACTGCACTGATTTCAATATCCGGTGAATCAGCGAAAAGAAAGAGGGTCGGAATGGACATCGAAGGTCCTAATGGGCCTACAGACGGAACATAAAGAAAATAGTAACTGCCATCTCCGGTTTCCAGATTGACTGTAATTTCAAATTTGTCATTTTGAGCATTCACTTTTGCAATCTCTTTCTGGATTGAATTGAGAAATACAATTTCGTTATTGCCTAAGCCCTTGACAACTCCATGAATTTTTACTTTTTCAGGAGCCGCACTTAAAGATATAACTGTAGTCAGGAATAATATAGTAAAAAGGATTAATTTCATATGTGGAATATTAGAAGGAGGGTGTGTCAAAATGCGTGTTTCGATAAATTATATAGTTGCAATTTATTGATAATCAATATTGAAAAGCCACTAAAAATACGAAAATTTGCATTTTGACACACCCTCTTGTTCGATGTTTATCTGGGATTATCTACGATATTGCTATTCAGGCTTCTCACTTTGGGAGCAATGGGGAAGAGGTATTGATTGGAATTGGGGACGAGGGTAAACGTTTGGTCTTTAAATACCCTGGTCACCGTTTTTGTATAGATACCTTCTTTAGCCAGACGTTTCATATCGAAAAACCGCATTCCATGGAAAGGAAGTTCACGCTGACGTTCCTGAAGTACTGTTTCCAGCAATTTGCTGTCAGGGACATTCAAAGGCTGATAGGGAGCTATGATCCTGTTTTTTCTCAACTGATCCAATACCTGCAGACATTTATTATCCCCTTTACGGGCCATACATTCGGCTTTGATCAGTAGCATTTCCGGAACACTGATGTTGTAATCCAGTCCCTGCAGATAAGTTGGGTTTTTATCAGACCGTGGTTTTCCACCTCTGTCCAAGCGGGTGAAATTGAATTTGTAACGTAAATCCACCAAAGTGTCATAACAGGCAACCTGCTCGTCACTCAGCTGATGGGCTGAATTTAATGTAGAGAAACCACAGCCTCTGTACATCAAACATTCCGGAGATACCCGGTAATTTGCCGGGCGGTTGTTAATGCCGGAATATGGCCTTTCCGGATTTTTAAAACTATATGTATTGTAATCCAATAATGTACTATTTTGCTCCAGTGCCAGATTTGCACTTTTGAGTGCATTATCGAAATCCCCGAGGGTAAGATAAATTCTGGCTGCCAGGGCATATCCTCCTCCTCTGGAAATCCGGTATTCATTCGTCACTTCTTCTGCAAGGTATTCTGGATGTGCAATATCCTCGAGCATTTGTTTTACCACCTCGGCTACCGTTGCTCTTGACAACTTGGCCTCCAGGTCGGAATCAAGACGTAAGGGGACACTCAGATCTTTATCAGCAGTTTTCGGGTCGTATGCTTTTCCATAGCAGTTATTCAGGAACCAATAATAGTAAGCCCGGTTAAAACTGGCTTCTGCTTTGATTCGTTTCCTGTCTGCCTCGTTGCCGTTAGCTGCTCCGTCTACACGTTCGAGAACCAGATTGAACGTATAGATTTTACTGTAAGCATTATTCCATACATTGTCATCTTCTGTTGCAGTATAGAAAGCATCCTGCCATAGGTATGCTTTGCCTGTCGACCTGGTAAAGAAAGAGGTGACAGTAGCTTCATTCAGGGTGATATTATCTCCACACATATCAACAAGGGGGTAGGCTCCGCTCGGATGACTGGGATCAGCCATCATTTCGTCGTAATCCTGTAAATTCTGGGGTAATAACTTCCCTTTCGGGGTGACATCCAAGAAATCGTCGCAACTACAAAACAGGCCTGCGATTAATGTGTATATAAGTAATTTTTTCATTTTCGTTTGTTTTAACGTTAGAATTCTACTCTTAAACCAAAGGTAAAGGAGGCAGGTTCGCTGAGGCTAAGGGTTCCATGTACCGGGTCAACGAATTCCGGATCGATCTTTTCTTTGTTCTTGGTCCACATCCACAAAGTATTGGCTTGTGCTGTAAGGCTGATCCTTTGGAAAGGGGTAGATTTGATCCAATTTTTCGGTAATTCATAGTTTAACAGGATCTCACGCAGACGGATAAAACCTCCTTTGCGGATACTGTTGGAAGAATACTGGGCGATGTTGGCCCGGTTTTGGGTATAATGTTCCCAAGTCAGCATTGCAGGAATATCCGTGATATTTTCATCTCCTTCTTTTTTCCAGCGGTTAGCCACTAAATTGCTCAGATCGGTATTTTCCAGTGGGTTCATGCTCGGGTATTCCATACGGAATACATGCCCGAAGTTATAAATGAAGGAAAACATTAAAGTGATGTTTTTATATTTAAAATCAGTGGAAATACTACCGTTGTATTTAGGCAGATAAGTACCGCTGCATTCCAGAGATTCCAGGGAGATCTCTTTTGTCTTATTGCCTTCAGCATCGAAAGTCTGGGGATCACCGGTATTGTCGAGTCCTGCCCAACGATAACTCCAGATAGCTTCACGTGCATAACCTTCAACAAACCGAGTAGTTCCTGATGGACGGTTGTATTCCGGTGCTCCGTCTGAAATGTTGTTCTTTACAATCTTATTTTTATTATAGCCAAATACGAAATTCAGGTTCCAGTTGAACGCAGCTGTTCGGATCAGGTCTGTATTCAGCATGATTTCCACACCCCGGTTACGCATATCAGCAGCATTGATTTTGGTACCGGTGAACCCCAATGTCGGGTCGAGCATGACATTCCCTAACAGATCATAGCTATGTTTGTCATAGTATTCTACCGAAAGGTTTAGACGGTTGAATAATTCTGTTTCCACACCGATATTCAGAGTTTTCGTACGTTCCCATCTTAATTTCGGGTTAGGTGGATTTTGTACCCGGGTATAGTATCCGCCGAATACATTGCTGAAATAACGTCTGGCCACAAGTAGGGGCGTTGTTGCTCCGGAACGGTCAAAGTTTCCGGTCAGACCGTAAGTGATTCTCGGAACCAGACGGTTAATCACTTCCGAATGGAAGAATTTTTCTTCCTGTACATTCCAGCTGGCTCCGACAGACCATAATGGATTACGGCGATATTTCTTGTCTGCACCGTATAAATTTGACTTGTCGATACGGAATGTTCCGCTGAGGGTATATCTGCGGTCGTAAGTATATACCAGTGAACCATAGAATGATACTTCCCGGCTATCGTTGAAAGAAAACCTGTCGTAGTTGGCAGCATCGTAATAGTAGGTCCTTCCGTTCCACCAATTGACTCCGTTATTGGCTATTGTCGCCTGATCGAATACCTGCCAGGTTTGTAATTCATCATTATAGCCCAGTTTACGGGTTTGTGTGGACTGACTGGTATGTTTACGCATATCGAATCCTGCAATAGCATTTACGTAATGCTCTTCGTTTGCACCGAACATTTTATTCAATGAGAAACCGGCTTTGAAAGAATGGGTGGTTCCGTCGACATTCCTCTGATCTAATACATTCCCATTGGGAAGGTTGTATACTAATTTATTGTTTTCCTCAGATGTGAATTGATTGATAATATCTTTTCTGATGGAATAGGATTCCTGGTCCTGAAGGTTTTTGTTTTCTTCGTGAGTCCTTTCGTACTGATAATCGGCGGAAACTTTCAATCCATCGATGATATTAACATCGAGGCCGAATTTTGTACGCACACTGAGTGAATTGGTTTTGTCATTGGCCAGGTCAAGTTCGTCCAGAATATTATAACCATTGTCTTTGTATCCCAATTCCATCAGACGCTGATTTTCCACTATGTTGAAATTGCTATAATCCTGTATACGTTCTCCTGTTTTTTCATCGGTAAGCATCTGATAGGGTAAGATATTCTGAATGGAACTGCTGATATCAGTATAACCGTTGTTGATTTTGTCGTAAATTACGTTGATATCGGCACGCAAGGTTAATTTCGGATGGAGTTCATAGCTGTTTTTAGACATGATATTGATAGACTGGTCTTTATCTCCTTTATAACCGGAATGTGAGCCCATGTAGTTGGCTGAGAGGAAATAAGTCAGTTTATCACTTCCCCCGTAAAATGCAAGATTGTGATGCTGTGTAAAAGCATTCCGCAGTAATTTGTCTTTGATTTGTTGTTTGTTGGACTTGCTTCCGATGGCATTCAGCCGGTTCAGTAAGCCTTCCCGGTCGATCTTTCCTTGTTCAAAGTCGAATATGGCTTCATAAGAAGGAGAATATCCGGAAGATGATCCATCGAAAATATAGCTCCCGATCAATTCTTTATCGAATGCTTCCAGGTCGTAATCGACAATTGTTTTACCGTCGGCACGTCTGAGGTCATCGTAATCGAATTTGCTGCTGACCTTGACATTTCCGGAATAAGAGATACGTGATTCTCCTTTTTTCCCTTTTTTGGTTTCGATAACAATAACGCCGTTTGAAGCCCGGGCTCCCCAGATCGCAGCGGCAGCAGCATCTTTCAATATGGAGATCCGTTCTACCAGGTCCATATTCTCAGGCAGCTTGTCTACTTCAAAGCCATCGACGATGTATAATGGTTTAGTGCCGGCATTGATAGAACTACCTCCCCGGATACGAATGTCATTTTTATAGACTGTCAAGCCAGGTACAGCCCCCTCTAACAGCCGGTCCAGTCCTATACTGCTTCTGAGTTCGATGGTTTCCGGTTTTAGTGTAGAGAAGGAACCGGTAGTATTGATTTTACTCAGGGTCTGATAACCGGTACATACTACGTCGTCCAAAGTCTGGCTGTCTATCAAAAGGGTCACATCGTAGACTGTTTTATTGGGTATTAATTTAACGCTTTGTGTTTTCATTCCGACAAAAGAAAATTCCAGGGTTGCAGTTTCTGCATTCGGGACTGCAATAGAGTATTTTCCGTTAACATCTGTCGCGACGCCAATAGATGTTCCTTTTATCAACACCGTTACTCCCGGTAGACGCTCTCCTTTTTCATCGAAAACCTGCCCGGACACCTTCACGGATTTTTGTATGACTTCCTTAGCTTGACGTTCCCTGATCACGATTACCCCCCTACTCACCTCATAACCAAAATGTGTACCCTCGAAGATTCGATTCAAGACCTCCTTGACCGTAACTTTTTCCAACTTCATATCCTTACAAGAAACATCTCTCAACACATTTTCGTTATAAAGGATATTCACCCCACTCTGATCCTTAATCTTCATCAACACGCTACTTAATGTTTCTGAACGTGTTTCCAAAGAAATCATCTTGTCCTGCGCACTCGCTGAAGTTGGTAACAGAACAACAAATCCAACCATCAGAAAATAAACCAAACGCATAACTAAAAATTTTTTTCTCCAACAAAGGGATGACATATAATCATCCAATCGTTTTTTCTTCATAAATTTGCTAAACATTTTATTTGTATTAAATGAATAATATGTAAACGAGAGGGTATAAGATAGTTGGTAGCTTGTTATACCCTCTTTTCTTTTATTAATTTCCTTTCCGTATATATACCGTTCGGTTCTTTACTTCAAATTTCACATTTACCCCAAGTTCAAAAAGAGAAAGAAATTCTTGTATACCTGTAAATCTATCCAGGTTTCCAGAAAATTCTAACGCTTTCAAAGTACTGTCTTCAAACACGACTTCCACGTTATACCATCGTGATAATGTCTTCATAATCATGTCTAGCGTCTCCCCCTGGAAGGATAAACGGTTATCTTTCCAACCGGTATAATGATTTACATTTACTTTCCGAACGATCGATTGCCTATTTTCTTTTTCAAATATCAGCTGTTCCTCCGGTTTCAAAATCACAGACGGGTTTATTTCATCATCAAATTTCACTTTACCATTTACCAAGGTTATAACCAGCGCTGTCTCATCCGAGTAACATTTCATATTAAACTCCGTTCCTAAAACTTTTATATCTCCTAAATCGGTCTTTACAACAAATGGAGCTTCTGCATTTTTTACGACTTCGAAATAAGCCTCTCCTTTCAATTTCACCTCCCTCATATTTCCAGAGAAAGCCAATGGATATTCCAGGCGGGAATCGGCATTGAGCCAAACGCGCGTACTATCGGACAGGGTTAATAAATACATGCCTCCCCGGGGGACAATCAGTGTATTGCTTGCTTCTGTATCGGAGGTAACCGCTTGCCGGCGGGTATATTCCAATCCGTTCGAATCAGCAGTGATCCACATGCCGTTTTTCTCCTGTAATTTTTGGTTTTGTTTTCCGAGTAGGATCTCTTGTCCATCAGTTTTCACCAATATTGCTTTCATTTCGGCCGGACGGGGTTCTGCGGGTTCCCGAGTGGTGACGACAGGTTGAACTTCTGTTTCCTGCCTGAAGAAATACAATAACCCGCAAGCTATCACCAAACAGGCTGCAACACTTATCCGGACCAGATACCGTAAGTGTTTTTTTCTGGTTTCCCGGCTTTTCATCTGCCGGAAAGCGTCATAGCTCCGATAGCGCTCCCGGGCCTGTAGTTTGGTCATCAAATAATCGGCATCCTGTAAATTTCCGACCAGTGGGTCCTGTCGGGTTCCACTTGCTTTTTCCTCACCCAATAAACCGGACAACGCCTCTTCTACGGCAACTTTCGAACGGTCTGTTATTTCTTCCCATTTCATGTTTTCTGGTTTAAAATCACTAACAGACACCACGACACAAGAAACGGGTGACAAAAAACGAAAAAATGTGTTAATAACCGAAAAGCAGAGGCAAAACAATGGCCCACAATTCGCTCAGTTGCTCACGCAGAAAATGGTAGGCCCTTTTTTTCTGGGTCTTTACGGTATTTTCCGAGATACCGAGCTTTGCAGCGATCTCTTTTACCTTTTCGCCTTTCATACAAAGTAAAAGGATCTCCCTTTGTTGCTCAGGTAAACCGGAAACGACAGTATAAAAGCGGGTAATGGCTTCTTCTTCTAAAGCCATTGCCATTCCTTCTTCCTCATCTTCGAGGACCCTATCCATCCATTCTTCGTGAAGTCTCCGGGCTCTTTGCTGAGATCGTACAAAATTGAGTGAAGCGTTGTAAACAGAACGGTAAAGATAGGAGGTAATAACTTTGATCTCCCGGAAACAGACGGAAGAATGCCAGAGGCGGACCAGACATCCTTGTACAATGTCTTCTGCGGCATTCTCGTTCCGGGTAATCCTGGCGGAATAACAACATAAAGGGGCATAGAAATATTGATAAAGCTCATTCCAGGCCTTATCTTCCTTACGGTTAACTCCTTCTAAAAATTCCACCCGTTCCATTGCAGAGCATATTTCCCTACAAAACTAAATAATTATTTCAAAGAATCGAAAATGCGTTATCCGGAAATAATCGATAATCTTGTTTCATTCGACACACCCATAGCTAAAGACAAGAGCAGGAGGAAAAGTAAAACCATTCGATAGCAAAAAAAAAAACTACAAGATTTTTCCTGTAGTTTTCATTTTCACTATTTTATGGATAGTATCGGCAACAATCGCTTTCTCCGTTTTCCCTGTTTTATCCGTTTAAACCGTAAATCACACCCGGCTCAAAATATCCTCCAAACCTTCGAAATGGTTTTTATAGTCTTCCAGAGACCGGCGAATCACTTCATAAGCTTCTTCCCTGCCATAAACATGAGTAATCTCGACCTTACGCTGGCCTTCTTCACCCGGCATATCTTTATAGGTGAGGAAATAGTGTTTCAAACGATCGACGACAATGTGCGGTAATTCGGAAATATCATTATATACGTTGTACGTAGCGTCGTGTTTCAACACAGCAATGATTTTATCGTCTGCCTCATTACCGTCGAGCATCCGGAAGCCACCGATCGGACGTACCCGGGCAATGATATCTCCATGCGAGATAGTTCTTTCTGTCAGTACACAAATATCCAAGGGGTCACAGTCGCCCTGAATATCTGTCCGCTGCGTTTGCTGCATCGCATATTCGGCGACCAAACCACCGCAATAACTTTGCGGAATAAAGCCATAGAGAGCCGGTACCACATTCGAATACTTCTGAGGACGGTCGATCTTGATGTATCCGCTGACTTTGTCCAATTCATACTTTACTGTATCTGTAGGTACCATTTCTATAAATGCAGTAACCACTTCCGGAGCATCGTCACCTACTTCCAAACCATGCCAAGGATGTGATTTATATCTCAATCCCATCAGACGAGCTATCGGGTCGTTAATCTTATTACCCATATTACTTTTGTGTTAAATTTATTTATTGGTGTTAAATAATGCTTGTTCGATATATTCTATCAAAATATGAATGATTTTGATGTGTATTTCCTGAATACGATCGCTATACTTATTCCAGGGTACTACGATAGTTATATCACATTTTTCTTTCATTTTTCCTCCTGTCTTTCCTGTCAGTCCGATCACCTTCATTCCTTTGACATGAGCAGTGTCGATGGCCTGTAGTATATTGGAAGAGTTACCGGAAGTACTGATCGCTAAGAGCACATCTCCCCGATTACCCAAAGCCTCAAGGTATTTCGAGAAAACCGAGTCGAAACTCATATCGTTCGATACACAGGTGAAATGGGAAGGATCGGCAATTGCAATGGCCGGCAGGGCAGCCCGCTCATGACGGAAACGTCCCGTAAGTTCTTCGGCAAAATGCATGGCATCACACAAGGACCCTCCATTGCCACAACTAAACACTTTTCCCCCTTGCCGGAACATATCTACCAGCAGATCTCCGGCATTTTTTACTTGTCCGAGATTTTTCTCATCGGAAATAAAAGCTTCCAGCACCTGCTGTGCTTCTAAAAAACTATTTTTGATCAGATCCATAATTTCCTTTCCCCTCTATTTAATATTATTCATTTTTTTCTGCTTTCCACTCGACGATCATTCCCCTATCCCGCTTCAACATATGCGCAGGAACTACGGATTTAATCTCATCACAAAGCAAAGTTATCAAACGTTGTTTGGTGAAATGCCGGGAATAAATGACACTTACTTCGCGCAGAGGCTTCGTATTAGCGATAGACCTGACCTGTTTCTTTTTTTCGGGCGACATATATTGCAAGGCCAGTTCAGGAATCAAAGTGAAGCCTCCTTCCACATCTACAATCCGCATCAGCGTTTCGAGGGAATTACTTTCGAACTCGAAAGGCAGATTCTTATGCTGGCTCGCAGACATTTCACAAAGGTTGACGACCTGATTACGGAAACAGTGGCCATTTCCCAGCATCCAAATGTCAGAGGTAACGATATCTTCATGCCCGACTTCTTTTTTCTTCAGCAATTCGCTATCAGGATGTGCATATACCAACATCTCTTCGTAGAATACGGGACGCTCGACAATTTTTTCGTCGTGGTAAGGGGTAACGAATAAGCCGACATCGAGCATATCACGTTTCAGCCGGCGAATGATCTCTTCGGAGACCAATTCTTCGACCTCGACTTTTACTGCCGGATATTTGCGGATATAGGGCCCGATGAAAACCGGTAACAGGTAAGGAGCCAGTGTCGGTATGATTCCGATTTTCAGTGTTCCCTCGACCTCTTGCTGTTCTTCCTGAATGATCTCTTTTATCCGTTGCGTAGCGGATAAGGTCATACGTGCCTGTTCGATTAATTTTGCCCCGAGATCGGTCGGTACGACAGGTTGTCTCGAACGGTCGAAAATGATGACTCCCAGCTCATCTTCAAGCTTTTTTATCTGCATGCTTAAAGTGGGCTGGGTTACGAAACATTTTTCTGCAGCTGTAGCAAAATGACGATATTCATCGATAGCAACGATATATTCCAGCTGGGTCAGTGTGATCATTCAGGTCGTGTATTTGAGATTTTTATTCGAAAAAGTCTTTTACCTTGCGGAAAAATCCTTTTTTATTTTCGACATTGGACGGTTTCAAGAAGCTACGTTCTTTCAAATCCTCCATAGTTTTTTTATCCTCTTTAGAAAGATTTTTGGGAATCCAGACATTCACTTTGACCAACAAATCTCCTTTACCATACCCATTGATGTCGGGAATTCCTTTCCCTTTCAAGCGCAGGATTTTTCCGGGTTGTGTACCGGGTTCTATCTTCACTTTTACTTTCCCCTCGAGTGTCGGGATTTCGACGGAATCGCCCAATACAGCTTCGGGGAAACCGATGAAGGTATTATATAACAGATCGTTTCCATCGCGCACCAACTCGGGATGTTCGATTTCTTCGATCAATATGATGAGATCACCGTTTACTCCTCCCCGACGGGCAGCATTTCCTTTTCCACTCAAAGACAACTGCATGCCATCAGCCACTCCGGCCGGGATATTCAAGGTAATCACTTCTTCGGAAAGCTGAACACCTTCTCCGTTACAATGGGAACATTTCTCATTGATTATCTTGCCTTCTCCTTCACAAGTGGGACAAGTAGATGTCGTTTGCATGGCACCCAGGATGGTATTCTGTACCCGGGTGATCTGTCCGGTACCATGACAAGTGGAACAGGTGGAAAAAGAGTTACCGTCTTTTGCTCCGGTACCGTGGCAGTGGGTATCAGCAACATATTTCTTTACTTTGATTTTCTTTTCTACGCCTGTAGCCACTTCCTCCAGGGTCATCTTCACTTTCACTCTCAGGTTGGTTCCCCGATTCACCCGTCTGGCTGAACGTCCTCCGCCTCCAAAACCACCGAAGCCACCGAAACTACCGAAAATATCTCCGAAATGTGCGAAGATGTCGTCCATACTCATTCCTGCCCCGCCGAAACCTCCGGCTCCTGCCCCCATTCCGGCATGTCCGAACTGATCATAGCGACGGCGCTTTTCTTCATTACTCAATACATCATAAGCCTCTGCCGCTTCTTTAAATTTTTCCTCTGCTTCTTTATCTCCCGGGTTTCTGTCAGGATGATATTGTAAAGCGAGCTTCCGATAAGCTTTTTTTATCTCGGCCGCTTCAGCATTTTTAGCCACCCCCAACACTTCGTAATAATCTCTTTTTTCAGCCATTACTTTTATATTTGATTATAGGTTCCGGATTTGGGGTTACCGCTGTAATCCAAAATCCGAATTTCCAGACACACCTTCTGTTCCAATCGTGGATTTATTATTCACCGACAACTACTTTAGGAAAACGGATTACTTTATCATGTAAGGTATATCCTTTCTGAATGCAATCGACGACTTTTCCTTTCAACTCTTCGGCAGGAGCCGGAATCTTCGTTACCGCTTCCTGCAATTCAGGATCGAAATCGGTATGCAGGCATTCCATTTCTTTCACTCCCTGCTGAGATAAGAAATCCCTGAAGTTGGCATAGATCAATTCAACTCCTTCGCGTAAAGCCGGCACATCTTCGGCCGTTTCCATACTTTTCAGAGCTCTTTCGAAATTGTCCATAACAGGCAGGATTTTTTCCAGAATTTGTTCTCCTGCGTTCTTCGTCAATTCCATTCTTTCTTTAAGGGTACGTTTACGATAGTTATCGAATTCAGCCGACAAACGCAGGTATTTATCATTTATTTCAGACAATTTTTGTCCCAGTTCTTCTATTTTCTGGTCTTTATCTTCTTTTTTCGCTTTGGCGTGTTTTTCTTTGGTTTCTTTCTCTTCTTTTACATCCCCGGCGTTTACTTTATCTTTCAATTCTTCCTGTGCTTCAGTATCCTTTACATCTTTAGACATGGCGTTTATTTTAATTATTTACACTATCTTATCAACAAGTATTACGCAAATAGAGTATCCCCGGATACTATAAAAATTGCTAAAGCAAAACTAAGCAAAAACTTTGCCAATACCAAACCGCTGACAGGCGTGGTTGTCATTCTGTTAATGCGGCAGTTTTTGCTGACAATGTGGCACCCAAACCGGTCTGTTTATTGTTTTTTCCTGGAAAAGTTCAATTTGCCTTCATCGGCAAAACTGTAATAGGCATTTTCTCCGACGATAATGTGGTCATAGAGCTTGATATCGAGCAGTTGTCCTCCCTCATAGATTTTTCGGGTAATCAGCTCGTCGTATGTGCTAGGGACCAAAGAGCCTCCCGGATGATTATGGGCAATAACGATATAAGTGGCTTTCATGTCTAAAGCCCCCCGGAAAAGTAATCTGACATCGATCACCGTTCCGTCCATTCCTCCCGACGATAAGCATTCACATCCTTTCACCTGGTTGGAATGTGTCAGATAGATGACCCAAAATTCTTCATGATCCAAGTCTTCGATAAAAGAGCGGATATACCGATAAGCCTCCCTGCTAAAGCGGATCACCGATTTCATTCTTTTGGTCTCGGGCCGCCGACGCCGTCCGATCTCTATCGCTGCAACAATAGCAGTGGCCTTAGCCATGCCTACCCCTTTATACTTATTTATCAACTCCCTGACCGAGCGTCTGGCCAATTGGTTCAAGTCGTTGTTATTATCGGCGAGGATTCGCCGGGCCAACTCCAAAGCTGTCTCTCCTCCGACACCGGAACGAAGCAAAATAGCGAACAACTCACTGATCGAAAGCGCAGCAACACCCTTTGTAAGCAATTTTTCCCTAGGCAGTTCATCAGCAGCCCAGGAATTCATCGGTAGATACTGATCACCCATAACGCAAAAGTTTTAGATAAACAATTTACGAAAAATATGGGAGATAACAAAGAAAGGAGATGAGTAAAACTCATCTCCTGTATATCGGTTTAGAGAATAAACGAATTACAGTTTATTGACGTGCAAAGCCAATTTAGATTTCAAATTGGCAGCTTTATTATCATGGATAATATTTTTCTTTGCCAATTTATCCAGCATAGCAACTACTTTCGGCAGTAATTCAACTGCTACAGCACGATCAGTTACCATACGTAATTTTTTCACCGCATTACGGGTCGTTTTAGCATAATACCGATTATGTTCTCTTTTAGTTGCAGTCTGTCTGATTCTTTTTTCTGATGATTTATGATTTGCCATCTCTACAAATATAAAAATTCAACTTTTCAAGTAGTCTGTACGGGAATCGAACCCGTGTTACAAGAATGAAAATCTTGCGTCCTAACCCCTAGACGAACAGACCTTATGTCTTTCGTAGTCTGTACGGGAATCGAACCCGTGTTACAAGAATGAAAATCTTGCGTCCTAACCCCTAGACGAACAGACCATAGTTTTGCTTAGCGGATGCAAATATACGGCAAATTTATTTCCTAGCAAAAAAAATATCTTTTTTTTTCTCAAAATCCTCAATATTTTATCTAACCTCCTATTATTTAGCAAAATAGGACAAGAAAATGTAAAATAAAAAAACAGTTTGTACTTACCGATGTAAAGCCCGACTAAAATTCAAACTGGAATCTCAATTATATTCCATTTCCCAAGCGAATCATTACCTTTGTATGCAATATAAATTGGAAACCAATAAGTATAACCAGTCATGGGTAAATTATATTTAATTCCTACTCCCGTAGGGAATATGGAAGATATCACATTACGTGCACTTCGTTTATTGAAAGAAGTGGACCTGGTTTTAGCAGAAGACACGCGTACCAGTGCCAAGCTATTGAAGCATTATGAGATCACCACTCCCCTGCTTTCTCATCATAAATTCAACGAACACCAGCAAGTAGACCGGATAGCGGAAAGACTGGAAAGAGGAGAGAATATAGCCCTGATCAGTGATGCCGGTACTCCGGGAATTTCCGACCCAGGCTTCCTGCTCACCCGTACCTGCATAGAACGGGGAATAGCCACGGAATGCTTGCCGGGAGCGACTGCTTTCGTTCCGGCCCTGGTCAATTCAGGATTTCCTTGCGACCGTTTCTGTTTTGAAGGATTTCTGCCCCAGAAAAAAGGCCGGCAAAAGAAGTTGAGTGCCTTAGCAGAGGAAAACAGAACTATGATTTTTTATGAATCCCCGTTCCGTCTGGTAAAAGCCCTGGAACAAATGGCAGAGGTATTCGGCCCGACCCGTCATGCTTGTGTGGCCCGGGAAATCAGTAAAATGTTCGAAGAATTCAAAAGAGGGACTCTCGAAGAACTGGCCGGCTGGTATAAACAAAACGGCGTGAAAGGAGAGATTGTGCTGATCGTCGCCGGTAAAGACTATAACCTGGCAGAAGAGGAAGGATTACACATCGAAATCGAAGAGGAAGAGTAACAAGAAAGGTTCAGGTAAATAAATGACGTGTACTATCAAGCTGAATGAAGCAAAATAATACACGTCATCAATAGTATTATCTATTTCCTGAATATTTCTCTCCTAATCGGATGTTTTCCGGGCCATCTCGATCATCTGGCTCAATTCGGCTACGATTTCCTCATCACTGCCGGCGGCTCCCGTTACTTTAAAGCGGATATTCCCCTGCGGATCGATCACAAATTTGGCGGGGATACCGTTTACTCCATAACTTTTCACTACAGTGTTAGCCTTCGTTTCCGGGTCTTTCAAATCCATCAGCAACCGGAAAGAATAGTTGTTCTCTTTCAGAAATTTGACAGCCGATTCAGTAGCATTCTCCTCTCGTTCCCAAGTATGGATAAACAAGAATACCACCTCCGGATCGTTTTTGTATTTATCCACGGCTTTTTGCATGGCCGGGAACGAGCGCTTGCAGGGTCCGCACCAGGTGGCCCAAAAATCCAAAACGACCACTTTCCCACGCAGTTCACTCAGTTTCACCACATTCCCTTCTGTATCCGTCAAAGTGAAATCCGGTGCGGGTTCAGAAATTATACTTTCCGCCACTTCCCGTCTTTTCTGATCTGCCCGGGCTTTCCGTAATCCTTCGATATAACTGTCGAATCCTTGATCAGACCCGTTCATCGTCACGTATAAACTTTTGAGTTTTTCCAATAATCGGGCATCGAAATTCCCTTTTCTGACCATCTCCCATAAACACAAAAATGCTTCCATCGGGCGTCCGGCCTCAGCTAAAGCTGCTGCATAAACAGGAGTTCGCCGGTCTGCCGGTAATTTTTCCAAAGCTTCCAAGGCTTCGGCTTTACGCCCCAATTGGTAGCAAATATCGGCATAAGCAGACAAATAAGACGGATAACCAATCATGGCAAAACGGCTCCTTTCTCCACCCTCTTTTTGCACACTTTCCACATTTTCCACAGCCATTTTATAAAGTTCAGCAGCCTTTTCCAAATCCCCTCTATCTCTCAAATAGCCAGCAATGACACTATATCCTTCACCACGCCATACTTTCGAAACCAAGGCCTTGGCATATAGCATCGCCTTATCCGCCTCCCCGGCAGCTGCCCAAGCAGCCCCCACGTCACAACGCACATAATCGTATACAATATCCTCTCCCAGTTTCTCTACGGGAAAACGTTTTAGCCACGCCAAATACAACTTTTCTTTTTTTACCGGATCTTTTTCATCATAAATCGTACTCACTGAAGAATTTCGGGCGTATTCTCCTCTCGGAAACTTCTTTTTGACGACCGCCCATATGGAATCTACCGTCTTTTCCATTCCCAAATCATAAAAAGCCTGTGCTACTTCACGATATACCCGTTCATCATTCCCTTTCAATTCCGCCAAAAGTCCGGCTTTATACTTTTCCAGTTGCTCTCCTCCGGCCGCCTTTGCCTCTTGCGTGCGTTTCTGCCTATCGCTCATAGAGCGTTGTGCAACGGCTGAACATACGGTATATGTGATTATTAAAACTAATACTAAAATTTTTCTCATGATATGATTATTTTAAACTTCATTTACAATAATTACTGTACCTTGGCATAATCAGAATAAATTCTGTTTCTGCTCCCGGTTTGTAAATTATTTTAGATTTTAATTAGTTAGCAATGAAATCGAAATCGGCAATCTTACCGTCGAACTCATATACAGCAACTTCTTCCCCTAATATACCACTGGAAATATCGGACTCGATTACATGGATTTTTCCCTTCCCGGAAGTTTCGTCGTAAGTAGCTATCAACAGGTACTTATCTAAAGCACTGTTATCCAAATTCAGGCCTGCATTTTTGAACAGCTCTATACGGGTAATCTTCTCTTTCGCATTCAATGGAGTAGCCGGCCATACTTTTTCTGCATCCGACGTACCCTCGTCCACATTATAAGTCATGCGGTATACAGCAGTTTCTGTCGCGTAGAATACTACCGGTCCACGTTCGCCTGTAGCAAACGAAAGGGCATCCGGCAAGTCGGTACAAGCGGTTATGTCCATAGCTCCCACCGCCGTGTATTCACTCCCGGAAGACTTGTCGGTCAGGAATACATATAAATAACGTTTACCATCATCCTGCGGATTTTTGAAAAAACAATAATTCGCATACTCATTTCCTTCATAATAACCTTTCGACCAATAAATCAAATCTTTACCGACATTTCCGAAGTCGAATATTCCGGAAGCATTGACAATTGGTGTAATTTCGGCTCCCCACATCATGGAATGTAAAAACCGGCGTTTTAACCCGTCATACCACACACCATTTACTCCATAGGCACATTTTACCCCTACAGCTCGATAGTGGTCTTCTGTCATGGCCAATGAAGCGAGCGATATTCCCCAGGCAGATTTATAAGCCATTCCATCATTTACCAAGAAATGATTATCTCCATTAACTACTATACTGTTCAAATCTTTTTTTCGGGGAGCTTTTCCGGCAAATATTTCGTCGAATTCATGCTCTACGCTCATATTGATGGATGAAAGCCGAACAGCATCTTCAGAAGATGTCAGGTAAATATGATAATTAGGGGCAGATATGGCAACTACCAGTTCCCGGGGTTCTCCGGCAAAAGGACGGGAAGGGTTGGCCGCAGAATAAGCTTTGCGAACAAAGGAAGAAGCTGTCAGCGAGCTATTGAACAGCGGTGATGCCACTACGTCGATGTCGATACCTTCAGTACCTTTGTAGAGTACTGCCAATCCTGTACCGATGACACCCTCTACCGTCAGCCGGTAATCCATTATGGCCTTTACGCCCGTTTCCGGATTCAGGGCAGTAAATACCAAATAATATTCTCCTGGAATAGCCGTAATCTGAGCTGAAAGCTTTTCAGTTTCCGCTAACGTATAATCAGGATAATCGTCGCGGGTATAATTGTGGCTGAATCCCGTTCCATATGCCGAGTTTCCGATAGAAGTCAATTCCGATTTATAGAGTTCCCATTTGTATTTCAATTTACTTTTGTCTCCCGGGTATTCCAATTTTGGGGTAAGTTCGAACACATCGAACTGCTTGACGGTATGTTTGGTTTTTATGCCAATTGTATCGACCCGAAAACCGCTCATGTCGATATAATCATAATTGCCCTCGTCTTTTAAACAGGAACTCAGGCCGAACAAGGCAAATAAGACTGTAAGCGTTATAAATAAATATTTTTTCATATTCTTCCGTTTTTGAGAATTAATAGGATAAACCTTGGCCGAATGCCAACGGTTGCCCGTTATCGTTCAGATAGGGCTTGCCGGGATTCTGTTCATTGTACTCGTTCAATAACTCGATTAATTCTGCAATAAATGCAAACAAAATATTATAGTTGTCCGGATAACTGGCTCCCTCGCCTGCAACTCCCATTTCATATAAATTTACATCCCCGTAATAATCTAAAATAAATTGATAACGAGCCTGGGAAAATGGGCCACCATAATATGAAAATAAATTCCACCAGGCCGGTTCGGTCAGATAATTACACCACAGTAATTTGTATTGTTCTTTTTCTTGCGCTCCCGCCTCAAAATTTTCGTTCGCTTTCACCTGCAAAGTCAAACGGGCATTCTCTTTGGAGAGATCAATTCCAGCCACTTGCCGTTTGACCGTCACAGGCACTTTGGCATAATAGGAATTGGCCGGGATTTCCATTTTGCCGATGGAGTAATCTTCCGGAGAGACATTGCTTTCTTCATTCACGACTTCCAAAGCAAATGTCCGCGCCTGATTGGTTGTTACGCCGGTCGTATATACCATGACATTCAGGTCATAAGTCTGCGTGGCGACATCCAATTTTTTGAAAGAAAAAAGTACAGAATCCGCTGTAGCACCTTGTTCTCTGTCACCGCCAAGGTAGATAGAAGGAGTATCACTAAAAGTATGTTTATCGTTTTCGCACGCTCCAAAAAGTAGTACAAGCAGTACGGAAACTATGTATTCGCTTATTTTCATCATGCTTTTGTTTTTGAGTTTCTGTTTCCAAATTCGATCTCTTCTTTGGGCATCGGCCAAACATATTTTTCCCGGTCCATATTTTGATTATTCTGACGTCCATAAGAATAATAAGGAATCGTCGGATTGTTCAGCCGTTTGTAATAGTACCACAGAACACCTTCGCAATAAAATTCCCGCTGATATTCGTTGCGGATTTCGGCCATCACTTCCCCCTCTTTTGCATCGGCAGGAAATATATCTGTAATCCCCCGATGAGTCCGGATTTCATTGATGATCTCCGCTCCTTTTCCGGATGGGTTGCACTCCGCCACAATCAATTTCATTTCCGGCATACGGATCAAGGGTAACAGGCATTTATAGGTGGCAGGCATATCCTCGTATTGCCACAATTTTGTCGGCATGCGATAAGTTCCACTGAGGGACAGTACACTGCTCCAGCCATACAAGGTTCCCCAACCTCTCCAATCCGTGGAATAAGGATAAATCTGATTGGCATCGGATAGGGATAGGGAAACCGAATTGCCACTGATCCATCGGGCATCGAGTGATAAAGCATATTGGATATTGTTTTCCATTTTCTCGACTTTCAGCACAAACACCTGCTCCGGCGTAAAAGTATGGTCGCGATTGGCTTCCGTGGTGGCAATATTATCTACCGAGGTCCATTGGCAACCGCTGCCGTCGATCACTTCTTGCGCTTTCAGTGTAGCATTGGTTTTATCTCCCTTGTAAAGATACACCCGTGCCATGGTGGCCACTATAGCATAGTAATTGAAACGGAGGTTACGATTCAGGAGATACCCGTTGTCTTCAGAGGTTGTCACTGTCCTTTTGGTTACCATTGGGTCGGATTCTTTTAGCAGGGCGGCAGCGGCATTCAGATCTTTCAGGATGAATTCGATGGTTTTGCTTACTGTCGATGTTTCAGTGATGTGATTATCGAATGCAACCACATACGGGATAGCTGCAGCATCCGGATCATCCGCATATGAGGGAGCAAAAAGCCGCAATAGGTCAAAATGCAGGAAGGCCCGTAACCCTAATGCTTCACCGTAGATTACATTATAATTGTCTCTGGCGAACATTCCTTTGTCGGCCGACTGGATATTGGTAATCAAATTATTCAGGTTGGCAATGGTCGTATAGGTATTTTGCCAGACAGCATCCACCACCGGTTGGGTTCGGGTACTCGTATAGTTATAACTGCTAAAATGATTCAGTGCGGAAGAGGAACCGATCCGGGAATACATTTTTGCCATTGCATCCGGTGTAACGGTCATATTCAGACCATACATGGAAGTCTCCGTCATTTTCGTATACACACCCCAGAGGGCATCTTTATAGCCCGATTCTGTTTTCAGGAGTTCCGACGATTCCACCTCGGTTTTAGGTTTCACATCCAGCCAATCCTCGCAGGCCGTCAGGAGGAATGAGGCGATGATCAGGATCGATATTGATTTTATTGTTTTCATAGTCATACTGTGTTTTAATTAAAACATTACCTGCAAAGAGAGCGAGAACGTCCGTGCAAACGGGTAAGTCGTTCCCCGTTCTACTTTTACCGACTGGATACGGCCGAAGTCAGTCATGTCGAACGAGAGTTTCATCCGTTCCAGTCCGGCCTTCTTGATTGCTGCAAAGCGACCGAAATCGTAGGAGAAGTTCAGCGAAGAAATCACAAACTGGTCGTCGTCTTCCACAAAGCGTGAAGTAGCACGGGTAGTTTCCTCATTTTTGATGTTTTTATAGAGACTGACATCACCTGCTTTTACCCAACGATCGGTAAAGATGCGGCGATCTACGTTATAATCCAGGTTGGCATTCTCTACTTTATCTACTAAAGTTTGGTTATACACCTGTCCGCCGAATTGGTAGCGTGCCGTTACATTCAGGCTGAAGCCCATATAATCCATATTGAAACCGAAATTTCCTTGTAGTTCCGGTTCGGTATCTCCGCAAATCTGTAGATCATCCGAATTCCAGTTATAGGTACGGCGACCTTCCGGAGTCAGAAACAGTTCGTCTCCGCAGGCCGGATCGATGCCTGTCGACCGGACTGCCCAAATCGAGCTCATCGATTGGCCTTCTTCGTATCGGGTAATGGGTTTGTTGGATACGGTGGAAGTCTGAGTATTGTTGTAAGTCTGCAAGAAATTGGAGATTTGTTTGATCCGGTTTTTATTGTGGGATGCTGCGGCAAATATATTTAGGAAAGCATTTTTAGAGGGATCCTGCCATACCCGGTATTTCAGGCTGATTTCATATCCTGTATTCTCCACTTTCCCGAGGTTCTCCTTGTAGGAAGTGAAACCGGTGGAAGAAGGCAATGTCACATCGGTCAGCAGATCGTCGGTAACGGCAGAATAATAGTCGAAACGTCCTTGAAGACGGCCATGCAGCAAACCTAAGTCTATACCTATGCCGCGGTCGTATTTCCGTTGCCATTTCAGCCGGTTGTTCGGCATAGCGGACAGTAGTGCTCCGATATTTCCGTTGTAGGCGTTGGAAGTATTGTAAAGATAGGTTGCGATGGCTTGATAGGAACTGAAGTTCTGCGATCCCGTATAGCCCAACGAGCCCCGCACTTTCAACTGGCTGATAAGGCCGCCATCGACGATGTTTGCCATAAAGTGCTCCTTGTGCAGGTTCCAGCCTACACCCAACGACCAGAATTTGCCCCAACGGTTTTCGCTCCCGAATTGTGAGGAAGCGGAAAGCCGGAACGAAGCATCGAAAAGGTAGCGGTCGTCGTAGGAATAGTTTAATGCCCCGACGAAACCGATATCCCGGGTGGTAGATTCTGTTGCCGATGGACGGCCATCTTTATAATACTGGCGGGCAAAAGCCAGGTTATCCAATTTGTCGTTCGGAAAACCTTCTGCCTGAAAAGTGGCAGATTCCGTAGTGGCATTGTTCAGACTCCAGCCTGCATTGGCAAAAATCAGGTGCCTTTCCCCCAATTGTACGGAGTAATTTGCGAGAATATCCGTCGAAACGGAAAAAGATTTACCGTCACCATAAGTGTAGCTACCCCGGCGGTAAATTTTTTCTTCATCATCTTCCCAGCCGGCAAACTCAGTATGGGAAGCAGGCTTGAACACTTCACTGCCGTCGTCCATTTTATTGAGGCTGACACGTCCGGTGAATTTCAGGTTTTGAATAGGGGTCCATTCCAGGTAGAAATTGTTTACTAACTGTGTATATTCTGAAAAATCCTTGGTGTTGATTGTGGCATTCCATACGGGATTATAAACATCATCCCGGCCAGCACCCCTAATCGAGAACCCTTCTCCCGGTATTTTAATGACGTTGCCGTTCTCGTCCCAACAGCGGTAGTAAGGGTTCATACGGGTATACTCACTAAAAGCACCGTAAGGAGAATTATTCCCTTTATTGTAAGTCACCGAAAGATTGTTTTTCAACATCAGACTTTTGTAACGATAAGATAATGTGACACCACCCATAAACGTATTGCGGTTCGACCCTTTCATGACGCCTGCTACGTTGTTGTAGGAGACATCCAGACCGTAGCGGAAATAATCGTCGCCACCTTCCAGGTAAACGGTATGTTTTTGTCCGATGCCATTACGCAGGGGAATGGATTTCCAGTCGGTATCGACGCCGGCCACTACTTCCTTCAGATACTTATTATATACCTGGTCGAAAGAATATTGGGAGGCAGGATTAATGGATATATTTACTCCATTATCCATAAAGTAGGTATATTTACCGGCATTGTATTCCACCTCTAATTTTTCCCGGGCATTGCAAAGGTCATAGCTACTCAGATCCGGCAACTGTACATTCATACTTCCGGTATAGGTTACGCGCAATTTCCCTTTTTCCGGCAATACCGTTTCGATGACTACCACACCGTTAGCAGCCTTCGAACCGTAAATTGCCTTGGCGGCGGCATCTTTCAGGAGAGTGACGCTGGCTACCCGGTTCATATCCATATCCATCACATACGTTACTGATTGTTCGAAACCGTCGACGATAAACAATGGATTATTCGGGTTCGAGGAATATTCGCCTTTCAAATCCGGAAATCCCGATTGACCGCGCAAGGTAATGTCGTACTTTTGGTTGGGGTTGGAACCGTTTTCCATACTCTCGGCGATCCGGAAAGAAGGATCCAGATTTTTGATACTTTGTAATACATTCGTGTTACCCACCCGGCGGATTTCCTCTTTATTGAAAGTCTGTGCCGCACCGGTAAAGCTGTTGGCCTTGCGGGTGAACATTCCGGTTACGACTACTTCTTCCATTTCGGTCACCTCCTCTTCCATCACAATCTGTAACGTTCTCGTCTCCGGACTGAAATTTACCTTTTTCGACTTATACCCGACAAAAGAAAGTTCGAGTGTCCCTTTAGATTCCGCCAGATTCAACACGAAAGCCCCCTCGGCATCGGTAGCTGTACCGAGCGTAGTTCCTGCCAATCTGATCGTCACTCCCGGTAAAGGATTTTTTTTCGTATCCCGGACTATACCGGAAATCCGGATTCCCTGTTGAGGAAGTATATCCTGTAAGGACAAAATGATAAAATCATCTTCAAATTCATACCTCAACCCGGTACCTTGTAATACTTTTTCCAGTATTTGCCCCACCTCCACTTTCCGGAAATCTACATTTATTTTCCGGTCTGCATCCAGACGCTGGTTGTTGTAAACCACCGTATAACCGGTCTGCTTCTGGATTTCAAGGAAAATTTCCCTGAATGACATTTGTTTGCCGGAAATCGACATCGTCCGTTGTGCCATTGTGCTTGCCGTTACGTTGGTAATCAAGACGAACACGAAAAAAACGCATAATTTCATCATTCGGCTAATTTTCGTCAACTTGTCGCGAACAAGTTTCCTTTTTCGTTTTTTGTTCATACATTTGTATTGATTTGGTTAATATTTAGGGATATTACAAATCTCCCGTAATGTGTTGCAAGCGCATTGCGGGAATTATTATTTTCGCATGATTCTCACTTCTTCACCGAAATCCATAAAAACGATATCTTTCGTCTTTTCGATAATTTTCAACACATAATTCAATTCGCGATATTTCTTTACGGCTCCGGTAAAACGCAATTGTTTCGTTTCTTCATCGGCAAAAACGAATTTCACCTGATACCAGCGTTCTAATTTCACGACCAATTCCTCCAGTGGCATATCTTCAAAATAGAAGTAGCCCGACCGCCATGTTCCCATTAAGGTAATATCTTTTTCACTTATAGAGACACCGTTATTTTTTTTATTCAGGGCTACCACATACCCTGGTTTCAGTGGATATACCTGCTGCGTTCCGACCGCTGTAAATTCAACCTTTCCTTTTTGCAAAGCCACCTCCAGCCGATCCTCGTCTGCGTAATTCATCACATTGAAGGCTGTACCCACCACCTTTATCTCCGCTTCTCCCGCTTTTACCGAGAAAGGATGCAGCGAATCCGAAACGACTTCAAAAAAAGCCTCTCCTTTCAGATACACTTCCCGGACATTTCCGGCAAAACGAACCGGAAATTTCAATTCGGAACCGGAATTCAACCATACATTCGTACCGTCTGCCAGAGTCAGATTGTATTCTCCCCCCGGGGGAACCATAAGTTTATGATACTCCTCGGTTCGTGGAACTATTCTCTGGGCCGACTTGTCTACCGGAAGGATAGAATCACCTTTTAAAACGACATGCTCTCCGATCTCCAATTTCGTGGTGTTACGATCGCTCAACACCCATTCTTCTCCTGATGCCGATCGTAACATCGCCATCCGTTCACCATGTTTCGCCTGTAATAAACCGATTTTCTTCATTTCACTATTCCGGGAATGCGCGTGGTTTGAATAAAAAATATAGCCCGTACCCAAAGCCAATACCAGCATGGCTGCACAAGCAGCAAGCCGAAGCAGGCGCAAAGAATGCTTCTTCCGGCTACATTGCAAGCATTTCTTCAACACATTTTCTCTCATATCCCTCCCCCGATCATCGGTCATAGTCAGTCGCAACCGATGACAAACTCCCACCACCCGCTTAAATTCCGCCCGGTGTTCTTCGGATATACTCACCCACTCCTCCAGTTCCTCTTTTGCCGCATCGGAGATTTCTCCTAAATAGAAAGAAATTATTTTTTCTATCCAAGGTTCTTTTTGTCCGTCCATGGTTACTGCATTTAGATTCTTATATACTTAGACGGAAAAATTAAAAAACGGGTGAATCGAAATCAAAATTTTTGTAATTTTATTTTTTCACTTTAGCATTTGAATGCACGGGAAATTAGCCTAAATTTGTAACAGGTATTTTGAAAAACGCTTATGTACTCACTCGAATATACGCTAAAACATATCTTTCACAAGTATGCGAAAAACCTATGCCTTTATGCCCGGAATTATCTTCCGGTAGAAGCCGACGCGGAAGATATCGTACAGGATGTATTCGTACGGTGCTGGGAGAAAAAACAATTGATCCTTGCAGATGAAAAAGCCGTAAAAGCATATCTTTTCAATGCCGTCAAAAATGCCTGTCTGGATAAACTGGAAAAAAAAAGACCCGTATATGCACCTCTCGATCTCTTAAAACAAGAAATCATTGAAGAGGAAACTTTTCTTTTCGATGAAAAAATCATCGAAGAAATCAAGGAAGAATTGGAGCAAATGCCCCGGCAAACCCGCAAAATCATTTCCCTTATCTTTATTCAAAATATGAAATACCAAGAGGTCGCCGACGAAATGAATATTTCCATCAATACAGTAAAAACCCTGTTGCGCAATGGTATAAAACATTTACGTAACCATTTCTTCGAACATTTTGCGATCCTCTGTTTTTATCTAAAAAAGCGGGGTTATGACAATTGATTTGATTCCACCGTTTTTATTATATCATAACGGTTAGATTTGAAACCTTTATAACTATTAAAAAGTAGGTTTAATTTTTTTTCTTTCTATTCCGATTTCGGATTTTATACCGTCAGACCGGTTCGCCTGGAACGGTCCGTTAAGGCTTTCCTTCACTGACCGGCGGAACTCCTCACTTCGTTCGTCAAACACCACCGGTCGGGCGTTCGGAAACCCTAACCGGACACTCGTTCCTGCTCCAATGGTCTTCCGCCACAAAACCCTCCATCTTCCGTTAGCACTACAGACCAAAGAAAGGAGAAGGAAAATATTATAAGCTTGAAAAACAGGTGGAATACGGATACCCAGGCTATTTGACCGGATTTTCTTATTATTTACAAAATACTGATTTCTAAATTAATTCTTAATCTTAATGTAAGGAATCGGAAAACGGCTGTTTCGTAGAAGTTCATGTTTTTTAGGTCACAGTTTGTTTCCCATGTAGTGATAACGTGAGTCGAAGGTGTTCGTGTTGGGGGACCATTGGAGCTCTGTCGAGTGTCGTCTTGCTTTTTCTGAACGCCCGACCGGTGGTGTCTGACGAGCTTGC
>OLIX01000532.1_pt1 | contig 39834 bp, 48 predicted proteins | sample 1601331 | NCBI WGS metagenome assembly OLIX01 (sample SAMEA2452120, study PRJEB22498) | human gut metagenome | biome: human feces; feature: human gut; material: feces | place: Australia | collected 2012 | reverse complement strand
GATTACTACAGCTCCTACATCGGCAGCATTTTCAACTCCCTTTCAGCGCTGGACGCAAATACTGAGGAATCCACCTCGGTGCTGGTTAAGCACTACAATGACCAGATAGACCGTGAGGGCCTTAACAACGAGCTGGAAATGACCCTCCCCCTTGCCACGACCTTCAAAACGGAAGAGCCTACCGTTATTTTCGCAGGCTCCTTTGACCCCAACTTCACCATCTATTTTCAGGGCAAGCCCATTGAGCTGAACGAAGCGGGGCGCTTCTATTTCAATATGGACCTTGATGTGGGTCTCAACACTTTTACATTCAAAAACAAGGGCAAAACCATCACGTACAAAATAACAAGAACCGTAAATGTCCTTAAAAGCGCAGAGCCCAGCGGCGGCGAGATGCGCATTGAGGAGCAGTCGGCAGTAAATCTCAGCGTAATTGCTTACAAAGGCTCCGATGTATCGGCGGAGATAAACGGCAAATACGTCACCCTCAGTCCCGTGGAGGGTCAGACAGATGAGCTTGACCCCAACTCCAACTACACAAAATATGTTGGCACATATATTGCTCCCGCAGGCATAAAGGGCCAGGATATCGACCTTGGAAACGTGACCTTCTACGGCACATACCACACCAAAACAGGCGACTTCAACGAGAGCCGCACAGGCTGCCACATTATCGTAAATGCCCTTGCGGAAATACTCAACGACTACAGCGGCAATCTTTTGCAGGTGAAAAACGACAACACCATGGTGTACGACAGCAAGACCACCGGCACCGACCCCACCCCCGATATGGCACGTCTCCCTGCGGGCACATTGGATTATCAGGTAAAGACCGTCACCTACTCAGGCACGGAATATTACCTCACAAATTCGGGCAAGCGCATAAAGGTGAGCGACGTGAACGTGCTGGATAACTCGCCCTTAGGCTCAAATCCCGTAAGCGTGGTAAGCGCCGCAAAGGACGGCACGGACACGGTGCTGAAGCTCCACACCAACACAAAAATTCCTTTTGCCATGTCCTTCAATAACCTTAACTGCACAAGCGGCGGCAACGGAAATTACTACATATCCTCATTTAATTCGGACGCTCTTACCATTACCTTTGACTATATCACATCAGTTTCCGCAAGCGATATCACGTTCCCTGAAAGCTCCGTTTTCACCTACGGCAAGTGGGGCACATACGAATCGGGTGAGCTTACAAAGACTACCCTTACCCTGAGCTTCAGGCAGGCGGGAATTTTCGGCGGAGTTACATCATATTACGATGACAGCAATAACCTTACATTCCGCTTCAACGGCTACAGAAACTCCCTTGATGGTGCAACTGTCGTGGTAGATCCCGGCCATGGCTGCACAGGAGCCGATACCTTTGACCCCGGTGCCGTGGGACACATCAAGGAGCAGGAAGCGAACCTCGCCATCGCAAAGCTGGTAGAGGAAAAGCTGAAAGCTGCGGGTGCAAATGTCATAAGACTAAAGACCGAGAGCGAAACATATGTTACCGCCCGGCGAGCTTCCTACGCAAGGCAGTATAACCCCGACCTTTTCCTTGCTATCCACTGCAACTCCGCAGGAGAGGACGCAAAGGGCGCAGAGGCATATTATTTCACCCCATTCTCCCAGCCGCTGGCGGACAGCATCTCAAAGCGTGTGGGTGCATATCTGGGCAGCAGCGTCCACGGAACAGGCAGCCTTGACAGGGGAGAGAACTACAACTATTTCTTCGTCACCCAGCAGCAGGATTTCCCGTCAGTGCTCATCGAATGCGGCTTTGTGACAAATTATACCGAAGCAATGGCACTGGCAAATCCCACTCATCAGAACGGCATTGCCTCCGCCATAGTACAGGGCGCTTCCGATTTCCTTGCACGGTGCGATTATTCCTGCTACGGAGAGGGCAGCGGAAGCTTCACCAACAGCGGCTCTTACGACAGCACCCCGACCGGAAGCAGCACTTCCGAAAACACTGCGGAAGAAGTTCCCTCAGAAACAACGCCGTCCGAAACGCCCGAAGAGACTGCCTCAAATATCGGCTTTGAGTATAATCCATTCTCAGACCCTTATAACAGCTATTATTGAACAAAAGCTCCTCTGCAAACTGCGGAGGAGCTTTTTTATGCAATGATATTACTAAATAAAATGAGGGACTGCAGCCAATGCCGCAGTCCCTCATTTTATTATAAGTTATAAGTCAATTTGCTCAGCAGTCACATAAACAATGTCGGAAGATGTTACGTCAGTGAACTGACCGTCAACATATGCCTTAACAGCAAAGCCGTACTTCTTGCCTGATGTAAGATTTCTTACATACATGCCAAGCTCAGTTCTTTCACCTGCATATGTCCACTTGCCGTCAGCGAAGTAATATACACGGTACTTTTCAGCACCATTCACAGCAGACCAGTTGAGACCAACGGTTCCCTTTCCTGAAGTGAATGTCTTGGTGATGACAGGTTTAATGTTAGATACAGTCACATAAACAATGTCGGAAGATGTAACGTCTGTCCACTTGCCGTTTACCAGAGCCTTAACGGCAAAGCCGTACTTCTTGCCCTTAGTAAGACCCTTTACGAGCATATGCTCCTCAGTTCTTTCGCCTGCAAGTGCCCACTTGCCGTCAGTATAGTAATATACACGATACTTTTCAGCAGCATAGACCTCAGTCCAGTTGATGCCTATAACGCCCTCTTCGTCGTATGTCTCGATGATCCTGGGCTTAACGTCAAGAGTGGTTGCATAAACGATGTCGGAAGCGGTTACGTCAGTCCATTCACCGTTGAGCAGAGCCTTAACGGCAAAGCCGTATTTCTTGCCGGGTGTAAGGTTTCTTACATACATACCGGTCTCGGTTCTTTCGCCTGCAAGTGTCCACTTGCCGTCAGCGAAGTAATATACACGGTACTTTTCAGCGCCTCTTACCTCGGACCAGTTAACGCCTACAGTTTTTGCGGCAGGTGTTACCTTGGTTATCTCGGGCTTAGCGTAGTCATATATTACCTTGTATTTTGCGTTGAATATAAGAGTATTGACACTGTCCTCGGATAATTCATATCCATCAGGCACTGTCAGAGTAAGTTCTACCCTGCCGCTGTCCATGCTTGCTACGTGATATTTTTTAACCTCATAGTCGCAGTCTGCGTTTTCAACAGTATAAGCATCATTTATGTAATTGTATGCCAATGCTATTCTGCTCAGTGCATCATCAGTCTCCTTTACCTCAATAACGGGGTCAAGTGTCATGCCGTCCTTGAGAGCAAGTGTAGCACTTGAAACGCCGATGACCTTTGCATCGAAGCTGAGTGTAGTTATGCAGCCCGGCTTTGTTTTATAGTAGTAGTTGCTGCCGTCTTCGGGAAGTATAAGCCGTACCTCTCCCTGTACTTGATCGCCACCCGTTACGGTTGGCGTGATTTTAACACCGCAGCCTTCAAAGCCGTTGATAATGTTGAATGCGTTTTTCATATAGTCAACTATAGCATCATCAATAGTCATGTTGGTCATATCGGCTAATGGGATCCTTAACTCGGGAGTAAGCGTTGCGTCAGCTTTGAGGGCAAGGGTCGTATCTACTTCGATTTTCCATGTGGGAGTGAATGTCAGTGAATAATTGTATCCATTTTCAGCATAATCATCGGGGTGAAGCACTACCTTTGCCGTCATGCTTGCAGGGAGACCGTTGTCGCTGTACTCGGTGGTGTATTCAATGTCGTCGAGATCATAGTCAGTGCACATTTCTTTGTCTGAAGCGGGAGCAGGTGCAATCGTTATGTTTTTCTTAATATATTCCTTAAGAATAGCTTCACGGTCTTTGTTTGTGTCGCTGATGTCAGTGGAGAGTACAGGTGTAACCGACTCCTTTGAGATCAAGCCTACCGGTGCGGGTTTCTTTTCAGTAAATATTATGGTCTTTGACTCAGCTGTATGTTCTTTTGATTTGAAGCAGTAGTCGTCATTTGTCAGACTTATGGTTATAAGGAACATAGCCTGTCCATCGTCTGCGGCGTAAGGCTGAATGTTAACGATATAATCGTCCTCGCTGAGTTCCTCCGCACCTGTTACAGTGAACATTTCCTTTACACGCTCTGCACCAAGAGCAACTCTTGCGTTAAGGTCGTCATCGGGCATTACATAAACCACATTGTCGGTAACATCTGTTGGTTCGAGATTAAGATCAACAACCTTTCTTTCCCGGTATGTAATGTTGAACTCTATGCTTGTTGTTTTTTCTGATGACAGAACCTCATTTCCGTTTGTCATCAAAGAAACAGCGATCGTTGACCCATTGGCGTCGGAACTAACGACCTTGACTTCTACTGAAGTACCCGGCTCTGTATCAATGCAGCGTAAGGCATAGTTTTTGGCAAGCCCAAGTCTTTTGTCTGTGTCATCATCAGGATTTACCTTGATAACAGCTTCGGTCTCAGCACCATCTGCAAGCTTCAGCTCCTTGTCGGAAACGGTGTATTCAGTGCCGTCGCCTGTATCTATAAAGGTGAAATTCTGTCTGCCCAGATGTAATGTCTTTGCTTCACCGTTGCCGATAACAAATCTGTTGTCGGTAACATTAAAGGTTGAATCTGCGGTTCTGTTAAAGATGTCAATGTCATTATCGCCGAAGTTGAGTTTATATGTATATTTGTCAATGATCTCACTGGTGTATATGTCACGGATATCAATAGCCTTTATAGCTTCCTGAACAGCCGCTATCTTTTCCGCATCTGTTGAAGTTTTGCTGATTTTTACCTTGATGTCAGTATCTAAGAAAGAAGGGACGATATGAACATTGAAATCTACCAGCACATTGAAGTTTTTGCCTGTATATACCGTGCCGGCAACATCGCCCTCGTCAAGGTCATAAAAGTCAGCATATTTTCCCTTGAAGCCAAGCGTCAGCAGTATAGAATCGCCCGCACCCGATGTGACGATATAATATCCGCTGTCGCCGTTTTTGCCGCAGAAAGGTATCGCTATTTCCTTGCCGCTTTCATCGGTAAAGGAAACTGCGCCATCAGCCAATTTCTTTTCTACAGCTGCCATCATGCCGTCACGGTTGAAGGTGTTTAAATTTAATTTGAGCTTGCCGCCGTTCCAGTGAGCGGAGATCGTCTGCTTTTCAACATACTCAACGGGAACTGTTATCTCAGTGGTGGAAAGAGGCTTGTTGTAGTCCTCAGTTCTTGCGATACATATTTCGTCCTTCTGGCTGTCAGCTACCTCGATAACGGCTGTAGCTGTGCTGTCATTGTTTAAGGTCAAGGATTTTACGGTGTAATCAACATCTATAGCTTCGCCTGTGTAGGTAGTAAAGCTAAGGTTATCGAAATAGTCCTTTATATACTCATTTGCTTTCTCAGGATCCTTGGGAACAGTAAGAGTGTCAAGCACGGGGTGGGCATCACGCTTGGCATAAACTCTCAGCCTTTTTACAGAATCACTGCTGAGGCAGGTCGAGTTTTCTATCGGGCTAAAAGAGAAAAGCATACTATTGCCGGAGAAAAGTGCGCCTAAACGGAATCCCCTTGCATCATGAGAGTCATCTGTAACCTCATATTCTTTTACATTGCCCGTTACAGCTGCATTATTTTTGACAATGTCACTATAGTAAATAAATTTCTGTTGACTGTCTGATCCTTCATACTGTGTAACATAAAGATAATAAGCACTGTCAATTTTTTCTGCATTGGGGAAAGTAATAGTTATCTCGTCCAGAACATTAACAGTGATGTAAGCCTTGGGACCCTGCTCGCCGCCGATAATTCCCTGGGCATATATCTTAGCGCTTCCGGGAGCCACGGGAGTAACAGCGCCTGTGCTTTCATCAACAGTTGCTATTTCGGGGTTATCGGAGTAATACTTTACGGAAGATGCGTCAGTGCCTGTGGGAGAAACTTCAAGATACCGGCTCAGATCAAGCTTTTCGCTTGCATTTTCGGATACGGAAACGCTTTCCTCACTGAAGCTGTAGCTTTCCATAGCTGCCTTTACATATACAGTTGCGGAAATGCCTGCATTGTCGGAAGCGGAAAGCTCGTAAGCCTCTTCGCCCTTTTCGGTGAGAACAAATGTAACGTTTACCTTTTGTAAGGCTGTCTTCTCATCGTATGTCATATCGCCTGTAATGATGTCGAAATCGTCGCTTGCTGGAGCATAAACTGTCTCGCCCTCAGGCTCTTCAACATTGGTCTTGTTGTAGCTTGTGTTGCCGTAAAGAAGCTCTGTGGGCATATTGCTGTAGTCCATGTTTTCGGTGGTAAAGGTGAGAGCGCTCTTTATCGCCTCGGACATGTTTTCCCCGTTAGATGTGTCAATGGGGTTGTCCGCAGTGAATTTGCCCTCAAGCAGTGGCTTCAGGATTATCTTCTTCACATCATATCTGATGGGCAGGTTCATCATGAAGCCGTAATTTTCAACAGAGGGGTCATAGGTCGAGGCGGTCGGGTTAGTGTCGTTGTAGCCCTTGGGGAATATCCAGTTTGCGGCTTCGGGATAATACCCCTTGATGCCATATGCGTGAACATAATCCCTTGTGGCAAGGATCTCACTGTAGGTTTTGTCATATCTGTTCAGGGTGTGTGCCCTGCTGCTTGTTATGTAGGTGTCACCGTTGTAAATGCCGAATTTGTTGCTGAGTATGGCTGCGCTGCCTGCTCTTTCGTTGGCTCTCTCGTAAAGAGATTCGGTGTCCCTCTTGAAAACAGGGACTACCAGCTCCTCGGGAGCGTCCTTGAATATGGGGGATTCCACGTCAAATGGGATTGTCGCAGAAGTATTTTCTGTATCAAAACAGTAGCAGAGAGCGCCTTCTTCTGTAGGCACTATACTGACATCAACGGAATAAGGGTCAGTGTCGGATATCTTGGCATCTAAGGTGTAGTACATGCCGTGCATTGGAATAGGAAAGTCACTTACGCCCCGTACTATTTCAGAGCCGGCGGTAATATCGCTCTGATACTTGTTGGAAAAGCTCACCTGTACAAGTTCGTTTTCGTCGATAACAGTGCCGATGTTATCAGCTGTAGTGCCGAAAGGTATAGATATGCTGTTCGTATATATTTTGGGTATCAGATACGCTGCTGCGGAAGTAAAAGTAAAGCTCTGTGAATACGCAACGTCGCCTACAGTTGCATTTACGGTTATCACAGCAGTGCCCCAGCAGTCAACGTCATAAGCGTACTTGCTCACACCGTTTACCTCTTCCAGCTTTATAAGACCATAAAGCTTGCTGGTGGCATCGGATTCATTGTAGGTCACGCTTGTTATTTCAAAGTCCTCAGCACCGTTGGAGTTAACATAGAACACCAGCTTCTGGCTGCCAACTGCTTCACTGCCCAGAGCATAGTAATGCTCAAGAGGCACAGCAGAATCAGCAGAGCCTGTGATAATAAAGGGGCAGTCGCTGACAGGATCACTGAGCAGATCGTAAGCATTGGTCTCCATGCCGATAGTGCTTATAGAGTTAAGGGTTATGTCATCATCTGTAATGAAAGAGATCTCGTCCGCCCATACAGGGGGGACAGATGAAAATGTGACAGCCAGTGCCATTATCGCAGCAAGCTGTCTTTTAAAATCCTGCTTTTTCAAAAATATTTCTCCTTTCAAAATAAATGCCATAAAATATTCTGAAATTACACACATCACACACTTGAAGTATAACATAATTTTGCCGAAATTGCAATAGACTTTACAAAAAAAATTAAAACTTTCTCTATGCTTATTACACTTTTGCGCATTAACACATCTAATTGACAAAATGAGACCTGCATTCAAAAAGTGCGTGTTTTTGCCCGATTTTGTACCAAAATGCAGAGAACTTTTTTTAGAAATGATATTTGCAAATTATAAAATCACTTGACAATCTATAAACGCCGTGATATAATTTTAGTAATGAGATGCAGGCGTTTACCTTTCATCTAACCTCTTTTGTATATCTCCGAACCTCTTTTTGACTTACCTAAAAAGTCCCATTCTTACAGCCGCATTCGGGAACGGACAGCCCCGAATATCGGTGGGACACTGTCCTCTGCATCTCATTTCCATTTGACAAAAAGCCCCTCGGGCATAACCTGCATACCTCCGTCAAACGGCGCATTGAAGCCGTTCGACGGCATCATACAAACGAAAAAACGGTTCGGATATCCGAACCGCTTTTGCCTTGTAAGCACAAAAAAACACCGCTCAGAATCTGAACGGTGTTTGGTGCGAGAGATGGGACTTGAACCCACACACAAACACTTTGGCATTTTATTTGAATTTTTCCAAATGACGAATTATAGCCATTTGTCAGCTGTTTATGTTCTACATAGAATAAACGCAATTCAGAATTAAATGGAAAAAGTGCGGGCAAAATTGCGGGCTTTGGTTATACTGCATCTGTCTTTTTATCATCGTTATCTATAATATCATTGAAGAGATTTTCAATGTTTTGAGCTGCAAGCTTAAGTTCCCCATTGACTGTGTGACCATATACTCCGAGAGTATCCATATCTGCCGAATGTCCGACAATGGTTTGCAGCGTTCCGAGGTTAAGCTCTTTAGCTATGGAAACAAAGGTATGCCTCAGCTCGTAAGGAGATATTGGGGTGATGCCATTATACTCACAAAAGCGTTTGAGCCGTCTTGCATAATACTCTTCTCTGGGAGGATTTCCGTCAGCTCCGCAAAATACCCATGGTGTTTTGATAAATTCCGATTTCAGATAATCCAACTGCTGTTGTAATACCTTTACTGCCATGGGAGATAATTCAAAGCTTCTGCGTGCATTATCATTTTTTCCCGATGTGATTTCTCCGTATATGTTTACGGAGCGCTGTATGTGGATCGTGCTGCGAAATATATCGGACTGCTGTAATCCTAAAATTTCCCCGGGTCTGAGCCCGGTAAGGACCTCGAAACGCCATGCGTTTACAAATGGCTCATTTACCTCCTTGTTATACGATAACGTAGTGTTGCAGCTGAACAGCTTGCGAATATCATCTGGCTGGAGAATAGACTTTTGGGAGGCTGATGCTCTCCGTGGAATAATCAGATCTTCACACATCAACGTTGTGGATTTCGATTTTCGGCAGAATTTAATGAAATTTTGTTCGCAGGCACGTATATTGCACAACGACTTCTTGGAAAGCCCGTGAGCAAATGCCTTATTTAAGACCGTCTGTAAATGCTGCTCATTAAGATCTTCCATTCTGACATTTCCTATATACTGCACTATGTAATTTCTCATGTGGCTGTCGTACTGGCGCCAATGGCTCTTTGATGTAGTGCATTTCAGGTTATCAATGTACAGTTCTGCCATATCCCTGACCTTTTTCCTGCTGTCAATAATTCCGTCGTCAAGCCAGGCATCGGCTTTTTCGTGACACTCTCTTTTGCCGTTTCGGCCCGGGATTGAGCTGTAAAAGGTCTTGCGTATGCCGTTCTTTTGCACGTCTATGCGCCAGCGGTTCCGCTTTTCTTCCCAATACGCTGATGATGTTCTTTTCATAACCTTATCCTCCTTAAAAATGCAGTTGACTGCAAAGCCGTCCCCAAAAACTGCAATGGGTGCGGCTTGACTTGACTTTTGTGGAAGGATATGTTAAAATACAGTTGATGTGGAGTGTATTTTATACATATCCATCTCCCCTGCTTGGTGTTGGCGCACCAAGCAGGGGATTTTTTTATCCATTATTCTTATTCTTTCCGTAAAAAATCCTGCCAGCCTCAAGGTTCTTGCGATACCAGCAGCAGCGGGCGTAAAAGTTGTTTGAATGCAGGCATTTCAGCGCATCGGAGCAGGCAACGTATTTGCTGCAGCAGCCAAATTTGTCGGAAGGCTGATAATTTGTTACTGTAAAGTCTATTATCTCTGTAAGATATGGAACAAGAGTAGTACTGTTTACATCAAATTTATGGCAAAATAGCTTTCTGGTAAACTTTTCACCTGTTTCTTTATCCTTTATCGATGAAGTGTATATTCTTTCAACTGCATCTTCCGGCTTTTTTATGCAGTCCTTGCGCTGATAAAGGTACTCAACTTCTATTCGGCTTGATTTTGAATTGCTTATGCGAGTAAGTTTGAAACATCTGTCGCTTTTAACTTCTTTGAATTCAGCTTCAAGCATCAAGGGCTCCAATATCCAAACGCTGAAGCTTTTATTCCGTGAAGAGTTATTCCCTAATTCATTTTTTATAGTTTCATCACTGAGGCTATCCAATCCTTGATTTTTGGGCTTTTTATGTTCGTTCAAATCATAAACTTTTATATATTTTTTGTCGATATCTCTTTTTTTGCATACTTCTTCAATAATGTTGTTAAGTGTGTCAATTATATTTTCTGACAATGTTTCGCCGTCATTCATATCAAAAGTGAGCTGCTCCATAGTAACCTCCAATCATTTAACAGCACCAATGCTTTTCAGATATTCAAAGACTTCATGTTCACTGATGATTCGTACTTTTAAACCCTTTTGTTGATTCTCAAGAGCCTTTTTGATCTTCGTGCCGTAATTGCCGCCTGCCCATGCTCCGCTTCCGCTGCCGCCGACTACAAGATAATCTACCTTTGCAACCACCCTATCATGAAACTGTGCGCCAAGAGGAGTTAAGATATCCATAAAATCACGCTTTGTACCTATATCAAAGTCGCCTGTAAGGCAGATGAGCTTACCGTTAAAGTCGAGTTCGTTGTTTTGGCGTTCTCTTCCGGGAGCATTTGAGGCATTCTTCACAGGGTCAATAGCGTACAGCAGAACGCCAAGCAGATATTTTGCCTGAGCTATGCTTATAGGTTCGTTATTTTCAAAATGCTCTTTCACGCATTTTTCCGTTTCGGCGTAAAGCGTGTCATAAGGAAAATTACCTTTAAGGTCCTTGTTGTTTTCAAGCCATTCCCACAGCTGCCTTGCTTCGCTTTCACTGACCACATTATCTTCCACAATGTCTGCCAGCAGATCGTTAAGCTCCTGCAGGCGTTTTGTTTTGTCAGAATATTTTACTTCTCCGAAAAAGATATTGCTTTTGGGAGCGGGTACATATACAAAGTCGTCATGGGATTCATTATCAACAAATAGTTTCTGGTAAATGCAGTGCGTAGCTTCTGCATCGGACAATGCACGGTGAGCTTTGGCGTTCTCGATATTGTAATACTGACAAAGGGTGTCAAGCTTGAAATTTGGAAGAACGCTGTTTAAAGTATCATTGCATTTTGCAAGGATAAGTGTATCCGAATAATTATTTTCAAGCATAAGTCCATAATGAGTGAAGCAGGTGTCCGCAAGAACTCTTAAATCGAAAGAAGCAAGATTATGACCTATAAGGACATCATTGCCTATGAAATTCATAAAACCGGATATTATGTCATCAATAGGCGGCTTATCCGCAAGCATTTTGTTTGTGATACCTGTCAGCGCACTTATTCCGTTCGGAAGCGGCATCTGAGGGTTTACAAGCTGAGAATATTCGTCAACAATTTTTCCGTCACGTATCCTTGCGGCTCCTATCTCAATTATTCCGCTGGAAGCGCCGAGACCTGTTGTTTCAAGGTCAAGCACAACATAATCATTCAGATGGGTACGGACAAACTCTCCCGAGTAGGTAAGTTCTTCACATATTGCTGGCATTCGCATCACGTCCTATGTATTATTTTGCTAATATAGTTTTCCCCGTTCGGCAAATAATGCTGAACGGGGCTAAGATGGGACATTGTTAGTCCTTTTTGCCTGTGTTGTACATGATCTTTCCGAGCTTTTCGTTTATTTCTTTGAGAGTGCTGCTCATCTCATCGGTCTTAGCAGAAATATGTACTACAGACAGAATGAGAATGATTTGAATGATCGCCAGAAGCACAAGAACGATAATTGTTGTAGTGTTCATTGTATCCACCTCTTTTTAACATAAATATAAATTAGTGTTACGTAAAAGGGTAACACTGTATATATAATTATACCTATTTACGTAAAAAAGTCAACTGTAATTGACAAAAACAATATCTTTATTTTGAAAAACAACTATTATTGTCAAATCATCTTATCTCGCTCAGAAGAATAACAGCCCTGCCGAGTATCCGGATATCGTTAAGTTCTTCATTGACAAATACAAATGGCTCATATGCGGGATTTTCGGGGTTGAGGACAAGCTTATTCTTTTCGGGATAGTAGTACACCCGCTTCAATGTGACCTCGTTATCTATGGATACCGCAGCTATCTGACCATTTTCCACTTCTGGGCAGGACCGTATGAATACAATATCGCCGTCGTTTATGCCTGCGTTTATCATGCTGTCTCCCTCGCAGCGCAGGCAGAAATCTGCCTTTATCTCTGTAGGCAGCGATATCCATTCATCTTCCTCACGGTATATGGGTTCTCCGCAGGCTACCGCACCCACAAGGGGGACTTTGCGCATTTCGGGTATGGGCATAATGTTTGGATATTTTTCAAACAGGTTTTCAGATCTGTCTTCTGTAAATGGAATGTCGGTGCGTCCTATAAGATAATCTATTGATACTCCAAAATATTTAGAGATCAAAATGAGCTGTTCTGAGTTCGGTCTCCTTGCTCCCTTTTCATAATTCACGTATGTTGTATATGGTAAATTTAAAGCAGCTGCCATTTGGCGCATATTATAGCCTTTGCTTTCACGCAGTGTTTTTATTCTATTGCCAATCATGTGATCTGCCCCTTTCATATATTTATAATATACCCATTTTGGGGAAAAGTCAATATGAAAAATACTCATTTTGGCAATATGCCCAAATTGGGTATTTATTTTTTGTTATGATATTACTCAATCTGGGTATTGACAGTTACTCGTTTTGAGTATATAATGGAAATGTACCCAAAATGAGTAACGGCGTAAAGGAGATGAATAAATGTACCCTAATATTGAAGCTGAAAGAGCACGAAAAGGATTAACCAAAGAAGAGCTGGCTGCTGTTTTGGGCGTTGACAGAAAAACGCTCCGCAAATGGGTGAATGGCGGTAATATTCCTACCAACAAGCTTGCTGAGATGGCAAATTTCTTTGGTTGCTCTACAGATTATCTTTTGAGCACATCATCTAAGGCATAATATCAACATGATGGGCGGAAAGGAGCGGGAAATGAATGTGAAGAAATGTAAAAAGCCGCTTTGCGCTTACGGCAAAAGGGTTAAAATAGCCCTTATGGAAAAGAACCGAACACAGACGTGGCTTATAGCAGAGATCAGTAAGAAAAATCCCGATATTTATCTTGACAGTTCCTGCCTGCACAGGATCCTGACAGGAACAATCAAAAGCGGCAAGGCTATTGCTGCTATTAACGATATTCTGGGGCTTTGAAAGGAGGCGGAGCGATGGAAGAAAACATTTTAAACGCAAAAATTACATCCGCATCTTTCGGATATTGCGAACACGGCATTTTGACTTTTGAAATACATCTTAAAGCATCGGACGGCAATCACTATATGTTCGGCGGATATGCTTTAGATGAACCTATCAGCAAAAATGGCAAGCGCTATCGTATTCCTACGCAAAAAGGGTTTGAGTGCTTGACCGAAACAATGAAGACTATTGGCACTGACCACTGGGATGAGCTTGAGGGCAAATGTGTGCGAATCAAGGTGAAGGATACACGGAATTTTATCAGTATACCGGTCATTGGAAATCTCTTAGAGGATAAATGGTTTGATATAGATGCCTTTTGGAAGGCGTGAATGTCCTGAAAAGGAGCGATAGAAATGAAAAACAAATATGAAGCACTAAGGTCACTGCTCAGGGAGCGGTACATGAAGGTAGAAGAAATGGCAGCAGGTATAGGGCGCTCGGTAAGTTATGTATCACAGAGAATGAGCGGAGCCCGCCAGTGGGAGTTATCGGATATATACGCCATAATGGAGCTGTTGGAGATACCCGCATATCAGATGCCTGCGTATTTTACCAAAAATGGCGAGCGTGCCAATCCCACCCTCGTCCGTCCGCCGCTTACAGATAAGCAGGCTGAGGTTATAGCTGCATATGATAGTGCCGAAAAATTGCAGTCAGCAGTGGATATTCTTTTGGGTATAGGCGATAAGCCTATCCACAGGAGAAATTCGGAACCCTCAATAAACATAAAAAGGAGATCAGACCATGAAAACATACATAGTGTTCGTGTATAAGAAGTTTATCGGCGGACAGGAGAACAGCATATATAAGGTATCCGCCGCATCGGAGGAGTCCGCAGTGGCAAAGGCCAAGGGCAGGATATTTTCCGAGAATGATGCAAGCGAACTGGTGGAAGTTGCCATCACTGACGTTTGCAGGGGGTGATGACACGAGTAAAGTTCTCAGCGACTTCTATATCAGCGTAGCAAACGCCTCCACAGATAATGAGGTATCACAGGCTATAGAGACATTTATCCAGACCGTCGCACAGAATACTGCCTCGCAGAACCCGATCACATCGGAAACAGCTCCGCTGTATGCAGCTGCGTATCATGTGCTTTATGAAAGCTGCTTTCCGATGAGGACAAAAAGGCAGTGGACAATCTTGTGGCACGGGCTGTTATTGAAACCCAATGCGTCAGCTTTGGAAAGCCTGTTGACTTAGGAGGCACATATGGCGAAGAAAAAGAAAAGAGGTAAGAAAAATGCTGACAAAGCGTGAGCTTAAAGCACTGCTGAACATCACACTGTGCAAACAGGCACTTATAATTATGCCAACAGAAGAGTCTGCAAGTGCCATGCGTGATTTTTTGCGGGCACAAATAAAGGCAGAATATCCCCAATATTGCAATAGCTATACCGTAACGGGAATAGCAGTGTATGTCAAATCTCACGAGGTTATAATCGTGGTTACACCTGAAGACTGGCGCAGTTACAGAAAATACACTTTCAACGGCATTGTCCTTGTCGATGACGCTATGTCTCCCGATGACTATGCACCGCTGCCATTTATCACCGAAAGCCCTGAGAAGCTTCACAAGTATCTGGGGGAGCGGATCATATGATACAGCCTCAGAAGTTTGGCAATATCGTATTTATCAATCCTGCAAACGGGCTTTTTATGGTAACGCAGGACGGCGAAATACTTCTGCAGACGGATAATCCCCGAGCGGCGGTCATCTACATAGCGGGACTGTTTGAGAGCAAAATCATAAACCACTTCAAGCCTCTGCTTGCGGCGGAGGGATACGATGAAAAGGGGGAGAGGGCCAATGACAACGGACGAGTATAAAAAGATAGTCTCCGCATCGGTAAGCGAGGAAGCTGAGCAGGCACATATGATGGCATGGTGTGCATGGGCTCAGAACACATATCCTCAGCTTGACCTTGCTGTACACGTTCCTAACGAGGGAAAGCGCTCGGCGGCGGCAGGATATAAATTAAAGCAGGCGGGTATGCGTGCAGGATTTCCCGATTTCTTTCTGCCCGTGCCGATAATCGACACAGACGGCAGACTGATATACAGTGGGCTGGCGATAGAACTCAAAAAGACAGGCGGACGGCCCACGGACAAGCAGATAGAATGGTTGGAAAAGCTGGAAGGCACAAGACACGCCGTAGCGATATGCTGGGGAGCGGAAGCGGCAATAGAGATTATCGGTGCATACTGCCGCAAGGATATTGACAGCATCAGACGCAGCACCCATTCGGCGGAGCAGTTAGAGGCAATACGCCCTAAAAAGCGTGCGCCCAAGGTCAGCAAGATAAACTTTAAGCGGCTATCGTATTTTGCAGTCGGCTGCACACAGACAGCCATTACAGCACTGGATATCCTGATAAACGGTACAGTTACAGGGCGATCACTGGTCATCGTTCTTGCGTTATCCGTAGCGGCACTGTTTACTATGGTTCGGGAGGTCGGACGTGGATAAAAGCGACAGACACCTCAGGATATTTACTGACGGCAAGGCTGCATTTGGATATCAGCTTAATGTCGGAAACACGGCGCTTGGTGCGCTGTACGAATACTACATATATGCAAATAAAATCTATCGTCCCATGGGAGATGCCGCAAGGATAAAGTGGGAACGGGAGCTGTGGAAATATCTCCAAAAGGTTTATTACAGCTGCTACAAGACGCATCTTCCCGATTATCCCAATCCTGATGGTGCATCACTTAAGGATCTGGTAGTGGGCTGGCAGTATGAGCAGCTTTTTGACATCATCAACTATCGGATAAACATCGCCAAGGCGATAGATAAATTATATAAAAAAACTCCCGCAGGCGGTCGAAACACCTGAGGGAGCGGAAAACAGAACAAATTACTATTACAATCTGAGTATATCACATACTCGGAAGAAAGTCAAGGTGTAATATGAGTTACGAAATTTTCAGCGGTAAGGCTATAGAAAAGCTGAACACCGAACAGAAAATAAGCGTCAGCGACAGCAAAATCATGATTATGAAGGATTTTGTCAATGAAACATTGACCACCTTTTGCAAGCAGTCAGAGGAATTTTCTCAGGCTGTAGTCCAGGGAGGAAGCTTCATTGATTGCATGAAATATGTGGCTAAGGGTGTAGGGAGAGCTATATCCGATATAGAGGCTATCGAAAAAGCGGTACGCTTTTACTTTCCCACCGCCACCATATCCTTATCAATGACAATCAACACCGAGGGAAATAATTCGCTATCTTCATCATCAGAAGAACCCAAGCAGGAAAAGCACGAAAGCACAGCACTATCAATGTCGCTGGACGACCTTCTGGGACTGTGAGGTGTGAGCATGAAAAAGGACAGTAAAAAAATGGCTGAGCTTTGGAATAAGTTTCCAAGGCTCAGCTTGCAGGACGAGGAACAAATCGTTCGTGACGCTCTTCCGCAGTTCCTGTTCTACGAGAAAAAGGGAAAGACGGCATGGTGCTATTGCACTGCCTGCCGCCGCAGCGAGGTTTTCAGAGAGCACATATACGCTGACGGCATTGAAATAGGCGGCAGTGATGTTCCCGGTAAGCTCAAGCATAACGAATATGGTGAGTGCCCCATGTGTGGGCACAAGGTCAAATACAAGGCTGAGGGCAGAGGCCATAAAAACCTGTCGGCGTGGGGCAATTATGCTGTATGCACAGCTATTGATAATGCACTCTTTATTAATGCCATAAAGGTAAAGGTATCCTGGAGAGACCTTGAGGAGCCTTTTGTGGACGTAGAAGGCTATCGAAAATATATCTTTTCCGAACACGGTTCCGAAGCCAAGCGCTTCACCTGGGCAGAGGGTTTTGTTACCATGAAAAGCATAAATGAACCGGTGTTTGGAAGCTTCTGTAATTTCCAGGATTCTTACGAGTATAGTCATTTATATACACTCATAAATGAGTGGGAAATCGAGAAGACATTCCTCAAGTATTGCCCGTTTGATGAATATTTTCAGGAAGCAAGAAGTGTGAACCCCATACTTTTTTTAAAATTTGCTGCCAAAAACCCGAAGCTTACGGAACAGCTGTGGAAGTGCGGGTTCCGAGAGCTTGTTGAGGAATCAGTGACCAGAAAATCACGCTTTGATAAGCTTATAAACTGGAAATGCACAGAAATAAAAAAAGCCCTTGACTTTAATTCTGAGGAGATGCGCTACTGGAAGAGCGCTGAGGACAGTGTGAGATTTTCTGACAGGCTTTATGCGTATATGCTTCTGAAAAAGGTAAAAGGCATCAATTCCTTTGACGAAAGAATGCAAATTATATCCAAAGATGGAATGGAACTCATAGAAAAGGAAGTAGCACTGACAGGAAAAACGGGTGCTACCTTTGTCAATGTGCGAAATCACATAAGCAAATGTGCAGGCAGAAGTAAGATAAATAGATATACATATGCCATAGAGTGGCTTGACTGTAATACTATGATGAATACGCTAAAATATCCCAAGGAGAGTGTCCTGAGGTTTCCCAAAAGTCTGTCAGCTCTTCACAACAGGCTTGTAAACGAGCTTAATGCAGCTGAGAGTGAGAAGCAAAGAAAAGAAGATATATCTTACGATGCAAAGATTAAGGAGCAGGATAAAAAGCTTGCGGGACTTATGTACAGCAATCTGTTGTACACAACGGTCCTCCCGGAAAGTATGCAGGATATCCGAACCGAAGGCAAGGTGCTAGACCACTGTGTCGCTTCTTACGCCGAAAGACATGCAAAGGGAATTACACATATATTTTTTATCCGCAAACGCTGGAAGCCCGAAGAACGCTGGTACACCATTGAGGTTACGGCAGATGGATATATCAGACAGTGTTATGGATACAAGGATAATCAAACTATAAAAAAGCCAGAAAGCATCAAGCTGTTTGAAAAAGAGTATCGGCTGTTTCTGGATCATGTATTCAACAGGCTGAGTGACAAAGAGTATGAAAAAGAGGCAATGAAGCTTGCCGATAACGGAGGTAACGAAAATGGAAGAAACAACAATAATCAGCTCACAGCATAATGAGTGCCTGGACTGGAGTCTTGAGCAGATAGACCAGTCCATTGTAGCACATTCATATGATATGGCACGCTCCATACTGGAGATCGGCAAGGCTCTCAAGGCCATTGAAGACGGGAAAAAGTACACCGAAAAAGGATATTCCAGCTTTAAAGAATATATGGAAGACGCATCGGCGCATACATTTGAGTTTAAATATACTCAGGCACGGAAGCATATCAGGGTGTACGAACGATTTGGCGGTCGTCTTGACAAGCTTAATTGTGCCAAAATTGAGGTACTCGACGTTCTCAGAGATATCCCGGAAGAGGATTTTGAAAAGCTCAACGACAGCGGAGAGCTTAATTCGCTGAGTAAAAGGGAGGCCGAGGAGCTGAAAGCCAAGCTTGAAGCAGCCAATGAGCAGATATGTCTATTGACTGCCGAAAATGATAAGATAGCTGCCGAAAAAGAAAAAATTACAGCCGACTGCAACAGCATCAAGGCTGAACGTGATGAGTATTACGACCAGATGAAAGAGCTTGAAAGCCGACCTGTTGAAACTATTATCAAGGAGCCTTCGGAAGAACAGCTCAACGCCATAGCGGATAAGGTCTATAAAGAAACAGAAGAAAAAGTGTACAAGGAAGCGGAAGAAAAGCTGGGGAAAGCCAAGTCTGCAATGGAAGAATACGAAAAGATAGTAAATCAGCTTCAAAAGGAGAAAAATGAGCTGGAGCAGGCACTCGGCGAGGACAAAGCCGCTGCCGATGAGCGCATCAAGGAGCTTGAACGCAAATTGCAGTCAGCTGAAAAGCCTGCTGATTCGGAGCTTATCGAGTTTAAATTCTATTTTGCCGAAACACAGGGCAACCTCAAAAAGTTCCTTAATGCACTCGACAAAGTATCGGATCCCGAGAAGAAAGAAAAATTTAAGGGAGCGGCTATTAAGTTTGTGGAAGCCATTCTCGGTGATCTGAAGAAGGAAAGCTTATAAAGGAGCCATACAAATGAATTACACAAAAATTTATGCCGCAGTGGCAAAGAAGAAAACGATATATGTCTGGCAGCCGAACGAAAGTGACCAGTGGCTTATAGTTGATGGAGCCATATACAGTGTAAGCGGACTGCCTGACCTTAACTGTGAAAATGTCCTGCCTCTCATAGGTGTTGACAGTGAAACCAGTGCATCATACAACGTAAGCTATTTCAATGGGAAAGCCAAGGATATCTTGCAGAAATACATATATTGCAATGCCTGTGAAGGCGATGGGCTTATGGTCCCCACGAAGCTTGCATTCAGTGATGTGGTCGTGCTCAGAGGCGAGAGCAGCAATGCTCCTCTTTGCGAGTTTGTAAAAGCGGAAAGCATCAGGCCATTTCAGGGGCAGGGTGTAGAGTTTATTTACAGACCTACTCCCGATCTTTCGCCGGGGGCTATGATAATCATCAAGGAGGGGCTTATCACAGTGGGAGCGGCCATTCCGTACAGCTTTAAAAATCGTCACATGGCGAGTGTGGATATTCTCAAACACGACCTTATCGCTGCTGCACACAAGATTGAAGAGCAGACCAAAGAGGACGAGGAATACGAGCAGACCGAACTCTGAGCATTCTCTTCTGCACTATATCAACAACGTATCCTATACTATTACATTTATATAGTATAGGATATCCTCGCATTTTCGCAAAAATAAAAATGGCCTGAAAGGCTTTTAAAAACTCGTTTATAGTATTATCTTTTGAGATTATGAACGGAAGGAAGCGATAACGTGGTACGTGGGTATCTGATGGCTGTAACAGACATTAACGACGAGCGGCACATCGTTAAGACCTACTCATCGGGCATGATAAATAATCACGGTCTAAAAGGCAGAGCAAAGAAGTCCGCCGAGACTGCCGACAAGGTGAAGAAGCATAACCAAAAGGTCAGCATTCAGAATTTATGCTGGCTCATGCAGCTGAACTTTGAAGAGGGCGATTATAACCTGTCGCTGCATTACTGCGCAAACGGTGACAGACCTCTCGATGAGTGGCAGGCGCAGAAGAATGTTGCTGCATTCTGCAAGGATCTGAAAAAATGGTGCAAGCAGAATATGCCTGACGGATATTCCCTTGATTATCTGTACTGCACACATACTACGACAGCCAGAGGCGCTATCCACCACCACATGATATTACGCAAGGATATCCCGCTGTATGTCATACAGCAGCTATGGTCAAAATGGGGCAGTGTTTCCGTTGGGCGGAGTCTTTACAAGGGCTATGATTACTATACGCTGGCGTGGTACTGGATAGCTGACCCGAAGCATGAGCCGCACCCAAAGGGTATGCGGTCATACATACCGTCACATGGGTTGAAACGTCCTGTAACAGTCCGTGAGATAGTTCCTGCGAAAACATGGCGCATAAACCCCAAAGCCCCAAAAGGCTGGCGCATCAAAGAGGACACGCTTTACAACGGCGTTGATGTTTACGGATATCCGTACCAGAGCTACACGATGATAAAAATATCGGACGTGAAGAGGATTTAGGCGTTTTGCAGTTGAGTGCAAGGAGGGCATTAGCAATGTTTATGAGCAGAATGGAAGCAAAAGAAGATTTCAAATCGTTTGTGGGGCATCGCCTCGGCTATATATGCGCCATAGCGGATAGATTGGACGAACTTGGATATTTTTCAGCGCCCGCATCGTTAAAGCATCACGGAAATAATGACGGCGGACTGTATTGCCATTCCAAGGGAGTTACCTCAGAACTGCTGAACCTTACGGAACGACTTAGCCTGAGGTGGAGCAGACCCGAAAGCCCGTACATCGTGGGAATGTTCCATGATGTATGCAAGGCAGATAACTATAAGCGTGAGATTATCAGGGAAGAGTGCTCTGGCAGCGGTATGATGGTGTGCAAAATCGAAGGAAAATGGGTGTACAGCAACGACGTGATACTTCCGGGACACGGTGAGAAGTCAGTGATACTTACGCAAAATATCATTGGCAAGCTTACAGAAGAGGAGATCGTGTGCATCAGGTGGCACATGGGTGCTTTTGACGAGCGTGAGTGCTGGAAGTATTACACTGCGGCTGTCAGAAAATATCCCAATGTGCTATATACGCACACTGCGGATATGATAGCTGCTCACATTACAGGCGTGTAAAGGAGGCAACCCAAATGTCCAAATGTAATACCTGTGTTTACCGATTCCGCGATGAGCATCGCACAGCCTGTGGATATATTCTCTGCACCGGAGAACAGAGGGGGTGCGAAGTAAAAAACTGCGATAAATACAGACATGGAAAATCACTTATCAGGACAGCTGCTCTTAGAGCTGTATCGGGACGTGGAAGTGGAAGGAGAGTAAAATGATAGAGATAGACTGGAAAGCAGAAGCTGTGAAAGAGCTGAGAAACTACAAATTCAACGTGCAGGGCGTAAAGAACCTGCGGGAGCGGATAGAGATACTTGACGCTCAGCTTGAGGGCATTCGTTCTCCCGGAAGCACCGAGGAAGCAGGGAGCGGACGTGAGCGTGATGAGACCTACTGCGACGTTATCACCAAGCGGGACAATATGCGCAGGAGGCTTGATATCATCGAGCGTGAGATACAGCTCATAGATAAAGCGTTGTCAGCGCTCAGCCAGCCTGAGCGAGATGCTCTTGTTATCAGGTACATAAACAGCGAATATAACAGCATAGGGCATATCTGTTCAAAGTTTCACGTTGAGCGCACAAAAGCCTACAGTATCTGCGCAGGAGCATTGCAGCATTTTTCGGCTGCTCTTTTTGGTTTGTCAGCCGAAAAATAAGGGAGCGGAAGTCCTGCGGAAAATCTGCGGACAAATTGCGGACAAATTGCGTACTCCAAACGCCGTTTTTTGTGCTATGCTATTATCATAGCAAAGTGTAAAGGGGGCATATTATGCGCAAAAGCTGCGTATATTGCGGCGGCATACACCCACAAGGCTATGTCTGTCCCTATAAGCCCAAGAACCGCAAAGGGCGTTCAAAGGCGGACAAGTTCCGCTGCACATCTGCGTGGCAGAAAAAGCGTGCGTATATTGCTGCAAGAGACCGTCATTTGTGCCGTATTTGCCTTGCAAACGGCATATATTCGCAGGATATACAGGTACATCACATCACGCCTCTTGCGGAGGACTACGACAAACGGCTGGACGATGATAACCTCATCAGTCTTTGTCCGCTGCACCACGAACAGGCAGAATGTGGACTGATATCTGCCGATCTGCTGCGAAAACTGGCGGTTTCCGAACCTTTTTCCACGTCCTGCCCCAAATGTTAACGGGTTAATAACCGAGATGCCCCCCGCCCTTCGGGCCTCCTCCGGGTGAGACCTTTTAGACTAACGCCTGCCCTCTGTACACAAAAAATCTGTAAAATGAAATTTTTTGACAGGAAGTGAGGAAATGGCAAGACCTTGCAAGTCGGCTGGACTGCTGACAGAATGTTCGCAGACCAAAGCGGAAATTGCAGCACGGCAGGAAAAGGAAACCCAGCTCAGGGGCAAAAGCAAAAAGCCGCCGACTGCCCCAGTGTGGCTGACGGCAAATCAGAAGAAGATTTTCAGGCTCATTGTGGCCGAGCTGAAAGAGGCGGATATCCTGTGCAAGCTTGATGTGTGGATATTGCAGGAGTGTGTTATTGCGATAGACAGTCTGGAGCAGATAGACAAGGCCTGCAATGCTGACCCCACACTCATATATGCCAAGGACGTTCTTTCCGCAAGAGAGAAAAATACAAAGATACTCTTCCGCTGCTGCAATGAACTGTCGCTCTCGCCTCAGTCCAGAGCCAAGATAGCAAATATCAACGTTCAGGCTGACGACGGCACGGCTCTTCTCAGGGCCATTCTTGCGGGAGACGGTGAAGATGAGGAATGAATGCGTTCTGTTCTTTTCGGAGAACCGGGCACATTTTTTATGTCAAAATGAAAGGATATAAATTTTATGACAATAACAGGCATGAAGGAATTTGAAAATGTTATTTACAATGAAGCTGTGAAGTATTTCAACGCAAACAGGAAAAAGCAGATAACCGAAGCTGATGTTTTTACTGTTTGGAGCTGTAAGACTTTGCAGAATTACAAGGCACTTGTGAGTACCAATGTCGCAGGCGACACCACCTATTTCGAGTTCACTTATAACGGTGACAAGCAGCAGCTTTATATGGACGCATATGTGAAGGAAAAAAATGTGTGTATCGAATAAACGCCATTTCCGTGAAGCCACGAAGACGATGCTAAAACGATGCGATAAAAAGGAAAGGACATGATGTTATGAAAAAGCTATTTATTTCTCAGCCTATGAGAGGCAAATCAAACGAGGAGATCATTGCGGAAAGAGAAAAAGCCGTCAAGGCGGCTGCTGAAAAGCTCGGCGAACCTGTGGAGGTCATTGATTCGTTTTTCAAGAACGCTCCTGTCACTGCTGCTCCTCTGTGGTTTCTCGGCAAGTCCCTTGAAGCACTTGCGGGAGCGGATATCATCTATTTCTGCCCCGGCTGGGATACTGCGAGAGGGTGCAAAATAGAGCACCAATGCGCTGTTGAATATGGCATAGAGAGGATCTATGAGTAAAAGGGGTCGAAATCGACCCGGATAACCCCCTCGATTTCGAGGAGTCAAGAAAGGGTGATGAGATGGATTTTGAGATAAGGGCGGACGGTGTCCTGCACATTGAGGGATACGTTAATGCCGTCGAGCGTGACAGCCGCATTGTGATGTGCCCCGAATGCGGCAAATGCGTTGAGCAGATCGCCGCAGGCGCTTTCGGCAATGCTCTGAGGGCGGCTAAAAATGTTGATATGCTGCTAAATCACGACAAGGGGCGGAAGATAGGCTCCACCTCCGAGGGCACGCTTACCCTTACAGAGGACAGTATCGGGCTGAGGGCGTCGGCAGACATCACTGACGAGGAAGTTGTGGAAAAGGCGAGAAACGGGCGTCTCCGTGGCTGGAGCTTCGGGTTCAGGGCTACCGACACCGAAATAGAACAGCGCTCTCAGGGCGTACCCAGACGGCACGTAAAGGCGCTGAACATCTCCGAGGTATCGCTGATAGATGACCGTTACCGTCCCTGTTATGCAGGCACTTCCATTGAGCTGAGAGCTGACGAGGGAGCGGAAGAAGCGGATTTTACGGAGCTTCGCTTTAATCCCTATCACGACCCGTCGAGTGGACGGTTTACCACAGCCGGTAGTTCAGGCGGCGGATTTTTATACTCCAAGGGCGGCAAGTCTGCTTATGTGTTTGAACGTGATATTGACGGAGAGTATGAGCAGTGGAAAACTTCCGGGAGCGGAGCAAAGAAAGAACTTGACAAAGCCAAAATATCCAGAGCAAATGCACAAGGCTCAAATTTCTATGATGCGGGCAGTGCAATAGCCAGAACATATGACAGAGAATATGATGAAATTGGAACTCTCAATCTTTCAGATGACGAAAAGAATGCTGCACGTGACAAAATATATGAATACTCTGCGGCTGAGCTTGAAGCAAGACAGAAGTATTTCGATGTTTACACCGTAGGTCCCGCCCGTAAGGTTGCCGGTTCTGACAAAGCGTTTGACAAATCCATGAATATAGCGGGAGAGCACAGTACATATATGAACTCACTCCGTGATAAATCAAGTAAAAACACACGCCGTCAAAACGAAAAAAAATTTGACGAGGCGTTCAAAGCCGAAGTTTCCAAAGCAGCTGAAACAGGAGCAAGAGAAATAACGGTAAACGGAGAAACGTATTTCCGCAGGACAAAATCGAGTGGCTCATGGGAAAAGGGAACGCTAAGAGACGACCAAGCAAAAAGAAAATTTATGAAGTCTCAACAGAATATGTTTATTGCTGACCACAAATCATGGGATAGCCTGAGCAGTGACGAAAAGGCAAAATATTATTCCCGTGCCGAACCCGACACACCCGACTACAGCTCTTATGAAGCCCGCCTTGCCCGGGCGAGAATGAGAGAGCTGGAGCTGAGAGCCGAGGCGGCGGAAGCACCGCCCTGAATGTATGAGGTGAGATATAACCCGTCACAGGCGAGAAACGCAAAGGGAATGTGGTGCAAGGAGGGCGTTGGCGGCGCTTCAAGTTTTTCCGAAAGTATTGACAAATCCGCTGAAAGTGGTATAATGAAATCTTCGGAAGATTTCAGCTATATCAGTGCAGCAGGTCCAAATGAATTTGAGAAGGGCTTTTCTTCGACAAATCTTGCGAACCATTGGTATGGAAATGAGCAGCCTAAAATATCAAGCCACAAGGCAGAATATGAAGCAAGGGGCTATGATATGAAGGGCTACGGCAGGCTTGCCCTTGACTTAGTTCAAAAGCCTATTGGAAGCGGTATTGTTGGGCATAAAACCAAAGATGGCTTTGTTGTGCGTTACAATACACAAACGGGTGATTTCGTCAAAGGCAATCCGAAGCATGGCATTAAGACAATGTTCATGGCAAGCCAAAATTATTATGACAACCAAAAAATTGTCGATGAGGAGGCTGTGATATGAAAGGAAGAATTTGTCCTGTATGCGGAAAGCACACTTTTGAGCAGGATAACTGTTTTGAGATCTGCCCCGTTTGCGGCTGGGAAGATGATGCTGTTCAAAGGAAAATGCCCGATTATCCTGAGGGAGCAAACGGCATGAGCCTGAACGAATACCGCAGAAGATATGCGGAATATCTCAAAGAAAGCAAGTAAAAACCGATTATACCAATAATCAAAATGACCGTTTTGCAGTCGGCTGCACAGCAGCACTGCAAGGCGGCTTTTTTATACCCAAACGACCAAAACAAGGAGGAAAAAAGCATGAATTTAAAGTCACTTATCGAAAAGAGAGGACAGCTCACCGCACAGATGAACGCTATTCTCGGCAAGGCAAAGGAGGAGAACCGTGCGGTCTCCGATGAAGAGGCGGCACAGTTTGAAGCCCTTGACAAGGAGATCGCAGACACTGACCGTTCCATTGAGCTTGAAAAGCGTGCCCAGAAGGTCAATGACACAGGCTGTGACCTTGACGGCGGTTCAAACTCCGACACCGATGACGGCGAGGAAAAGAGAGCTGCAAAGGATATCGTATCCGATTTTATCAGAGGCAATGAGCTGAGAGCGGGAGAGATGACCACTTCCACAACAGGCAACATTATCCCCTCAGAGTTCTCGCAGGACATTATTCACAAGTTCACTGAGCTTTCGGGCATCGTTAACCGTGTATCTGTGGTAAACAGCGCAGGCACTTACAAGCAGATCGTAGCGGACAACGACAACAAGATATCCGCAGGCTGGACGGGCGAAATTGAGGAGATCACCTCTTCCGCCGCAAAGTTCAAGACTATCGAGATAAAGCACCACAAGCTTACTGCTCTGGCAAAGCTCTCCCTTGAAGTCATCAACCAGAACGCCTTTGACATCGCAACAGAGGTCGAGAACCAGACCCTGCGTGACATGGCTGTAAAGGCTGAGACCGCTATCATCAAGGGCACAGGCACAGACCAGCCAAAGGGACTTGTAAAGTCCGGCACGGCGTTCACACTTGCGTCTGCCGCTGCCATCACAGCTGACGAGATCGTGAAGATATTCCATTCCCTCAAAAGCTTCTATCAGCAGGACGCAGCATGGATAATGAGCAACGACACCCTCTGCGCTGTAAGACTGCTGAAAGACGGCGACGGTCATTATATCTTCCACCAGAACGATCTTACAAGCGGCTATGTCGGCACCATTCTCGGCAAGCCTGTGCTGGTTTCCGAAGCTATGGACAATATGGGCAGCGAGGCGCACCCTATCCTTTTCGGCGATTTTGCAAGGGCATACAAGGTAAATCTCAACCCCAATATGTCTATGCAGATACTCAACGAAAAGTATGCGGAGTACGGCATGAAGGGTATCCTTACCATTATGTGGCTTGACGGTCAGCCTGTGAACGAGGACGCATATGTCGTCGCTTCCTGTCCTAAGGTAGGCGGCTGATGATGTACACAGCAAACGTGTCATTCGCAGGCAAGGTAAGTATGTACAAGGGCGAGGTAAGGGAGCTGTCCGAGGCGGCGGCTTCCGAGCTTCTCCGCTGCGGATATATTTCCGAAGTCGAGCCTGAAAAGGAGGAAGCCCATGAAACTAAGCGAGGCAACTCTGGCAAGCGTAAAGCTTGCGATGCGCATTGACTACGACCTTGACGACAGCCTTATCGAAAGCATTATGGAAGCCGCCAAGGGCTACATACGCACCTACACGGGGCTTACAGATGAACGGCTGGACGATTATCCGGAAGTGATACACGCATTCAACTGCCTGTGCATTGATATGTACGACAACCGCTCTGCCGAAATAGCCAACGGCAGGGAAAATCCCACGGTAAAGCAGATACTGGGCGGAATTGCGGTGAATTACCTATGATAACGGCAGGTCAGCTCAATGCTGTGATATGCTTCCAGCGGTCGGTGAACGATGTATGGGAAGACCACCTCACCTGTCGTGGCTACATCAACGGACTTAGCGGAAACGAGTTTTTCATAGCCAACGCAGGCTATGAGGCGGCGCTGACGGTAACGATACAGTGCAGATATCAGCCTGCGCTTATGCGCATTACGCCCATGCAGTACAGAGCTGTATCGGGGGGCGTGGTATATGAGCTCATTTCCCCTGCCGATGATGTGGGCAGCAGGCACAGCGAGATAAAGTTCCGTGCAAAGCGGATATACACCGAGGAGGACGGTCAATGACCTTTGAAGAGATACTGGCGGAAGCCAAAAAGATATGCGGGCGCATGGAATGGCACTCTTTCAGGGCTGTTCCCGGTGAGCACCGCTTCGGCACCTATAACATTCCCAAAAGGGACTTTGACGGTGCTGACGAAATGGCATTTTACCGCCATTATCCCCTTGAAATTACGTTTTTCTACCGTGAAAGCAAGCAGAAAAACGATTTTGAGGGAGAAAAGAAATTCGAGGCTGCCGCAGCGGGAGCGGGCGAGTTTTCCTGCACCATGGGCTACGACAGCGCAAACAATCTGTTCTACACACAGTATGTGTTTGATATTACAGAACATATCGAGGAGGACGGTCAATGACCTTTGAAGAGATACTGGCGGAAGCCAAAAAGATATGCGGGCGCATGGAATGGCACTCTTTCAGGGCTGTTCCCGGTGAGCACCGCTTCGGCACCTATAACATTCCCAAAAGGGACTTTGACGGTGCTGACGAAATGGCATTTTACCGCCATTATCCCCTTGAAATTACGTTTTTCTACCGTGAAAGCAAGCAGAAAAACGATTTTGAGGGAGAAAAGAAATTCGAGGCTGCCGCAGCGGGAGCGGGCGAGTTTTCCTGCACCATGGGCTACGACAGCGCAAACAATCTGTTCTACACACAGTATGTGTTTGATATTACAGAACATATCGAGGAGGAATGATCTATGGCAATGACCAAAAAGACCTATTACGGCTCGGGCCGTGTTTACAGCGCCGATTATGATGCAAGTACATTTCCCAAGGTTGCGGATACCAAAGCCATCACACCGGAGGAAGCGGCTGCAATCATCAAGTTTATTTCGGGCATTATGGTTGAGGATAACCAGATAGGCTATCTTAAAGACGGCTACGAGGTAAAGGTGGAGACTTCCAACCTTTCCGACAAGTCAGACCTGGGCGAGATGAAAATTGATGGTATCTCCGATGAAAAGGGCACATCAAACTTCAAGCTTTTTAATGCAAACGGCGAGACTATCGCAAAGCAGTACCCTACCGCAAAGTATTCCAAGGACACCACATCGGGCTTTGGCTTTACTTTTGTGGGCGGCCTTGGCAACATGGACGAGACTGTTCACGTTGTTGCATTCAAGCACGATGACAAGAAGTACGGCGATACCGTGGTCGTTGTTATCGGCAAGAACACAAGCGGCTTTGACGCTGTATGGAAGCAGGACAGCGTAACTCCCTTTGCGTGTGCATATGCCCTGGAGCCCTTTTATGATTCGGGCGAGTTCATGCTTATGGTCGATGCAAAGGCAGGTCATGTATGGACTGCGAGTGGGGAATAACCCCGTTTGAAAAGCCTGTTTTTCCCGTTGCTCTTCCGCCTGTGGGCATTATCAATGTTCCAGTATGTTCAAAGCATACCTGGGACGTTATCAACATTGCCCGCAGCGGCAGGGAGATAAAAAGGGCGGCATATCTTCTGGCGGAGATCCCCGAGGATATGCCCATACAGTCCCTGTGTGAGTTTGTGAGCGGCTATATCAAGGCTGTAAACGACTACTGCGAGGACTTTGCGGATATCTACGGCATACCCGACAAGCCCGATTTTGAGCATGACGAGGAAGAGACAAAGTTCCCTGTGCTGACATTCGGCGAACGCATTGTCAGGGAACATACGGGGTTTGACTTTGACCGCATAAACGAGCTTGATATCCTTGATTATAAGCTCCTGCTTGCCGATGCCTGCAAAATAAAAATACTCGGCAGGTCGGACGGCAGCGGAAAGGCATATCTCAACGAATGCTGGGAGTTTATGCACAGGAAAAGCAGTATTTTTGAGTGAGGTGGGAATATGAATGATTACAGCACTTATGAAATGTTAGCTTTTACAGTCTATATTTTAAACTTTATTGATGCGAAATTATCAGTGATTTTATATCAAATATAAGCTTAATAAGAGAAATATAATTATTTAACTTGACAACCGAGTGCTTTTATGTTAATATTACATTGAGTAAGGATGTGAAAAATATGAGTAACGCAAAATGTAAAATTGTGATATGTGATAATGTTAGGCAAGAAATGGGGCCAAATGGGATAAATAATAATATTATAAATATTCTACAATATATTGAGCCTATAAATATTCCAAGCAATTATACCTTTGTAGCTTCTTGTCTTTTTTCAGATTTAGATAAAGACATTGAGCATAATTTCTCCATTAAGTTAATAGATCCAAATCAGAAATTGATAGTTAATTTTGATAACATTAAGTTTGTCGTACCCAAAAGTGAACAAGAAAATTTACAAGCTCCATTAAATCTTCAAATAAATGCTGAGTTTAGAAATGTTATTATCAGCAGCGTAGGTAATTATGCCGTTCAAGCTTATGATAATAATGAGTTTATAAGTGCTGAAACAGTTGAAGTAAAAAAGAAGAGTGATAGCATTGAACAATAACATAAACATAATTAAGAAGTCAATTACTCTTGCACCTGTTCTAATAACTACTATTATATCGTGTGTTGCAGATTGCTCTGAGCCTACTAATATAGGTTACGAACCTGCTGTTTATAATTTTATCGATAAAAATGATGCTGAATTAGAAAAGCAGGTTAATGCAGGTATAACAGTGTCATTAAATTCATATACTCCATATATCACATCATATAATGGAGCTGGAAATATGGAAGATGACGTTTTAAACACTTATCATCTTAATATAAATAAGTTAAGAATGATGAGCGTTTTAGAGGAAAATTGGGATGAAGAAGGCGCATTGCCTTTTTCTGCAGATCTTATTGAAAAAGTAAAAATGATTTTGCAGCACCTTAATCAATATCAGCCTGATATTTTCCCGAAAAATGATTCCAGAATACAGCTTGAATTTTATTCTGAAGATAATCGCTTTTTGAAAATAGCAGTTTCTGAAAAGAAATGTGATGTTTATTCAACGGATAATTTTAATTACAGAAACGATTTTTTTGATTCTTTTGATTTTAATGAATTTACTATATATAAAATCGTTGCACAATTTTATGCAAACAATTTAAATGGGGATAATTAAAATGACTGATGCAGCAAACTTTTGTGATTCAAGTGAAAAGATTTTTCGTGCTGTTAAGCCCAAATTTTTGTTTATATCATCGAAAAACAAAATATCTGATACTTTATTTGATTTACGAGAGGGCGAAAAAGGAGTATCCTTTGATAGAGCTATGGGTAGGTCTGATAAAGAATCTTGCGAAAAATTGCGCCAAAATTTTAATAATTTTAAAGGCTTAATAATAAGCTTAAAGGTGTCACAGTGTAATGAAATAGATGAGATTCTATTAAAACATACTCCAAGCTCAAGAAACGAATATCATTCAGAAATTTTTTATCAAACAACAGCTCAATGTGAATTAGATAGGGTTAAACATATTTTGGCTGAACAATCAGCTATTGAGTCCTATTAGTTATCAACTTTATTTAGAATTAAGCGTTCTACTTTCTATTTGAGAGTAGGGCGCATTTTTATACCCAAACGCAGAAAGGAGGGGCGCATTTGAATGAACATTGCAGATACAAGGGCATACAGATACGCCCTTTTTTGTGTTAATGAGACCGACGGCAAGGTCGGACGATACGTAAAGAAGCAGTGCGAAAAATGGCTTGAAATTGCGGACGGAAGAAACCCCGATGCGTATGTGAGCATGGCGGAATACAAGCGGATAAGCGGCATTCTCCGCCTTATGGTACACCCTGACCTTAACTGCCCTATGCTTACGGGGCTGGAAGATTATGCGATGCTGTTCATCGCTGCGGTGCTGTGCACCAAGGGCAGGGACGGCAGGCGGTATTATTCCACGGCTATCCTTGAAATTGCCCGCAAGAATTTCAAGACATTTGTTTCGGCGGTCATATTCATTATTCTGATGCTGACCGAGCCGAGGTTCGCCCGGCTTTTTTCCGTAGCGCCTGACTATAAGCTTTCATCGGAGCTGAGACTGGCGGTAAGAAAAATTATCAAGGTCTCTCCGCTGCTGGTGAAGCATTTTAAAATAAACCGAGATATGATAACCTGCAAGCTGACGGACATTGAATATACGCCCCTTGCGTACTCAAATGACCGACTGGACGGCAAGCTTGCAAACGCCTTTCTGGCGGACGAGGACGGCGCAATGGACAGCTATCCCGTAGAGGCTATGACCTCTTCACAGATAACTCTGCCCAACAAGCTTGGTATTATCATATCTACCCAATATCCCAATGAAAACAATGATTTCCTTGACCAGATAGATCTGAGCAAGAAAATTCTTGACGGCATAATCGAGCGCACAAATGTGTTTGCGCTGCTGTATGAGCCTGACATAGAGATCATCAACGACTGGGAACATAACGACAATGTTATCTATCAGGCAAATCCTGCGGTGCACGGAAAGCCTCAGATGCTTGATAATCTCTTTGAAAAGCGGCAGATGGCTGTGCTTTATGAAAACAAGCGGGAGAATTTTCTTTGCAAGCACTGCAATATCCGCTATAAGTCCGTGGGAACCGAGGGCTATGTGGCTGTTGACAAGGTACAGCTCTGCCGCATAGAGCCTGACGACAGCTGGTGGAGAGGCAGGCGGGTATATCTGGGCAATGACCTTTCACTCACAGATGATAACACTGCCGTTGCTATGGTCACAAATGATGACGGCGTTATTGTTGCCCGTGTGATGGGCTTTATCCCTGCGGACAAGATAGAGCTTAAATCCACAAGAGAGGGCATCGACTACAAGAAATTCGTTGCCGCAAGGTACTGTATTGCCTGCGGTGATGAGGTCATCGACTATGCTGTTGTGGAGGACTATATCCTGACCCTTGAAAGCACTCTGGGTGTGACCGTTGCGGGTGCAGGCTGGGACAGAATGAATGCGCTGTCCTCGATGCAAAAGGTGGAAAGTGCGGATGATCCTATCGAATGTACCATAGTGAAGCAGCATTCGAGTGTTCTGCACCCTGCCACAAAGCTGTTGAAAGAGAGCATACTGGGCGTAAGCTTCCGCTATGAAAGAAATGCTCTGCTGGAAAACAGCTTTGAAAATGCCCGCTGCACATATGACACCAACATGAATATGTACGTCAACAAGAAGCGCAGTGCAGGCAAGGTGGATATGGTGGTGGCGCTGATAAACGCCGTGTATATGCTTATGGAAAACGAACTGCTGGCAGATGATTTTGTCTTCCAGTGCATTGATATATGATAAGGAGGGATTTTGACAATGGCGTTTAAGATTTTCGGCAGAAAGAAAAATCCTGAGACTGCGGAGAATTATTCTTTCCCCATAGAAGAGAGAGCCGAGACCAAGGTATCGGAGGGCGGTTCGGGAGCGGAACTGCTGGCGGCGGCGCTCAGCGGCTGTCGTGTAACTGCTGACACAGCTATGCAGGTCCCTGCCGTTGCAAGATGCGTGAACATGATAGCGGGAGCGGTGGCTATGCTGCCCATAAGAATGTACCGCAAGGGTGAGGACGGCAAGCCCCAGGAGATAACCGACGACCCACGTATCACGCTTCTGAACGGCGACACAGGCGACACTCTGACCGCCGATGCAATGCGCTACGCATGGGTAAAGGACTATCTGCTGAACGGCGGAGGATACGCTTACATCGAGCGAAAAATGGGAATGCCCACGGGGATTTATTACATAGCTTACAGCGATGTGGGCGTAATAAAGAACACAGCAGACCCCATTTACAAGAAATACAACTACAGCATAAGGGGCAAGAGCTTTTACCCTTATCAGCTGCTGAAAATGCTCCGAAATACCGACGGCTACGGCAAGGGCAGGGGCATTATTGATGACAGTCCCCTTGTAATTGATACGGCGTACAGCATGATAAAATTCCAGCGCTCCCAGATGATGAAGGGCGGCAGCAAAAGAGGCTTTCTGAAAACCGAAAGCAGAGTTGACCAAAAGGTCATTGACGAAATAAAGAGCAAATGGAGAAATCTGTATTCCACAGAGGATTCCGAAAGTGTAATGTTCTTAAATGCCGGAATTGACTTCAAGGAGATATCCGCAACGTCCGTGGAAATGCAGATAAACCAGAACATACAGACCATAAACAGCGAGATACTGAGGCTTTTCGGCACATCTGACGGCATACTCAGTGCGGACACGGTAAAAAACGCCGTAATGCCTGTGCTGGACGTTATGGAAGCGGCGTTTGACAATGACCTGCTTCTCGAAAGCGAAAAGGGCAATGTATATTTCGCCTTTGACACCCGAGAGCTTACCAGGGGCGATATCCGGAGCAGATATGCGGCTTATTCCGTTGCGCTGAAAAACAACTTCATGCAGCTGGACGAGGTGAGGGCGCTGGAAGATCTCCCGCCACTGGGTGTGAATTTTATCAAGCTGGGGCTTAATGATGTGCTTCTTGACCCCGTTACCAACAAGATATACACCCCCAACACAAATGCCATGGTTGACCTTGGTTCGGGTGAGGGAGCGGTCAAGGCGGAGCCTGATATGGAGAAAAGAGGAAATCCAATACATGACCCGGAAACGGGACGGTTTGCTCCGAAAGATGGCTTGACAACTATTGACAAATCAGATAAAAGTGATATAATAAATAGCAAAGAAAGCACAAAGGAATATGATACATCAGCACTTAATTCTTCAAATATAGAATTAAGCAAACACGTTTTGGAGAGAGCTACTGAACGTGGAATAACACAAGATGAAATCGTTGATGCAATAGACAATCCTCTTTCTGAAAAACCTGTAAAATGGGATAACTTAGGACGGCCCAGTTTCCAGAGAATAGGTGAAGCTGCTACAACGGCTATAAATCCCGAAAGCAAAAAGCTTACATCTACATGGAAAACCCATAAGAAGCTGAGAAACAAGTTGAAAGGTGGCGAGACATAATGACTGCTCAGTTTAATTCAGAACAGAAAAGTTTACTGAAAAAGATTGGACTGTCGGATAATTTCAATTCGGATATGAAAGACAGCGAGGTCGAAAAGTTTGTTGATAAGGTCTCGGATCACTTGCAGATGTCAGGCCTTACAGATAACGGGCTTAATCATGAGGGACAGATATGCGAGGATATTTTGAATTTGATTGCTGACATATAAACCGCTTTGGTATCATATCAAGGCGGTTTTATTATACCCACACAAGCGTTTTGCAGTTGACTGCAAGGCGCATTTTTTATGACTTGTTGGAGGTGAGAGTGTGGCTGAATATGTGAGCATTGAAGAGATGTCCGAGCGTGTTATTCGTGATATGTCTCAATACAGCAGGGAGGTTGTTGAAAAGGCACAGCAGACCGCCAAAGCTGTAAGAAACGAAATGAAACCGAAGCTTGAAGATGAAGAGACTTCTCCCGTTCGGCATTATTCAACAAATACTCAGGTTGTTAAGCGTATTATCGTTCACAGAAGTCCGAGTGTGCCAAAGGCTGTAAAACAGGTCAAGGAGCCTAAATATCAGCCGGGATATTTTATACAAGGATGGGCTTACGGCAATATCAGGCTCAGAAACGGGCGTGAGATATATGGCGTGCGCAACAGAAACATGCCTACTGTCACACATCTTATAAACTTTGGCCATGCTTTGTTTGTTCACAGGCAGCTTGCAGGAAAAGTTGAGGGTTCAGGCTTTGTAGATGAGGTTCAGAACTGGGGCGTAAGAGAGCTTGAAAGAAGGCTTTCGGAATTTCTTGAAAGAGGGTGATTGATTGGCTTCCAATAAATACGGCTATATGGCGAAAATCGGCATTGATACCACGGGAGTGCAGAATGGACTTACCGAAGCCGATTCTGCTATGCGAGCATTTTCAAGGGAAATGCGTGAGGTCAATAATGTCATTGCACAGGGCGGCAATTCTGCGGAAATGGCGGCTCAGAGAAATCAGCTTTATGCCGAGCAGATAACACAGCTTAACAGGCGGCTTGAAGCTTTAAGGTCTGTTGAAGAGGATATCAACAGAGCAAGAGCCAATGGAAATATTGACGAAAGCGAATACAGAGCTTATCGGAGAGAGATAGAGCAGACGGAAAACGCTCTTCAAAATCTGAGAGAACAGCAGAGAGATATCGGAGCGAACGCAGGCAAGGACTATGACAAGGTAGTTTCTGCACTGCAGAACGTTGAAAAGGTCGCTCTTGCTACAACAGGCGCTGTTGCGGCGGCTCTCGGTAAGCTTTCAAGCGATGCTCTCAGCGCCTATTCTCAATATGAGCAGCTTGTAGGCGGCATTGAAACACTTTTTGCGGGAGCAGAGGATATTGTCCTTGAAAATGCGGAAAATGCTTTCAAGACAGCAGGCGTATCCGCAAATAACTATATGCAGACGGTCACAAGCTTTTCGGCAACACTTCTGCAGGGACTTGACGGTGATACCGAAAAAGCAGCAAGGATAGCAGATCAGGCACTTATTGATATGTCAGATAACGCCAACAAAATGGGAACTGCTATGGGGTCAATACAGTACGCTTATCAGGGCTTTGCAAAGCAGAACTATACTATGCTTGACAACTTAAAGCTCGGATATGGCGGCTCACAGGCGGAAATGGCAAGACTTATCAATGATTCGGGTGTTCTGAACGGCGAGATAATTGCTACTGCCGAAAACGTAAAGCAGATACCTTTTGATAAGATAATCGAAGCTATTCATGTAATACAGACAAATCTCGGCATCACAGGCACTACAGCTCTTGAGGCTGAGACAACTCTTGAAGGCTCAATGAATAAGCTCAAAGCCTCATGGGAAAATGCTCTTGTGGATATTGCAAGACCGCTTGATGATTTTGCACAGGGCGGTCTTACTATTCTCAACGATAACATTGATACCATAAAAGAAGCTCTTGTGCAGATGATGGAGAAAATCAAGCCTTTGCTTGATGATGCACTTGTTAAATTGCAGGCTTTTATCGATAGCGGCGGCGTTGAAAAGCTTGCTGATGGATTTGTTGACCTTGTTACATTCATTGTAAATCAAAAAGATGTTATACTCGGCGTTTTTGCGGCTCTTGAGGTTGCACTTGGAGCTGACAGGATAACAAAGGCTGTAAAGGGTATTAAGGAGCTGAAAGATGCTATATCGGGAGTTGCGTCTGTGGCAAATGCCGCAACAGGAGGCATTGAGGCTTTCGGAATAGGGCTTAGCGGTTGGATACTTGTAGCAGGGGCGGCGGCCCTTGCAGCGGCTGAGGTCGCAAGCGGTCTGAACTCCATTGCTGACGCTATGACAAGGGTCAATATGGAGACAAAAAAGTCTGACGATAATGTTAAAAATATGTCGGACAGATGGAATGGCATTTCGGAAATGGAGTCGGGGCTTGACAAGTATAATGCTGCCTCTGATATGCTCGATGATATTATGGCTTCGGAAGAAGAATGGAACTCACGATACAAAAAAACCATTGACGAGCTAAATGTTTTGCAGGAGAAGAAATTCAAGACTTCCGATGAAACCGCAAGGATGAAAGAACTGCAGAAGCAGAAGGATTCTCTTGACGCCGAATATGCCGCCTTGCAGCTATATCACACAAAATGCACCAATGAGATAAATAAGTATGATGCACAAACCTTAGTCAGCCTTGAACGTTCTGCAGAAGCTCAGGCAAATGCACAGGCTAATGCAGGCAAGACAAATAAGCAGGCTGTTGAAGATGCCTGGGCGAAAATCCGTGAAACCACAAAAGCCAAGATGGACGAACTTGACGACCAGCTTGCCACCCACAAGATAGATGATACCCAATACTGGGCGCAGAGGAAAGCGTATCTTGAAGCCCACAGGGACGAGGAAAGCGAGGAATGGTGGAAATATTATGATGCCGTGACCGACCATTACGACAAGCTTTCCAAGACGGAAAAGACAGCCGCCGACAAGGCTGCAAAAGAAGCGGACAAAATATCCGATGCCACCGAAAAAGCCACGGAAAAAGAGGTCAAGGAGTGGAAAACCTCCTCCGACAAGGTATCAGATGCTGTTGAAAAGAAATATGAAAAGGTGCAGCAGGCTTTTGAAAAAGCCAAAAGCAGCTATATAAATGCTCTTGATATGTCCGCTTCCGATAAGCCTGAGGACGATGTATATTCCCGCATGGGGCTTGCCCGTCCGAAAAGCAGTGAAGAAGAGGATACGGGTAATCGGTACGATTTCAGCAGTGAAAACATCAGCAGGCAGACCAAGGAGCTTGACGAATATACCCGTAACATGGAGCGGCTGGAAAAGTCGGATATTCCCGAGGAATATCTTGAGAACATTCGCTCCATGAGCTTTGACAAGCGAAAGGAATATGTCAAGGAGCTGTTGAAGCTCTCCCCCGAACGCCTGAAAAAGCATTATGCGGATATATCAAAGTATTACAGGTCTGCGGAAAAGGCAGGCAGGAGCGACACCCAGTCCCTGAGAGACGATGCGGACAAGGCTGCCGAGGAAGCAAAGAACACCATTAAGACATCTCTTGACGGCCTCAGCTCCAACGCCTACGAAAGCGGCAAGGCTGCGGCTGAGGCGTACTGGAAAGGCTTCAAGGAATACAAGGCGGACACCGACAAACTTATGGGTGTGACCGCTGCGGGCAACAGCAAGTCGGCGGGCATTACCACCCCTGTCAGCCTTATCATAAACGTAAACGGCAAGCAGGCGGCGACCATAAGCACGGAGGAATATCTTAATCAAGTAAAAAATCAGGGAGGGACGCTTGATGTCTGACAGATACAACGGCGGCATTTCCGTAAAAATAGGCAGTTATCAGCTTAAAAAGATAGCTGCATATGTGCCGTCATGGGAGATAGTCAAGGACACATTTACCGCATATGATTACCGCACGGTAAGCGTTTACAGAGGGCGGCGCTTCAAGCTCAGCGTGACAACGGGGTATCTTACCCCCGAGGAGCTGAGTGACCTGCAAACGGCGTTGTTTGCGCACAGCTTTACCGTCACAACGCCCGACTTCACGGGTGCGGTGCTGCTTGACAGCTGCTCTCAGCCCCTTGAACACGCAAACATCTACGGAAAATATTATACCGTTTCCTTTGCCGTTTCCGCTGTGGCTGTCACAGGCGGGAGCGGCTCTCTTTAGCCTGAAAATCAAGGTAGGGGGAGCGGAACTGAGCACGTTCGGAGATGTTGAGGTCACAAGGGCGGTTTCGGGCATAGGCACATCGGGGCTTTGCACATCTCAGCTGACGTTCACCTGTCCTGCGCCGTTATCTGCGTACCGTGCGGCGGTGGTGGAGGTCGTAGGCGTTGACCTGCCCAAATACTACATCGACAGCAGGACGGCAAAGGACGGCACCGTAAGCGTGACAGCCCTCGACCGTATGGCGTACACCGACAAGGATTTTGATATTGGCTGGGTAGATGTGGACAGCGGGGACAGAGTTCAGACCTCTGCGGTGCTCGGTGTCATTGCCATCAAGTGTGGATTTGCAGGCTATGCCGCTGTTATCCCCGACTGGCTGGGCAGTCTGCCGAAAGCCATGGTGGGCGGTGTCAGCTGTGCAACTATCCTCGAAAACCTTTCAACGGTGATGTGCGGCTTCTGGTTCACATCAAACGAAAATGAGCTGGCGTTCCGAGCCTACGGCACTGCTTCGGGAGATATGACCGCTGCGGAACATTCGGCGCTGGAGCTTGGAGACGAATACACCGCCCAGGGTGTGCGTGTTACCAACGGCAGCACAGTCTATGAGAGGGGCAGCACGCTGTATGATTATGACACCTTGCGGATATCCTCAGAGCTTGCTACAGATGATACTGCGGCGGACATCTGGGGCAATGCGGAGGGCAAGGCATATGACGCTGT
>OLIX01000517.1_pt1 | contig 40385 bp, 36 predicted proteins | sample 1601331 | NCBI WGS metagenome assembly OLIX01 (sample SAMEA2452120, study PRJEB22498) | human gut metagenome | biome: human feces; feature: human gut; material: feces | place: Australia | collected 2012 | reverse complement strand
CGACCATCGTGACGAACTGTTCGAACAACTACGGGCCGTATCAGTTCCCGGAGAAACTGATTCCGCTGTTCATCAACAACATCCGTCACCGCAAGCCGCTGCCGGTATACGGCAAGGGGGAAAACGTGCGCGACTGGCTGTATGTGGAAGACCATGCGCGGGCTATCGACGTGATTTTCCACAACGGTAAGACGGCAGAAACCTATAACATCGGCGGTTTCAATGAATGGAAGAACATTGACATCATCAAGGTGGTGATTAACACGGTAGACCGTCTGCTGGGCCGCAAGGAGGGTGAAGACATGGATCTGATTACCTACGTAACCGACCGTCTGGGCCACGACATGCGTTATGCCATCGACTCTACGAAGCTGCAGAAGGAACTGGGCTGGGAACCGAGCCTGCAGTTTGAAGAGGGCATCGAAAAGACGGTACGCTGGTATCTGGACAACCAGGAATGGATGGACAACATGACGAGCGGTGACTACCAGAAGTATTACGACTCGATGTATAAGGGCAGATAATTGAGAAGTAAAGGCGAACAGTATCGTTATTTCCTCATAACATATCGCAAAAAACAAGAATCATGCGAAAGTTTATAATCTTTTTTCTAGGTATTGTATGTCTCTTTTTTCTTATCCTGACAGGATGCGATAAAAAGAATCCGACAGAGCAGGCTGATTATATCACACTTAGCAAAACGGAGTTGGAATTTGACTCCAATGGAGGGTATCAAACCATAAACATAAGCAGTAGCGGAAACTGGGAAGCTACTGGAGAAAATGACTGGTGCCAAATTGCTCCCGTAGACAATAGTACGGAAACGATTCAAATCATTACTACAAACAATGTGGAAAAAGAGAATCGTACCACTACGATTACATTTACTTGTGGGAAAGCAAGCGTACAGCTAACCGTCGTGCAATATGGAGTGGTTGAATCGGATTATATCGATTTGAAACTGGATAAAGAGGGAATAACGTCTGTTTATAACGAAAGCAGCGGGGAACTGACTATTAATTATGGGGACAATGAGGTTCCAGATATTTCTACTGGAAAAGCAATTGTATTACCCGGGGAATACCAATATGATATTCGCGTCATAGAAAGCATAAGCAGTTCGGACAAAAAAGTGGTTCTTCAAACAAAAGAAGGCAATATGTGTGACTTGTTCCGAAACATAAACTTCACACTTACCACAAATCCGGATCTTGTCAGTGCAACCCGTTCCACTGGCCGGGTAATCACCCCTTCTTCCATTGAGCTGGTAGATAAGGACAAACGATACACGATTTATAAACGTTCATCTACAATGACCCGAGACAGCTTTACTGGAGGGTACAATTTCTTTTCTATGAGCAAAAACTTTGACGGCCAAACATTATGTGGAGGTAAATGGGGCTCATTACAATGGGAAAAATGTAATTATGACAGCAAACTGGATGCAGTATTCTTTTTTGATTTTGGAGAAAAAACTTTGTTGGAAGCTAAAAAAGGTGATTTAAAAACGTTCCAATTTTATCTGGACGGAAACATTAATATTGAACTTTTGCTAGCGTATATTTCTCAGACATCATATAGCGAGGAAATACAAGAAATCATTAAGGAAAATATTCTTCCGACTGTCGAAATAAACTTTCCGGTGGGAAATATTCCGGTACGCGTTACGCTGGATACTCACCTAGGACAAAGATTCACTCTGGACTGTGAAGCGAACATAAAGGCTGATGCGGGTATCGGACTTCATGCAAATGCTCGTATCGGAATGCAATACAACAAGGGAGACAATTATATCACTCCTTTTAGTTCTTTTAAAACCGACTACCAAGTCTACGATCCGACGTTTAATATACAAGGGTCAGCGCAAGTCACAGCTTCATTCTACCCTGAGTTGGAAATAAAACTGTATAAATTTTTAGGTCCATGGGTAGACCTGATTCCTTATATCGGCGACAGACTGGAGGCTGGCGCACAATTCAGTGTGGCTGGAAACAACTACAAAAGCTGGACTGCAGAAATCATATCTGGAATAGACGCTCAAATGGGTCTGCAACTGGACTGGTTTAACTTTAGTGCGGAACTAATAGACCCGGTAAGCATAAGCGGAAAGGAATGTATTCTTTATAAGGCTCCGGAAGAAATAGAACTGCAATCTCCACAGAATGGTTCTCCTGTTACAGTTGGAGAAGAAGTAGAAGTGACTTTCCAGGCTTTTGCTAAAAATCATTTAACCGATGAACGATGCAACGTAAATGGCGCTATAATTGTGCTTGAAACAGAGGGTGAAGTTGAAAATGAAATTGTGAAGACAGATGAAAACGGATATGTAACTGTAAAATGGAAGGCCAAAAGCCAACAAGACAAACTGATTGCCAAACTGGTGGATAAGGCGGGAGAAACCATTAATCAGGCGGAATTTGCCCCAGCAATTCAAAATAACATATCTGTAAATATAAAAGATACACAAGGGCAATTAGGAGGACATGCCACCTTTGTACTGGAAACCAGGGCTGACTTACCAGATAACGTACAATTATCAAACACTGGAATTTATGTATTAAAAGATGATGGTACATATTCGCTTATTCCAGCAGCTATGAAACAAGGAAACAGTTTTATTTCAACCTTCATGCTCGAAGAAAATGCAAAGGACATGACCGTAGATTACCAGAATTTTACGGCATCAAAGGAAATTCAAATAGGGACATTTACCCAAAAGGAAGAAAATGGAGTAAATAAAATATACTATTCTTCTCCACAAACTGTAAAACTGGAATATAATCAGAAACCAAACGTAACGTTCACAAACATCAACACTGTTGCGACAGAATCGTTGGAGGATGGATATATCAAGCAAACCTTTGATATTTTCTTCAATATCCAAGGGGCTTTCTTCATGAAAACATTTTATTGGGAATCTCCAACAGGAAACTCTTCTCCATACGACAATGTAACTGATGGCGTCATGGATGTAATTCTGCCACTTATCTATTATCCGGATAACCCCGGCTATGATAAAATCAGATATCATGTGGTAACAGGTAATAACAAGACAATCTATTCTGATAATTGTGTTTATTGGCAAAATGGCTCTCTCTTTATTGGGCAATAACATAATTTTTTGCAGGTAAACAAAATATAATACAGGAATCAGAATTGTAATTTTAACCGAGAAAACCTCTGTTTTTCGGAGGTTTTTTCGATTTCAGCAACAATTTTAATATGAAACCTGTTTATTTTTGTTACATTTGTCCTGTCGATTGATAGGAAAATAGCAACAAATATGATTTATACAGACTTCTCAGTAAAAAACTATAGAGGGATTCGCCAATGTAAATTGGAAAAGTTAGAATTGATAAACCTCTTCTTCGGAAAAAACAACTGTGGCAAGTCTTCTTTGCTGGAATCATTATTTATATTGTCAGGCCCTGACAACCCCACATTACCCATTTTAGCAAACAAGAGCAGAGCACTGGATTCATTGGAAGAAACGGATTTAAAAATTGAGTTCTATCAAGCAAATCCAGAACACATTATACAATTAAACAGTCTGGGAGAACAAAGCCGACAGGTTTCTATCCAAATGATAGAATCGCACTCCCAAAACATTTCACTGGAGGACTTACAAAAGAACTCATCGGAAAGTGCCGGTAAACGGTATGGACTGAAAATCAACTTCTCCACAGAAGCAGAGAAAGAAAGCAAATATCATTCTGAACTGGTGGTTACAGAAGAAAAAAGCGGAAACATTACCTCTGACAAAAGATACAAGGAGGCTCTTTACGCGGAATATATTCCTTCTAACCACATACAAATCGACATCGTGGAGAAAATGACTGAGATTATTCAGAACAAACAAGAAAAGGAAATTGTGGAAGCTCTCCAGATTGTAGAACCTCGTATCACTGACGTACAACTGGTAGGTAAAAGGGTAATGGTAGATGTAGGACTGCCGACCCGACTTCCAATCAATGTGTTGGGAGACGGAGTACGCAAAGTACTGGCTGTTATTCTTTCCATTTACACATGCAGAAATGGGGTGCTTATCATAGATGAACTGGATAATGGCTTGCATTTTTCGGTCATGCCGCAATTATGGGAAGTCATCCTTTATATGTGCCAGAAACATCATACACAGATTTTTGCTTCCACACACAGTATGGATTTAGTTAAATCGCTGGTCAAGGCTATTGGCAAATCAGCACAAATGCCACAGATAGCATCCTATAAGCTGATAAGAAAAGCTGACGACGAACTTGTGGCTCTACGTTATAGCGCAGAAGAACTGTCGTATGCTATCAAACAGGAAATGGAGGTAAGATAGGATGACACAGATTTTCATTGAAGCACGGTATGAAAAAACATCTGAGTATGTATTTTTAAATACAATCATAAAGGAGCTTGGATTTTCCGCTACCCTGCAACGCATCAACCAGGAATTGCAAAGCAATGGAATGCAGGCTGACGGAATCTTTCTTTTTCCGAACAATACAGACGATGGCATTTTCGAGAATTTACTGGAAAAACTGATGCAAAAAGAGACTCATGAACAATGGCTACATTGCTATTCTGACTATGAAACTTGTTTGGGAACTCATTATCTGACTCCTAATCTAAAGGGTAAATTGTTTACTTACATCAGTGCGCAAAAGACCCTGAGTAACACACAACGAAACAAATTGGGGAGCGGACAATGGCTGTTCAACGATGCTCAATATTGGAATCTCAACGCTCCTGAATTACAACCTTTAAAGGATTTTCTCTGTAATAACATTTCTTGAAATAAATTCTTCATTATGAAAAGATATTGCCAGACACTGGAGCTCTATGATGACAAGGAGCTGATTGAAGCCTACGTGGCAGAACATGCGCATGTGTGGGAAGAGGTGAAAGCGGGTATCCGCGAGGTGGGTATCACGGACATGCAGATTTACATTGACGGAAATCGCCTGTTCATGATTATGGATACCACGGATGAGTTTGACATGGAACGGGATTATGCACGGCTGGCTACCCTGCCCCGTCAGGCGGAATGGGAAGCGCACATGGCGAAGTTCCAGAAAGCTGCTCCGGGAGCTACCTCGCAGGAGAAATGGAAGCTGATGACGCGGATATTTAAGCTGTAATGAGTGAAAAATTAAAAGTTAAAAGTTAAAAACGAGTGGATGTTTTCATTCTTCATTCTTAATTCTTCATTCTTCATTCTTAATTGGATTACATGAAAAAATTATTGTCATTGCCACCGAATCTGGTGGAATGTTTTCACGATATTATGCACGCAGACCACAAGGAGTGGTTCTGCACATCGGACCCAGTGGGAAAGAAACTGGGTTCGGGAGGTGGTACGGCCTGGCTGCTGAATGCTTGCCGGGAGGAAGAGGATAAGGATGCCGCACTGGGCGACTGGCTGGCACGGGAGAAGCGTATCCTGCTGCATGCAGGGGGACAGAGCCGCCGTCTGCCGGGCTATGCGCCGTCGGGCAAGGTATTGACGCCGATACCGGTGTTCCGCTGGGCACGCGGACAGCGCATCACACAGGACTTGCTGTCGCTGCAGCTGCCGCTGTATGAGGAAATCATGGAGCGGGCTCCGAAGGGACTGCGCACGCTGATTGCGAGCGGCGACGTGTACATCCGTGCCACGGAACCGCTGCAGGAGATTCCGGATGTGGACGTGGTGTGCTACGGCTTGTGGGTGGACCCGGAACTGGCGAAGAACCACGGGGTGTTCGTGTCGTCGCGGAAGGAACCGGAGAAACTGGACTTCATGCTGCAGAAGCCGAGCGTGGAGGAAATGGGCAAGCTGATGCAGGATTACCTGTTCCTGATGGACATCGGTATCTGGCTGCTGAGCGACCGTGCCATCGAGCTGATGGTGAAACGCTCGACCGACAAGGACGGGGGCGTGAAGTTCTACGACATGTACTCGGAGTTCGGACTGGCACTGGGAGCGCATCCGCGCATCGTGGATGAGGAGCTGAACAGCCTGAAGGTGGCTATCCTGCCGCTGCCGGGCGGTGAGTTCCACCACTACGGTACGAGCCGGGAGATGATTTCGTCGACACTGGCGGTGCAGAACTGCGTGACGGACCAGCGGGCGATTATGCACCACAAGGTGAAACCGCATCCGGCGGTGTTCGTGCAGAATGCGGAGATGGAGTTCCCGCTGACGGCAGACAACGCGGAAGTGTGGGTGGAAAACAGCCACGTGGGCAAGAGCTGGACACTGCACAGCCGGAACATCATCACGGGGGTACCGCGCAACGACTGGGCGCTGAACGTGCCGGAAGGGGTGTGCATCGACGTGGTGCCGATGGGTGAACGGGAGTTTGCCGCACGTCCGTACGGGTTTAACGATAAATTCAAGGGGAGCCTGAAGGAGGCTTCTACAGCATATCTGGGCCGTCCGGTAACGGAATGGCTGGCGGAAAGAGGTCTGACAGCGGACGAGATTCGGGGCTGTGAGGACTTGCAGTCGGCAGCGATTTTCCCGGTGACAGATTCGATAGAGGATTTGGGCACGGTGCTGCAATGGATGACGGACGGCGGACAGGGTGAAGCCGGACGGGCTATCTGGCAAAAGGCACGGAAGGTATCGGCCGACGAGATTTCGGCGTATGCAAACCTGCGACGGCTGTTTGCCCAGCGGGAGGTGTTCCGCAAGGAGAACTGGAGCCTGCTGGCCAAGAACCAGGAACGGAGCGTGTTCTATCAGGTGGACCTTCAGGAGGCAGCAGAAGCGTTTGCCAAAGGGGGCATCGCCCTGCCGGAGGAACTGCCGGAAGGGACTTCCCTGCTGAAGCGTATCAGCGACGCGATGTTCCGCGCGAAGGTGCGCGAGTTGGAGGGGAATCCGGAAGCGAAGGAACTGGAGGCACGGGCGTTCGGGCTGATGCGTCAGGGACTGACCAGCACGATGGATTACCGTCAGCAGCCGAAGTTGTCGGTGTATGCGGACCAGATTGTGTGGGGACGCAGCCCGGTGCGTATCGACATTGCAGGGGGATGGACGGATACCCCACCCTACAGCCTGATGGAGGGCGGAAATGTGGTGAACCTGGCCATTGAGCTGAACGGACAGCCGCCGCTGCAGGTGTACGTGAAACCGTCGAAGGAATACCGCATTACGTTGCGTTCAATCGATTTAGGTGCCATGGAGGTGGTGTCTACCTACGAGGAGCTGCAGCATTTCAACAAGGTGGGTTCGCCTTTCTCTATTCCCAAGGCGGCACTGGTACTGGCAGGGTTCCATCCGGATTTCTCCATGGAACGGTTTGCTTCGCTGGAAGCACAGCTGAAGGCGTTCGGCACGGGTATTGAAGTAACCTTGCTGTCGGCCATTCCGGCGGGCTCGGGACTGGGTACCAGCTCTATCCTGGCAGCTACGGTATTAGGGGCGCTGAATGATTTCTGCGGCCTGAACTGGGACAAGCAGGGCATCGGAAGCCGTACACTGGTATTGGAACAGTTGCTCACCACGGGGGGCGGCTGGCAGGATCAGTACGGAGGTGTGCTGCACGGGGTGAAGCTGCTGCAGACGCAACCGGGATGGCACCAGGAACCGAAGGTGCGCTGGCTGCCGGACTATCTGTTCACGAGCGACGAGTACCGCAAGTGCCATCTGCTGTATTACACGGGCATTACGCGTACGGCCAAGGGCATCCTGGCGGAGATTGTGAAGGGCATGTTCCTGAACTCGAACCGTCACCTATACCTGCTGGAACAGATGAAGGGTCACGCCATGGATATGTACGACGCCATCCTGCGGAATGACTTCGAGGAAACGGGACGGCTGATACGGAAGACGTGGAAGCAGAACCAGCTGCTGGATGAAGGTACGAATCCGACGGCAGTACAGGCCTTGACGGAACGGATTGACGACCTCTGCCTGGGATACAAGTTGCCGGGGGCCGGTGGTGGCGGTTACCTGTACATGGTGGCCAAGGATCCGGATGCGGCGGTGCGTATCCGCCGGATTCTGACAGAGGAACGTCCGAACGAACGGGCGCGCTTCGTGGAGATGAGCTTATCGAACAAGGGACTGGAAATCAGTAGAAGCTGAGATGGAAAAGATTGGATTAGTAAGAACCAGGGACGGAAAGAGTTTCCTGGTTCCTTTTATTTTGATTACTTCCCTCTTTTTTCTGTGGGGAGTGGCACACAGTATTCTGGATGTGCTGAACAAACATTTTCAAGATACACTGGAGATTACCCGCACGCGCTCGGCCTTGATTCAGGCGGTGGTGTACGGAGGGTATTTTATTATGGCGCTGCCGGCGGGACGGATTATCCGCCGCTTCGGCTACCGCACAGGGGTGCTGACGGGACTGGTGCTGTATGGCATCGGGGCGTTGCTGTTCATCCCGGGAGGACGGATTCAGTCGTTTGAGTTTTTCCTGCTGGCGCTGTTCGTCATCGGTTGCGGACTGACCTGCCTGGAAACGGCTTCGAACCCGTATGTCACGGTGCTGGGTGAACCGGAAGGCAGTGAGCGGCGCATCAACCTGGCGCAGTCGTTCAACGGGCTGGGCTGGATTTGCGGTCCGCTGGCGGGAGGCTTCTTCCTCTTTGCCGGAGGAGGTGACGTGACTACTCCTTACGCAGTGCTGGGTACGGTGGTACTGTGCATCGCCATCCTCTTTTCGCGGGTGAAACTGCCGGAAATAGGCCGGGAAGCAGAAAGCGAACAGGCTGAAGCGAGCGGGAAATCGCTGTGGAGAACGACCTCGTTCACAGTGGGACTGCTGTCGCTTTTCCTTTACGTGGCTGCACAGACGGGCATCAACAGTTTTTTCATCAACTATGCCACCGAAAATGCGGGTGTTTCGGCACAGGAGGCTTCGGTATGGCTGTCGTTCGGCGGCATGGGACTGTTCATGGCCGGACGCATGGGCGGAAGCTGGCTGATGCGCTTCGTGAAGGGGGAAAAAGTGCTGGCCGTTTGTGCGGCTAGTGCTTGTGTATGCATGGCGGCAGTCATTCTGATGCCGGGCGGAGCGGGATGGTATTTCCTGTTACTGTGCTTTTTATGTGAATCGATTATGTTTCCTACTATTTTTTCCTTATCTTTGCGCCACGTTGGCACACAAACCAAACAAGCTTCTTCTTATCTGATTATGTCGATTGTAGGAGGAGCAGTGGCTCCCTTGTTAATGGGGCTCATAGCCGACTGTATTTCCATGGCAGTGGGATTTATCGTACCGCTGGTTTGCTTTATGGAAATTTGGGGATTCGCAGCAAGATACAGAAAACTATCGTAATGGTTTTGTCACATTATCGTACACAGGCAACAGATTATCCATATAAACGCACACAAACGTATGCTGAAACTAAAAGATATAAAAATCGTTGAATCGAAGAAAGAGCTGGAAGCTCTTCCGGAAGGGAAACTGTTAATCAATACCATCAATGCGCACTCCTATAATACGGCTCTGAAGGATACGTTCTTTGCCGAAGCGCTGATGAAAGGGGATGCACTGATTCCCGACGGAGCAAGTATCGTGATGGCTTGCCGGAAACTGAAAGCGAAAAGCCAGCCGACAGAACGTATTGCCGGATGGGACTTGTTTACCATGGAGATGGAACGGCTGAACCAAAAGGGAGGTACCTGCTTCTTCATGGGAAGTAGCGAAAAGGTGCTGAAGCTGATTCGGGAAAAAGCGAAAACGGTCTACCCGAACATCCGGATTGAAACGTACTCCCCACCCTACAAGCCGGAATTTTCGGAGGAAGAGAACCGGGCAATCATCGAAGCTATCAACCGGGCTAATCCGGACTTGCTGTGGATTGGCATGACGGCCCCCAAACAGGAGAAGTGGGCATACCGCCATTGGAATGAACTGGACATTCACTGTCATTGCGGCACCATCGGTGCGGTGTTCGACTTTTTTGCCGGCACCATGGAACGGGCTCCTCTGTGGTGGCAGGAACATAGTCTGGAATGGTTGTACAGACTGCTGAAAGAACCGAAACGGATGTGGCGCCGATACATTATCGGGAACACGTTGTTTATCTGGAATATCTTTAGAGAAATGTGACCAGCATATCTGAGATTGAAACACTAATTTAAAATCGGAGAACATTTTTTGAAGTATGACTGTATAATTTATCACTATACAGTCAAACTTTTTGTTATTTCATTGATTATTTGACGGAAATCTAATTACTTTGCATCGGCATTTTTGATAAAAAGACAAAAAAACATAGCGCATGAAAGCAAAATATGACGCCTATAACAGTTGGGTAAGCTTTTTTATTGTTACTTGTGAAACGCTTATTACGGGAGGATTGTTCTATCTGTTGTTTCTCACTACGGAAGATACGCCATGGCACAAGATTCTGCAGGCACCGCACCTGCAGGTCATACTGACGGTGATGCTCTGCTACTTCGTATCGGCCATGCAAATTGGCGTAGTGCTTTACCGGCGTAAGGTATATGCCTACCAGATTCTGGGTAAGGTATTGAGAAGTACAATCTGCTTCGGAGTATTGTCGGGGGTAGTGCTGGAGCTAGGACGATTTATGGATGCCTGGTCGTATTTCTACCTGACTTTTTTGGGACTCGACTTTGTTTGTCTGGCAATTTTCCGTATCCTCATGCGATGGGGGCTGAAAAGATACCGCTCAAAAGGTGGTAACCTGCGCTATGTGGTGCTGGTGGGTAGTTCGGAAAACAACCGCGAACTGTATTATGAACTGACGACTCAGGACTGGACCGGATTCAGAGTAAACGGATATTTCGACTTCGCACCAAACCCGAAGTTTCCACAGGAGTGTCCGTACCTGGGAAAGCCCCAGGACGTGAAAGAATACCTGGAAAAGAACGGGAATACGCATTACCTGTTCTGCTGTCTGCCTTCGAAAGAACATGTTATTATCCGCTCGCTGATTGATTACTGCGAGAACCACCTGGTGCATTTCTACAGTGTGCCGAACATTTACAACTACCTGCAGAACCGTGTATACTTTAACATGGTGGGCAACGTGCCTTTCCTGAGCCTGCGACCGGACCCGCTGAGCCGGACGGGCAACAAGATGCTGAAACGGGCGTTCGACATCGTGTTCTCGCTGCTGTTTCTGTGTACGTTCTTCCCGATTATCCTGCTCATAGTGACCATTATCACCAAACTGACCATGCCGGGACCGGTGTTCTTCAAGCAGAAACGAAACGGGCTGAACGACAAGGAGTTCTACTGCTATAAGTTCCGGAGTATGAGGGTGAACACGCAGGCCGACTCGCTGCAGGCTACCAAGGATGACCCGCGCAAGACACGCTGGGGAAACATCATGCGAAAAACAAGCATCGACGAACTGCCGCAGTTTATCAATGTGCTGCTGGGCGACATGAGCGTGGTAGGTCCCCGACCGCACATGCTGAAACACACGGAGGAATATTCGAAACTGATTAACAAGTATATGGTAAGACACTTCGTGAAGCCGGGTATCACGGGCTGGAGCCAGGTGACGGGCTATCGCGGAGAGACCAAGGAGCTGAAGGATATGGAAGGACGTATCCGTGGAGATATATGGTATATCGAACACTGGAGCTTCGGTCTGGATTTGTTTATCATCTATAAAACAGTGGCAAACGCCATACACGGGGAAAAGAACGCATACTAGGACTTAATGAGAATTTATTTATAACCAAAGTTTTATGAATCATTTTTTAAGGCGGGGTATCTGCCTGGGAGCATGGGTGGCCGGTTGCGGTATGGCTCATGCACAGCTGGCTGCGGTGAAAACGAACGCGCTGCTGTGGGGGAACCTGACGCCGAACTTTTCAATGGAGCTGGTGACAGCTTCCAAATTCAGTCTGGAAGGAACTGTGTTTTACGGACTGAACAAGACGCCGCTGGATGCCCAGTTGAAAGGGGCACAGGCGGAGTTCAGGTATTGGATTTCTGGAAGGCCGATGACGCGCTCGTTCATCGGCTTATCTGTAAGCGGACTAAGGTATACGGTGGTGCACAAGGGAAAGGCACACCAGGGAGAAGCTGCAGGACCGGGACTGACATACGGCTATGCCTGGCCGCTGAGCAAACGGTTCAACCTGGAATTCTCGGCCGGAGTGGGTGCCCTGTGGTATAGGGAGAAGAAATATCCGGAGGGTACATACCTGAAAAAAGAAGAGTATAATGCAAACGGAGTGAAGTGTGTGCCGACAGAAATAGCGGTGTCATGCTGCTATTTATTCTAAGAAGCTGAAGCGTATGAATAGGAAAAGAATAAGCCGCATCGGGAAATATGTACTGGTTACGATGCTGCTGACTGCTGCCCCCGCAAGCGGATGGGCGCAGCGAATGATCAAGGTGAGCGGCACGGTTTACAACATTGCGGACAAGAAAAAGAAGGTTCCGTTCTCGGGAAGCGTGGTCTATGTATATAGCTGCAAGACGGTAGCGGCCGCAAAGGACCTGAAGAACAGCCTGGACAAGGATAATACCAATTTCGCACTGTTCATGAACGAAGATGAAAGGGCGGAAACGGATGCCAACGGGTATTACGAGATTCTGGTGCCGGACAACGGGGCACTGGTGTTCAAAGCCGGCCTGAACAAGGCCATTCTGGAAAAGGTGAGCAACCGCATGAAAATAGACGTAGAAGTGGATGACGGTATCTATCTGAAGGAGGTAGTGGTAACGGGAGAGCTGAAGCAGATTCAGCCGGAACCGAAGGCCAGCCGACTGATAGGTAACCGTTTTTATCCGTATAATACGTTCCTGGTTCCGCATGGAGAGGGTAACAAGTATTCGCGCCTGATTGTGCAGCCGTATGTGCTGAACTGTGCGACCAACGACACGGTGGCTTTCCTGAAGCCGCTGGTATACGACGGCAAAGAATATCACCTGACCCAGACCCGACGAATGGGATACGACCTGAAAAGGGATCCTCTGGAGCCTTATATCCAGTCACGGCCGCTGGTGAATGAGCGGATGGTGATTGAATGGCAAGACACGGTGACGGTGCCCGACCCGAACGTGAATTACAGTTGCTATGCGGATTTCTGTATAGAGGACTACAACAATGTTCCGTTCAGAAAGACGTATCAGATTAATACATGCGAGAACAAGCGCCCCCTGAAATTTCTGCAATATGACCTGATAGCCTTGGATATGGATTTCCAAAAATATCCGGAGAAGGCACAGGTAGAGAAGTTTGATACGGAGGACCAGGTGGAGCTCAGCTTTGAAATCAACTCGGACCGGCTGACGGACGACCCGAAGAACCAGGAGAGCCTGACCGGAATACGGAAAAAACTGAACCTGATTCTGAACGAGCCCGGCGCCATGCTGAAAGAGTTTCACGTCATCGGCAAGGCATCGCCGGAAGGATATTACCAGCAAAACCTACAGCTGGCCCAGAAACGTATGCAACGGATTCAGCAGGAGGTTATCGGGGTACTCCCCCATGCGGTGGCCGAACGGGTGTATCAGAACCCGCAGGCGGAAGTGGCTTCATGGAACGAGGTGGCCGAACTGCTGGAGAAGGACAGCCTGATGGAAACGGCCGGTTTCATCAGAAAGGTAGTGAGGGAGCTGCCCGACCAGATGAACCGGCAGGGACAGCGAATCAAGGCCTCCAAGGACTACCGTACGGTGATTGTGCCTTACCTGGAGCGCCTGAGACAGGTGAAGTACCTGTGCCGCTATGACATCTACCGGGAACCGACCGACAAGGAGGTGATGGCGGCTTACCGGAGAAAAGGACTGGACGGGATGTATACCCGGTATGAATACTGGAAGCTGCTGCAACTGCTGAAGGACAGTCAGGAAAAGGAGGCGGTGGCACGCAAGGCGTACGAGGAATCGCTGAGCATGAAGCGTCCATGGGTGCTGGCCGGAAACACGCTGGCCAAGTTGTACCTGGAAAAGGATGTGACCGACACGCGGATACTGGAACCGCTGATAGACCGTACCATCTTTACCGTGAACTATGAAAGGAAAAACATGGATACGGGAAGAACGGAGATTATCAACCCGATTGAGGTGGTGGTGAACCAGCTGTGCATGTACATCAAAGCGGGCGACTTTGAGAATGCCAGTGTCATGGCCAAGCTGATTCCGGAGGATTACAAGGAATTTGACCTGGTGAAGGCGTACGCATGGGCCATGGGCGGCTATTTCCAGGGAGGGAATACGCCTGAAGAGACGCAGCGAGCCGCAGAGACCTTCCGCACCATCTGCCAGTCGTCCGTACAGAACGAGGCGGTGATGAACCTGGCACTAGAAACGCCGCAGGGAAACGCACAGGCGGAAAAGGTGCTGGAACAGATGGCGGACGAGAGTCCGGTGAAATGGTACCTGAAGGCGGTGACAGAAGCCAGAAAGGGAGACTTAGGACTGACGGAAGCGGCTCTGTATCTGGTGAGATGTTTCAACCTGGACCAGAAGATGATTGTCACTGCCCAGAACGACGGTGAATTCACGAAAGAGATTGTGGAAACGGCGTTGGAGATGTATAAGAATCAGTAATCATGAAAATAAACAGAAAGACTTTATATATAGCTGCCCTCGGCTATTTGTGGATGGGCGGAACGGAAACCATCCTCGCACAGGATGCCACAGCCGATTCGGTGAAAACCGGCTTTTTCAATGCGATGGATTATGTGAGACAGAAAAGGTATATCCCTGCCGGAAGGGTGATTGACCCCAAGGCCAGGGGATGGAATTCTTCCTTGTCGATTTATGCTGGTGCCGGAAAACTGGGAGGCGGAGCGGCAGGCCCCTACTCCAAAGAATTCGGTATCGCCTTCACAAAGGATGTGACCTCGTTCAACAGTTACCGTCTGGCCGTAGAAGGGGCGGTGAACGAACAGATTGGAAGAGGCGGCGTGGAAATAGCGCACATGTTCCGGATACTGGATTACCTGAGGGGCTACAAGGATGACCTGCGATGGGACCTGGAAACGGTACTGGGTATCGGCATCTACGGGACGAAAAACAAGGTTTCAAAGGAACGCTTCGTGGCAGGAGGCATACACGGCGGACTGCACGTGAACTACCATCTGCACAACCACCTGGACCTGTTTCTGGAACCGAGGGTGAATCTTTTTACCGATGGCATCAACGGACTGGAGTCGCAGAAGAGATATGACATCGGTGCCCAGGCGATGGCCGGACTGACTTACCGGTTTACCGGACTGCATAAGACGTCCGGTCCTTCGGCCAACTCCGGCGCACTGGACAACCTGTTCTACGAAATTTATGCGGGTATTCAGGGGGATTATTCTGCCGGAATACGGAAGGCACCGATAATGAACGGGGTACTGGAACCCATAGGCCCGGTAATGGGTATCAGCATGGGAAAATGGTTCCTGCCTTTCGGGGTAAGGGGAACCTTATTTGCCGGAGTGCATAATACCCTCTCCGAAAAGGGCACTGAAAAGATAAAAGAAGGCTACGGAGGCGTGCGACTGGAAGCTATGGTCAACCTGAACCGTCTGTTTGACGACCGGGTGACTGACCCCCGACTGGAAGTGAACCTGATGGGAGGTGCGGAAGCCGGATTCGTGGCACACCGGGGAGCGACTTACGCCCGCAAAGTCAGACCTTTCACCGGACCGACACTCGGAGGACAGCTGGTGTATGCCGTAAACGACCACATCGGCGTATTCGGGCAGGCACGCTGGAGCAAGAACAGCTATACGCAAAATTTCTTGCACGGAACGAGCAGCAAACGCCGCATGCAGAACCTGAGCATAGAAATGGGTGTGCAATACAGAAGACGCGAAGAATGTATTACCCGTCACCAATACCTGTTTGAACCCTATAACTTCATATCGGTCGGCATGGGGGCAAATTACCCGATGCGTACCGGAGACCAGCAGCTGAAGGCCATGATGAAGCACCTGGGACAGCAATTCTATGTGGGGTACGGAAGAAGATGGAGCAAATACTCATCGGTTAGAGGATACATCGAAATGGCGCATTATCCTTACAGTGTGAGCAAGCATGTATATCCCTTTACCCTCGGAGCGGACTACCTGGTAGACCTGAGCACCCTGGCCGCAGCGTATAACCCGGAAAGAATCTTTACGGTGGAAGGCCTGGCGGGTATTTTATACACGCACCACGGAGCGGCACAAAAGGACTATTTCGGCATACAAGCCGGACTGAAGGAAACCGTGCGGATAAATGACCAATGGGGCGTCTTTGCGGAAGAAGTGCTGAGGGGCTACAAGGGGGCCATCATCCCGGGGGCCAGAACCTTGACGGAGAAGGAAATCTCCCTGCTTCCGTATGCGAATTTAGGGGTGAACCTGTACTTTTAGGCAGTTTTTTTATTAAACCTCACACATTTTGATAGATATATTATCATTCCTTACCAAGGTTTGAAAATATTGTATTATCTTTGACGCAGAATTAATAATTACATGAATATGAATAGTAGAATTTACATTCTGGCTATTGCGCTGATGACAGGTGTAGGTGCAATGGCGCAAAACACGCAGCAAAACAGCAACGCAGAGAAGATTGAAAAATACACTGTACAGACCAATATGTTTGGCGACAACTTGTTTGTAGGAGCCAACATCGGTGCACAGATGTATGTAGGCGACTACATTTCAAAAGGAAAAGCCGGCAAGCTGATTACTCCGACATTCGAAATCAACGTAGGAAAATGGTTTACTCCGGGCATCGGATTGAGACTGGGATTCGGCGGTTACCAGGCTAAAGGTTACTCACCTATTAATGCAGGTTTTGCCTACAAGCGAGTAGATACCAACTTGTATCGCACCAAATGGGGAATCCTGCACTTGCACGGTGACGTAATGCTGAACTTCACCAACCTGTTCTGCGGCTACCGTGAAGACAGATTGTACAACGCAATTCCTTACGTGAGCATCGGTTACCTGCGCGGTATCGACAATAACGAAAACGAATTGTCAGGAGGTATCGGATTCATCAACCGTTTCCGTTTGAACAAGGCTTGGGACTTGAACCTGGAATTGAAAGGAAACATCAACAACGACGTGATGGACGGTATCCGTGGCGGAAAGAATATGGAAGGTTCTGCAGCCATCATGGTAGGTGCAACTTACCGCTTCAACCGCAGAGACTGGACTAAGGGTACCGGTATCTCGGCTGCTGAAATGCAGGCTGTACAGAATCAGCTTAAGAGCATGAACGAAGAAAATGCCAGCTTGAGAAACCGCGTAAATGCACTGGAAGAAGAAAAACGTAACCAGCCGGTTGTAACTGAAACCAAGGCTAGCAACAAGCTGCCGGATGCAACTGAATATGTAGCGTTCTTCGACATCAACAAGGCTTACCTGAGCGAAAAAGAAGCGGTGAACCTGGAAGCTTATGCAAACCTGATCAAGAAGTATCCTGAAAACAAATTCATCATCACAGGATATGCTGACAAGCAGACTGGTTCGGCTGAATTCAACGAACGCCTGAGCAAGCTGAGAGCGGAAGCTGTATACAATACACTGGTAGATAAATATGGTGTAAACAAGGATCAGCTGACAATGGAATACAAGGGTGGTGTAGACACTATGTTCCGCGAAAATCCGCGTCTGAGCCGCGCCGCTATCATCCGCATGGCAAAATAAAAAAAACACTAAAATCATAGGAAATCGCTGCACTTCCTTGAAAAAGGAGATGCGGCGATTTCTTTTTTTCATTCTTTCTCTTACATTTGCAAACTAACCTTTTTTACGTAACTTTTTAAACGAATTTAGATATGATCATAGCTGTTGACTTTGACGGTACTATTGTGGAACACCGCTATCCGGAAATCGGACGGGAAAAGCCTTTTGCCTTTGACACACTGAAAATGCTGCAAAAAGAGGGGCACCGGCTGATTTTGTGGACTGTAAGAGAGGACAAGCTGCTGGAGGAAGCCGTGGATTTCTGCCGACAGCATGGAGTGGAATTTTATGCGGTCAATACGAACTATCCGGAGGAACAGGAGGCGCATCAGCACTTCTCGCGGAAGCTGAAGGCGGATGTATTCATTGACGACCGCAATCTGGGGGGGATGCTCGACTGGGGAAGCATTTACCGCCTGATACATTATCACCTGAAAATTGCGGATCTGGTGGCCGAAACGCTGGATGAAAGGCTGGAAGAGGGCATCGAACGCCGGAAACAGGAGAAGAAGAAAAGACAAGGCTTGTTTGGCAAGCTGTTCGGATGAGATACGTCCGGAGAAGATACGAAAGAAGCTGTTTCACACACGGAGCATTCCGACAGTGAAACAGCTTCTTTTATTGTATCCCTTTTCGGGAGAATTATTCTACGTAGAGCACCAGTCCCTTGAGGTATTCGCCTTCCGGATGGTAGATGTTGACCGGATGGTCGCCCGGCTGGGTGAGCTGATGAAGGATACGCACGCTGCGTCCGCTCTGTGCAGCAGCGGTAAACACAGCGTTACGGAAGTCCTGCTTGTTCACCACCTGCGAGCAGGAGAAGGTGAAGAGGATGCCGCCCGGACGTATTTTTTCGAAGGCCTTGGCATTGAGCTTGGTGTAACCGCGAAGGGCATTGCGCAGGGCATCGCGATGCTTGGCAAAGGCCGGCGGGTCGAGGATAATCAGGTCGTACTGGTCGCCCATGCGGTCGAGGAACTTGAAGGCATCTTCCGCAAAGGCCTGGTGACGGGTATCGCCAGGGAAGTTGAGGGATACGTTCTCGTTGGTCAGGTCGATGGCCTTGGCAGAGCTGTCTACCGAGTGAACGAGGTTGGCCCCTCCCCTCATGGCATAGAACGAGAAACCGCCGGTATAGCAGAACATATTGAGCACGTTACGGCCCTTGGCATAGCGTTCCAGCAAGGCACGGTTCTCACGCTGGTCGACGAAGAAACCGGTCTTCTGTCCCTTGAGCCAGTCTACGTGGAACTTCAGTCCGTTCTCCATGGCCACGTTCTCCGGACTTCCGCCTTTGAGGAAGCCGTTTTCGGTAGCCAGCAGGTCGGCCTTGAAGGGCAGCGTGGTTTCTGATTTATAATAGATGTGCTGGATGACGTCGCCCATCACTTCTTCGAGGGCTTCGGCCACTGCCATACGGTCGAGGTGCATGCCGGCAGAGTGTGCCTGCATCACGGCGGTATGGTCGTACACGTCGATAATCAGTCCGGGCAGGTTATCGCCCTCGCCGTGTACCAGACGGTAGGTGTTGTTCTGAGGATTGCCCAGCACGCCCAAGGCACAGCGGAGGTCTTTGGCCACCTGCAGGCGGCGTACCCAGAACGCATGGTCGATGGGTTCCTGACGGAAGGAAAGCACACGCACGGCGATGCTTCCAATCTGGAAATGTCCGCAGGCAATGAATTCTTTCTTGGAGGTGTAGACATCTACTACTTCACCTTCTTCCGGCTCTCCTTCCACACGGGCGATGGCTCCGGAAAAAACCCAGGGATGGAAACGCTTGAGCGATTCTTCCTTTCCGGGTTTGAGAAATACTTTCTTATAGCTCATTTGTATGGTTTAAGTGATTAATCTTCGAGGGGTTGCGGGAGAACTTCCGTACGTATCACACGGTACTTGCCCGAAAGGCGAAGTTCTTCCAGGTATTGATAAATGCGCACGCAGGCCCAGGCATCGGTGGCGGCATACTGCTGCTGTGCCTCGGTCAGGGTGTCGGCCTCCCAGTTGGACAGGCGCTGGCTCTTGGAAATCTTTTCCTGAAAGAGGAGGGCATAGATTTTCTGCAGGCTCTTTTCTTCGATGCCGAAAGAGGCCACGTAGTCCTGCAGTTCCACCCAGTTGCCCATGCGCGGGTCTTTCTGGTTGCGGCGGCGCAGCATGGCGAAATCATCTTTCAGCGACAGGCCGATTTTGAGTACGTCGTTCTGAAGGAACTCTTCCAGGAAATCCGGCAGTCCGAGGTGGTTCAGGCGGAACAGGAAGCAGGTGTCGTAAGTAGAGACCTGCAAGAGGGCCACCTTGTTGACGGCTCCCTTCCGGAACGAAGGGCGTGTTTCGGTGTCCACCCCCACCAATACATGGGTATTGAGGTAATCGATGGCCTTGCGGGCCTCGGCCTCGGTGTAAATCACGAAGATGCGACCGGGGAAAGAGACTTTGGGTAACTCCGCAACGATTTTCTTATCTATTTTACTCTGTAGTTCTACCATTCAGTTTACGGGTTTAGGGTTATTCGTCGTCGCCCATGTCAAGGCCTTCGTAGAGTTCTTCTTCGGTGCAGTTGTCTTCGTAGAGTGCGGAATCTTCCTCTTCCTGACTGCTGTGCGAAAGCTGGCGGTACTTCACGTCGTGAAGGGCACGCATCACATTGACCAGGCGCTGTCCCCAGAACTCGGCAAAGAGTTCACGGCAGATGGCTAAGGAGTCGTTCATGGTGTGCTCCAGGCCCAACTGGAACACGCAGATAAAATCCTTGATGGGCTGGTAAATGTCGGCCAGGCTTTCGGAAATGTTCTGATGGATGGGGGTATCACTATAGGCCATGTCATCGAGGAACACTTCGAGGTAGTCATCGTATTCGCCCAAGAGAGAGGCGATGGAACCGCGAAGCACTTCGTAATCGGTCTCGGTCACGAAGGTTTCCGGGTCGGCATCTTCCATCCGCTCGCAAGCAGGAAGCAACGAAGCCTTCAGGTATAAAAGGGGAAGGAGTTTCAGGGACTTATCGACGAAATCCCGACAACGCATATCGGACACACGCTCCATAAATCCACAGAACTCGGCAGCCACTGTCACGAACTCGACTGCATTTTTATCGAATATTACTTGAGAGTTTTTTTCTTCCATATTCATGCTAATTGACGTGCAAAGGTACAAAAAAAATTTCTCAGTTTTAGTTTTATTCGTACATTTGCATGTATGTTTAGTTAATTCGAATCATCATGCAAACAAAAAAAACAGATACAAGCAAAAGTGAAAAAGCGGTTGCCGTGGCCGGAAAAACATGGACTATCCTGAGAAGTGAAACTACTGCATTCGTCATCGGACTGCTCTGCGTCATCTTCGGCGTATACTTGCTGCTGGCTTTCAGTTCGTTCTTCTTTACGGGAGGAAACGACCAGAGCATTCTTTCGCATCCCAACCCGTCGGAGCTGCTGGAAACGGGCAACCGCATACAGAATTATGCCGGGGCACGGGGAGCGCAGCTGGCGCAATTCCTGATTAACGACTGCTTCGGGTTTTCGGCTTACTGTATCATTATCTTCTTAGTGGTGGCCGGCATGAAGCTGATGAAGGCGTATGAGTTCCGCATCCGCTACTGGTTCTTAGGCTGTGCCACGGTGATGGTGTGGCTCTCTGTAACCTTAGGATTTGCATTCGGAGGACTGCTGGAAGATTCTTATATTTATCCGGGGGGACTGCACGGCTACAACGTGAGCCTGTGGATTCGCTCGCAAATCGGTGCGCCGGGATTGATTCTGGTGCTGCTAGCTACGGCCATATTGTTCGGCGTGGCACTGACCCGACAGACCATGGGCGTGGTGAGAAAGGCGCTGCATCCGCAAAAGGGCAATAACGCGGCTATGGCAGAGGAGGTAACTCCCCAGCCGGAACCGACCTACCGAAAGCCGGTAGTGGACGAACCGGAAGTAACCGCCGCGGAGGATGAATCGGATAAGAAGGAAAAGAAAGAAAGTTTCTGGAAGAGCTGGACGCACCGGAAACCGAAACAGAAGAAGGAAGAGGAAGAGACTCCGAAGGAAGAACCGGAGAAGGTGACTGAACCCGTCAAGGAGGAACCGGAGAAGATGGTCGTGAAAGAGGAACCGGCACCGGAGCGCGTCATCGACCTGCCCATTGATACTGAGGAAGAGGATGACAGGAAGCACCCTTTTGAGGTGAAGCCGGCCCTGGAGGAAGACTTCGAAAAGGAAGAAGAGGAGCCGGCATTTGAGGTCAGCAACGATACCAAGGAAGAGGATCAGGCTTACCGTGGAGACGTGTCGCAACCGTACAACCCGCGTCTGGACCTGGAGTTTTACCGCTTCCCTACCCTCGACTTGCTGAATACGTATCAAAACGACGATCCGGACATCGACATGGAGGAACAGAATGCCAACAAGAACCGCATCATCAAGGTGCTGCGCAGCTTCGGCATTGAAATCAGTTCCATCAAGGCCAGTGTGGGTCCGACCATTACCTTATATGAAATTACGCCGGCAGAAGGGGTACGTATCTCGAAAATCCGTAACCTGGAGGACGACATCGCCCTGAGTCTTTCGGCACTGGGTATCCGTATCATCGCCCCGATTCCGGGCAAGGGTACCATCGGTATCGAGGTGCCGAACGCGAACCCGCACATCGTGCCCATGAGTTCCATCCTGACCAGCAAGAAGTTCCAGGAAACGACCTTCGACTTGCCGGTGGCACTCGGAAAGACCATTACCAACGAGGTGTTCATGGTGGATCTGGCCAAGGCGCCCCACATGCTGGTGGCCGGTGCAACAGGTCAAGGTAAGTCTGTGGGACTGAATGCCATCGTGACTTCCCTGCTCTACAAGAAGCACCCCAGTGAACTGAAGTTCGTCATCATCGACCCGAAGAAAGTGGAATTTGCCATCTATGCGCCGATTGAGCGCCACTTCCTGGCCAAGTTGCCCGATGGAGAGGATGCCATCATCACCGACGTGACGAAGGTGGTACAGACACTGAACTCGCTGTGTGTGGAAATGGACAACCGTTACAAACTCCTGCAGAACGCGGGATGCCGTAACATCAAGGAATATAACGCAAAGTTTATCAACCGCCAGCTGAATCCGGAGAACGGTCACCGCTTCCTGCCTTACATCGTCATCATCATTGATGAGTTCGGCGACCTGATTATGACAGCCGGCAAGGAGGTGGAACTGCCTATCTGCCGTATCGCCCAGCTGGCCCGTGCAGTGGGTATCCACGCCATCATCGCTACCCAGCGTCCGACTACGAACATCATTACGGGTACCATCAAGGCTAACTTCCCGGCGCGTGTGGCTTTCCGTGTGGCTTCTATGATGGACTCACGTACCATTCTGGACCGTCCGGGTGCACAGCAGCTCATCGGTAAGGGTGACATGCTCTACCTGCAAGGGAACGACCCCGTGCGCGTGCAGTGTGCGTTTGTCGATACACCGGAAGTGGAACGCATCGCGGAATTCATCGGCAAGCAGCAGGGTTATCCTACGGCCTTCATGCTGCCGGAATATGTGGATGAGAATGCAGAACCCAGCAGTGCAGCCGACGTGGACATGAACCGTCTGGACCCGCTCTTTGAAGAAGCGGCCCGTCTGGTCATCTACCACCAGCAGGGTTCTACTTCGCTGATTCAGCGCAAATTCTCCATCGGCTACAACCGTGCGGGACGCATCATGGACCAGCTGGAAAAAGCGGGTATCGTAGGTCCGGCCAACGGTAGCAAGGCGCGCGATGTGCTTTGTCTGGATGAAAATGATTTACAAATGAGAATGAGCAGCCTGAAAGATTAAACGGGCTGCCCTCTAACCCCTAAAAACGATTGTGACAGGTATGAAAAAGATTTTTCTTCTCGTCCTGCTGATGGGAGTCGCCTTGTGTCAGGCTGTGGCCCAACAGGACGCAAAAGCTGAAAGCATATTAAGCAAGATGGCGGACAGCTACCGGAAAGCCGACGGCATCAGTCTGACTTTTGGAGGTACACAACAAGGAAAGCTGTTGCTGAAAGGCAACAAGTTCTGCTTGGAGAGCGGAGGTATCAAGACCTGGTTCGACGGAAAGACACAGTGGAGCTACGTAGAACAGAATGAAGAGGTGAACGTGTCATCCCCCACCCCGGAAGAAATACAGAGCGTCAACCCGTATGCGCTGCTGACAGCCTACAAGAAGGGCTTCAACTACCGCTACGTGGGCGAAAAAACCCGTCAGGGAAAGCGGGGACATGAAATCATCCTAACCCCGAAGACCTCGCAGGACATTAAAAGCATCACACTGAACGTGAAGGAAAACAGCTCACCCGTGTACATTGCCATCCAGCTGCAGAACGGAGAGAAACAAGAGTTTCAGATTTCGTCGTACCGCACGGGAGTGAACCTGCCCGACGCGGTGTTCCGTTTCGACAAGAGCAAGTATCCGGGAGCGGAAATCATTGATTTACGATGACATCATCCGATGTATCGAGAATAGAACTTTGAGCCAAGTAAGAGGGGGTTTCGGCATAGATATACATGACGCTGCCCCCTTTTATTGCATCTATAATGGGGCGCGACACGGAAGTGGGCAATGCCGGACATCCGAAGCTCCGTCCCAACCGTCCGCCACGACTGGCCACGGATGGGTCTGCATAGGAGGCCCCATGCACCACAATGGCACGTTCGCGGGCCCGGTCGTTAATCCCTTTCTCCAGTCCGTCGAGAATGAGCGAATACCCGTTTCGTCCCTGATAGGTGGAAGCCGTCAGGTAAAAGCCCAGTGAGCTCTTGTAAGAGCCGTATTCGTTGGAAAAAGAAGTAGCATAGTTTCCACCGCTGTTCTTACCGTGCGACACTACCGAAGAATACAGCATCCGGCGGTGCTTCATGTCGAACACGTACAGGCGCTTTTCCGTAGAAGGCTTGGAAAAGTCGATCAGGGTCAATACATCGCGCTTGCGGTTCTTGATGCGGTTATATCCCGTCACCGCCTGCTTGAAGGCCCGCCAGTTGACCACCCCCTCCAGCTGCATGGAATGGTAGAGCGATACGACCTCATCGGCCGCCTTGACCGCTGCTACAGGGGATTCAGCAGGAACAGACTCTCCTTCCGCCGTGAAATACGCACAGGGGAAAGACAGGAACATGGCAGAAAGAAAAAATTTGATGATATGATTTTGCATGACTTTTTACGACCTGAAAAATATTCGGCCGCAAAGTTACGGATTTTCTGCCCTTCTTCTTCCGTAAAGAGAGTTAATTTTATAGAAATCACTCGATTACAATCACCAGCGAACGTTCTGTCGGTGCCCAGTCGTACACAAACTTGGCATGCGAGGTGGCATTGCGCACACACATGTGCGAACGGGGCGTGGTGCCCAACGACCAGCTGTATTCAATCATCGCCGTACGAGGCACGTTGACCGGCACCCCGTGAATGTAGGCTCCGTTAGTGAAGCGGCTGGCATACGGTGCATAGCCTCCGGTAGCCGAAGAACCGTCTTTCAGGAACACCATACGTGACTTTTTCTGCTGCACCACAAACATGCCGAGCGGTGTTTCCTGCGCATACGGCGGACGGTGCATGCCCGTAGTGGCCGGATTCATGCTGCGGATGGCCCAGGTACCTTCTTCCAGACGTTCCAGCGTGGCAATGTTCTGGTCGCCCCGGTCCACCACGACCACGTGGTTAAACTGCGTGCTGTCGGACAACAGTTTGACGTAGCGGCGCGGCACCCACCATTCTCCCTCGATGGAGACCGGTGACACGCGATAGAAACTGCCCGTCTCGCCCAGAAAAGACACCAGCGCCCCTCGCGTCCATAGCGTTCGGGCACCAGCGTATCCGAAGGAAGATACAGCGGCACCGACTGATAGCGTTCCACTCCCAGCGTATCGGCAATGCGCCGGTACACATTCTGCGTGTATTTCCGCACCAGCGGAGCTTCACGGTTCACATTCTTGTAATTCTGGAATATCGCCCAGCGGTTGGCATCGTACTGAAGATTCTCAATAAAGGCCAGGCATTTGCGTATGGCATCCCATTTGAATGAACGGACGGTGTCCTGATACGGATACTCATCCTTCAAGGTGTATTTGTCAAAAAGAAGTTCCTTCGCCAAGATGATGTCGGCAGCGGTCAGCGGTTTACGCTCAAACGGCAGAATCTCTTCCACCTCCATGCTGTCGGGAGATGCCGTCTCCGACACGATGGGTTGCGACATCGGTTGTTCCACCCCACGGCCTGCTTCCTCCCGGCAACTGCAAAGGAGACACAAGAAGCATATTAAGCCTGTCAGTCGTTTCATAATGAAGGGTTATAAGGTTGGAACAAAGATAATAATTTTTGCTAAAAAACCGCAGGAAAATGCAAAAAATCAGCGACTTTCTGCAAAGAAAGCACGACTTCCGGCTCTTTCTCCAATTACTCGTCCAGGATGCGGGCCGTCTCCACTTTTTCCAGTCGCGCACGCAGCTTTCCCATCATCGACTTGCGGATGCGCAGACGCATCAGGCAGTCCATGTCGTACGACTGTTCCAGTATCTCGAGCGACTCTTCCTTGACGATGCGCATGATGTCGTTCATGAAGGGATATTCGAACGCCACGGCCACGTCTTCGTCCACCGTCTTCTCAATGACCGGAGCTTCATCCAGTGCCAGCGAAGCCGCCATGCGGTAGGCTACAATCAGACCGCTCGTCCCCAGCTTGATACCGCCGAAATAACGCACCACGATGACCAGCACATCGGTCAGCTCGCGCGAGTTAATCTGTCCGAGGATGGGCTTTCCAGCCGTGCCCGAAGGCTCCCCGTTGTCGTTGGCCCGGAAATCCTTCCGTTCCGCGCCCAGCATATAGGCATAACACACGTGGCGGGCATCGTAATATTTCTTCTGGTACTCCTCCAGAAGGGACTTCACTTCGGAGAGCGTACGCACCGGCAGCGCAATGGCAATGAACTTGCTGCGCTTCTCGGTATAGATGGCTTCCGCGCTTTCCTGAATGGTCTTATAGGTATCTTCTTGCATCGTTTTTTCTTCTTTCAGGTGGCAAATTTAATGATTTTTCTCGCATTTTTAAAACCGGAAAGCGTATCTTTGCTCCTGCATTAATCCCTTAAGAAACTAATGGCATGAAAAAATTACAAAAACTAACCTACTGTATGGGACTGGTTGCCGTGGCTGCACCTCATGCACAAGCTGCAACACCCGATTCTGAAAAACCCAACATCTTGTTCATTCTCTGTGACGACATGGGATACGGCGACCTGGGATGCTACGGCCAGCCTTTCATCCAGACGCCCTGCATCGACCAGATGGCACAGGAGGGCATGCGATTTACGCAGGCATACGCCGGAAGCCCCGTCAGTGCCCCGTCGCGCGCCACCATCATGACCGGACAGCACAGCGGAAACGGACACGTGAGAGGCAACAAGGAGTACTGGCTGGGCGAGGTGTGGTACGGACAGAACAAGGAATATGCCGTGACCGGACAGGAGCCGTATGACCCGCAGCACATCATCCTGCCGGAAATCATGAAGAAGAACGGCTATACCACCGGCATGTTCGGCAAATGGGCCGGCGGCTACGAGGGTTCGACCTCTACTCCCGACAAGCGGGGCGTGGACGAATACTTCGGCTACATGTGCCAGTTTCAGGCGCACCTCTACTACCCGAACTTCCTGAACTCCTACAGCCGTGCCGCAGGCGATACGGCCGTCAGCCGCGTGATTCTGGAAGACAACATCCGCTATCCGATGAGCGGTGACGACTATTTCAAGCGTACGCAGTATTCGGCCGACCTGATTCACCAGAAGGCATTGGAATGGCTCGACAAGCAGGACGGCAAACAGCCTTTCTACGGCTTCCTGACGTACACCCTGCCGCATGCCGAACTGGTACAGCCCAACGACTCTATCCTGAAGAAATACAAGAAGCAGTTCTTTCATGACAAGACCTGGGGCGGAGATGCAGGTTCCCGCTACAACGAGAGCGTGCATACACATGCCCAGTTTGCCGGCATGATCAGCCGACTGGATGCCTACGTGGGCGAAATCCTGGCCAAGCTGAAAGAAAAAGGACTCGACGAGAATACCATCGTCATCTTCAGCAGCGACAACGGTCCTCACGAAGAAGGCGGTGCCGACCCGACATTCTTCGGACGCGACGGCAAGTTGCGCGGTCTGAAACGCCAGTGCTACGAAGGAGGTATCCGCATCCCGTTCATCGTGCGCTGGCCGGGAAAAGTGAAAGCCGGTGAGGTGAACGACCATCAGTTGGCTTTCTACGACATCATGCCGACCTTCTGCGAACTGATGGGCGACAAGCGCTTCCCCAAGAAGTACCTGAACAAGAAACTGGAAGGTGACTGCTTCGACGGCATTTCTTTCGCTCCTACCCTGTTAGGAAATGACGAGGCACAGAAGGCACACGACTTCCTCTACTGGGAGTTCCACGAAACCGACCAGATTGGTCTCCGCATGGGCGACTGGAAGATGGTGGTAAAGAAGGGTGTTCCCCACCTCTACAACCTGGCAGAAGACATCCATGAGGACCACGACGTGGCTGCTCAGCATCCGGACCTCGTGAACCAGATGAAGCAGGTAATTCTGCGCGAACACCGCCCGAATGACCTCTTCCCCGTGACCTTGCCGAAATAAATCTTTTTAAAACTATCTTAAAGGTCCAAGACATAAAAAATTCTCCTGTGCTAGTCCACATCAGACTCACACAGGAGAATTTTTCTTTTGGAATGTAAGACTTTCTGTTTCTTCCATCTGACACTCCCTTTCAACCTTAAACAATCAGATTTACAGAAATCGTTCCGCAAGTATATCCACACAAAAAAGGCCCTCCCAAATATAACTTTGAGAAGGCCCTGTATCGTTCAGAAGAAAAGTCTTATTCCAGTTTGTGAATCACCAGCCCCGAACGCAGTTTCGGTTCAAACCACGTGGTTTTCGGCGGCATGATGTTGCCCGTATCAGCAATGTCCATCAGCTGCTTCATGGAAACCGGATAGAGTGCCAGCGCCATCTTCATTTCGCCGCTGTCCACCCGTTTTTTCAGTTCACCCAGTCCGCGAATACCGCCCACGAAATCGATACGCTTGTCCGAGCGCAGGTCCTTGATGCCAAGAATCTCGTCCAAAATCAGGTTGGAAGAAATCGTGACATCCAGTACCCCAATCGGGTCGTTATCGTCGTAAGTGCCCGGTTTGGCCGTCAGACTGTACCATTTGCCCTCCAGGTAAAGCGAGAAGTTGTGCAAGGCTGCCGGCTTGTAGATGTCCGCACCCTTTTCTTCCACTACGAAGTCCTTCTTCAGCGCTTCCAGGAACGCCTGCGGAGTCAGTCCATTCAAATCCTTCACCACCCGGTTGTAATCGATGATAGTAAGCTGCTCGGCCGGGAAACAGACTGCCATGAAGTAGTTGTATTCCTCGTCGCCCCGATGGTTCGGATTCTGAGCCGCCTTTTCAGCACCCACCAGTGCCGCTGCCGCACTACGGTGATGACCGTCGGCAATGTAAAGCGAAGGCATTTCCTTGAACGCCTCTGTCACTGCCTCAATGTCCTTGTCGTCGTCAATCACCCAGAACTGATGGCCGAAACCGTCATCCGGTGCCACAAAGTCATACACCGGCTTCTGAGCCGTATATTTCGCCACCACGGCATCCAGCGTCTTGTTTTCCGGATAAGCAAAGAACACCGGTTCGATGTTCGCATTGTTCACCCGTACATGCTTCATGCGGTCCTCCTCCTTGTCACGGCGCGTCAGCTCATGCTTCTTGATCACCCCGTTCATGTAGTCGGGCACGTAAGCTCCTACCACCAGTCCATACTGCGTCTTGCCGTTCATGGTCTGAGCATAAATATAGTAACACGGTTTGTCGTCCTGCACCAGCCAGCCCTTTTCCTGGAACATCCGGAAATTCGCTACCGCCTTGTCGTACACACGCGGGTCGTGCTCATCCGTACCCTCCGGAAAGTCAATCTCCGGCTTGATGATGTGATACAAAGATTTCTCGTTGCCTTTCGCCTCTTCGCGGGCCTCAGCCGAGTTTAACACGTCGTAAGGGCGGGAAGCCACCTGCTCCACCAAGTCCTGCGGCGGACGAACACCCTTGAAAGGTTTAACTATTGCCATAATGCTTGAAATTTCGTTTGAAAAATAACACTAACGTACACAGCGCATAAATGAAACACATCAGTGCCATGCCGCACAGAAACCCTTTCCAGAAATCATCCAGAAACGACCTGCACAAAGAATTCACCAGCAGCAAGGAAGATCCGAGTCCCAATGGAATCAGCGAATGCCGTTCGTATACAGTCTGTTTCATTTATGCGCAAATTAAAGAGTTATTTCTTGTTTACACGGAATTTCTCACAACCATCTTTCAGGAAGCCCACAATCTGACGGGCCGCTGCAATGCCGGCATTGATATTTGCCTCAGCCGTCTGTGCACCCATCTTCTTCGGAGTAGAGAAATAACGTCCCGGGAAATGATCTACAAACTCATCGTGATGAGCCGGCATGATGTCGGTCACATACTTCAAGTCCGGACGGTCATTCATCAGGCGAAGCAAATCTGCTTCGTTAATCACCTCCTTACGGGCAGTATTCACCAGCAAACCGTTTTTCGGCATGCGGTTCACCAAATCATAATCAATGGAGTTCTTGGTTTCGGCAGTAGCCGGAATGTGCAATGACACCACGTTGCAGGTAGCATACAGTTCTTCTGCAGAATCCACCGGTTTCACGCCGTCGGCCACCATGGCTTCCTTCGGGCAATACGCATCGTAGGCATAAATGTCCATACCGATGCCCTTTGCGATACGAGCCACATTGCGCCCTACGTTACCGTATGCATGGATACCCAGTTTCTTGCCCATCAGTTCCGTACCCGATTTGCCGTCGTAGAAATTACGAACCGCCATAATCATCATACCGAAAGCCAGTTCGGCCACCGCATTCGAGTTCTGTCCCGGCGTATTCATCACGCAAACCCCGTGAGCCGTAGCTGCCTCCAGGTCCACATTGTCATATCCCGCACCGGCACGTACCACGATTTTCAGTTCCTTTGCCGCATCCAGCACTTCCTTATCAATGATGTCACTTCGGATAATCACTGCATTCGCATCCTTCACCGCATCGAGCAACTGCTGTTTTTCTGTATATTTCTCCAGCAAAGCCAGTTCATAGCCCGCTGCTTCTATTTCTTTCCGAATACCGTCGATAGCTACTTTAGCAAACGGTTTCTCTGTCGCAACCAATACTTTCATAATACTTGATTTTAAAAAGAAAACAAGGACGTGTTATCGAAATTCCACGCCCTTATCTTCGGGTATAACAACAATTAATGCATTTTCTCAAATTCCTGCATGCAGTCAATCAGTGCCTGCACACTTTCTACTGGCATGGCATTGTAGCAAGAAGCACGGAAACCACCCACAGAACGGTGACCCTTGATGCCCACCATACCTTTTTCGGTAGCGAACTTCAGGAAGTCGGCTTCCAGGTCCTTGTATTCATCGGCCATGACGAAGCAGATGTTCATGTACGAACGGTCTTCCTTGGCCGTTACGGTGCCACGGAACAGCTTGTTGCGGTCAATTTCGGCATACAGCATGTCGGCACGCTGTTTGGCACGGCGCTGCATTTCTTCCACGCCACCCTGTGCCTTGATCCAGCGCAAAGTCTGGAGAGCCGCATAAATAGGCACTACCGGCGGAGTATTGAACATAGAACCCTTGTCCACGTGTGTCTGATAATTCAGCATGGTTGGGATGTGACGGGAAACCTTACCCAGCGCATCGTTCTTCACGATAACGAAAGTCACACCTGCAGGAGCCAGGTTCTTCTGTGCACCTCCGTAAATACAGATATATTTGGAAACATCTACCGGACGAGAGAAAATGTCCGAAGACATATCGGCCACCATCGGCACATTGACATCCAGGTCGGCATGCAATTCCGTACCGTAGATGGTATTGTTGGTCGTGATATGGAAATAATCCACGCCGGCCGGCACTTCATAATCTTTCGGGATATAAGTGTAGCCTTCTTTTTCAGAAGAAGCCACCTCTACTGTTTCGCCGAATGCTTTCGCTTCTTTCAGCGCTTTCTTGGCCCAAGTACCCGTATTCAGGTAAGCCGCCTTCTTTTCCAGGAAATTATAGGGAACCATACAGAACTCCATGCTTGCACCTCCACCCAGGAACAATACCGAGTATCCTTCCGGAATGTTCAGCAATTCCTTGAACAAGGCCACTGCTTCATCTACCACCGGCTGGAAGTCTTTAGCGCGGTGACTGATTTCCATCAACGAAAGTCCTGAACCATTATAATCAAGAATAGCCTGAGCTGTCTTTTCTATCACTTCGCGAGGCAAAATAGACGGTCCCGCATTAAAATTATGTTTCTTCATTGGAAGTTTGTTTTGGTTAAACAATCATTTTAGCTAACACTTGCGAATTTAGTGATTATTTTTAGACTTCCAAAAGTTTTCGTGATAATTTTACAGCCTTATTGAATTTTATCTTTCAAATTACATACACAAACGCTATTTTAGTGACATATTGACACGAGAATAGTTAGCTATGGCATGGGGATGCTCACGAGTCATAGCAAAATGCGAGACAGCCTTCACCGCCGGAAGGCTGTCATGACACAAAGTTATTATTTTGCCAGTTCTATCAAAGTTTTTACCCCCTTTATCTTTTCATTTTGTATGAGTTTTAACGTTTGTTTTGCCTTTTTCCGAGAAATTGCCGCAAACGCATAGTGGTCTTTCACATCCACACGTCCCACATCGTCCCGGCCCAGTCCTCCTTTCTTCGACAAAAAGCCCACGATGTCAATCTTGTTGATTTTGTCTTTCTTGCCCTTCCCTATATATAAGGTAACAAACTCTGGCAAGGCAGGCTGCGGCGTCGGCTCCGGCAGTTCAAACTCTTCCAGCGGACGGGGCACATAGTCGGGGATACGCTCCTCATCGTGCAGAATCAGAAAGGCATTACCCTCGGCCTCCCAGCGCGCCGTACGTCCGTTGCGGTGAATGAACCCGTCCTCGGCCACCGGCAAGTGATAATGCACCACGTGGCGGATGTCCGGAATATCCAGTCCACGGGCTGCCAGGTCGGTCGAAATAAAGATGTGGCAGCTTCCGTTACGGAACTTATACAGCGCCCGTTCGCGGTCGTCCTGCTCCATTCCGCCGTGGAACGTCTCGCAATACACCTTCATGGAGTGCAGGTACTTCCCTACCCGGTCCACACTCTCGCGATGGTTGCAGAACACCAGCGTCGATTCGTTGCCCAGCGTACACAGCAGCTTGTAGAGCGTTTCCAGCTTGTCCTTCACCGGCGAAGTGACCCGATATACCGACAAGCGCTGTGACACCGTTTCCTCCGGATTCAGGAAATCCAGTTTCAGCGTGCGGTTCATGCCCGTAAAGCGCGGAATCTCCTCCGCATCGGTAGCCGACAGCAGGAAGCGGCGACGCAATGCCGGCAACTTTCCGATGACCTCGGCCATCTCGTCCTGGAAACCAAACTCCAGACACTTGTCGAACTCGTCGATGACCAGTGTACGCACGGTGCCCGCCTCGAAATTCTGCTTGTTCAGGTGGTCATTCATACGTCCCGGCGTACCGATAATCACCGCCGGCGAAATGCCCTTCATGGTGCGGTGTTCCTCCATGGCCGGACGTCCACCGTAACAGCTCATCACCGGAAAGCCGGTCGCCATGGCCTTGAACACCTGCTCAATCTGCAAAGCCAGCTCGCGCGAAGGTACCAGTACCACAGCCTGCACGCCTTCCACTCCCTTTTTCAGTGAGCTCACCAGCGGCAGCAGATAGGCCAGCGTCTTTCCGGAACCCGTGGGCGAGAGTAGTATCAAATCGCTGCCTTCTTTCCACGCATCGATGGAAGCCTCCTGCATGGCGTTCAACTGGTCAATCTTCAGGTTTGATAGTATCGTTTGTATGTCCATAATTCTTGGTTTTTGTGAAAATTGCAACGCATACAGCGTCAAATTATATACTATAACATTCTTCTAATGAAAGCACTTCTTTAATTTCAACTTTACTCTTTATACCATTTGTTATATACCAACATAAAGAATCATTATCAATTCCTTTACTTGTATCAATAATACAATTCCAATAAGATACATTATCCAATGGTTCAGCAGGATCAAGACAGAATAATTTAACAACTTCATCCAATTCATTGTATTCTACTCCTATCACAAAAATAGCATGATTCATCCGAGCATTTAGCACTGTCACAATCACAGGACAATCATCCTCTATGTATGCAAAAATATGGTCTAAAAAATTCTCTTTCTTCCTATGATACATCACATTTATGTCTGAGAAATACATACGAATTTCTTTAGCCATAGTAGATAAGTAATAACCCTCACGAACAAAGCCCTGCTCTTGAAGTAAATGGTCAAGAAATCTATCTTTATTTCCCTTTCTCCCCCTCTGCACGTCAGGATACACATCAATGTCTGCTCCATTAATATGTCCTATACACAGCAGAGCCATAATTACACAATAAACAACACACGCGCCATCCATGTCTCCCTGTTTTCGATGTAATCCTGTTAACCGATTTGAGAGGTCTTTTACTCTTAAACCAAATCGATCCAAGTGCACTCTATTATTAATATAAATATCAACCATAATAACCAAAACTTTTTCTTATCATAACAATCCCTTTCTGACTATACAAAAATAATAAAATCCGGCAAGAATGGGAGGAAATGGAGAAGAATATTCAGGGAATGGCTAAATTTCAAGGAACAGTTCGTTTATACCGACATTTAAACCGCCACTTATACCGCCATTTTTGTATCCTCAACCTGTCGGAAATTCCGACAGGTTAAATTTTCGTCAAGTTCCTGCTCTTCGTAGGTTTCCATCACTAGACGGATGAATAAACTTAAATTCATAATGAGACACACACGAATGAATCAACAGATAAGCTGTTAATTCAAAATCTTATCCATCTTCTCCAGCGGAAGATTCTAAACAATCGAGGGAACCAGTTTATCACTGGTCGAGGGCAATCCCAGTTCCGACTTTGCACGTCTGCCACATGACTCGCCACAATGGCCGGATCCTCCCCGTTACGCACGGCCTCACGAAGCACACGGGCCACCTCTTTTTTATCCGTATATTCCGCCTCACCGAATCCTTTGATAGTTTTCAATACCCGCATGATATTGCCGGCATAGCCCACAAACGTACCAAACTGCGAATAGCTGATATCTTTCAGCGTACAATCCCCGTCAAACAACACAATGTTGTAAATGGGGAGCTGAGCAAACTGTGGAGACTGTTCTTTCAATGCTTTTATGTGACCGGCATTCTGCATAATCGGGTTGTAGAACCGGTATTTCTCCTTACCATAATTCAGAATCTGTGTCCAATAGCGCTGCCTTTCACTTCCAAACAGCCAACCGCTATAATCCTTTACTTCTATCGCCACCAATCCTTGCGGAGTAGCCACCACAAGGTCAATTTGGGAATATCCCCCACTCTTTTTTTTCACGTACAAATCATGAAAGATTGCTTTCGGATGCACTCCTTTCTTTAACATCTTGATAATGAGCTTTCGTTCCGCTTTTGTTCCTCTTGTAGGAGAAGACACAGAGCAAAGCAGCTTCATATCTCTTCGATGACAGAGATACGAAACGATAGCAACAGCTATAATTAAGAAAAGTAATAGATATTCCATAAATGACTTATACAGAAACAACAACTCCATTAATAACCATTGGCTACAGCTTCGCACTTTCTACGCGACTCTACCAATTCAGACAATCTTACTGGATTCTTATCCAGATTCAGCAAAGGCACATATTTGACAATCAGAGATTCTTCTATCTTTTCTAAATTCTCAGAATGAACAATAAAGTTTATTTCCAAATTATCCTCTATCCAACGAATTATTCTAGCAGAATCCTGTGTGGAAAACTTATAATTTCTTTTATTCCTATACCCCAATAAAGAACCAGTTTCTGGCAAATAACCCAATATAGCACCTAATGAACGGAAAAAAGTGCCATGCCCCTTTGCATGCAATTCATTTCCCCACAGCCTTTTCCTTAACGAGTTCGTGGAAATCCCAATATATAAAATTTAATGCATCCTCTCTTTCAACACCTTACTAAAGGTAAGCGGAAGTTTATCAATATTCTTTATCTTGATGACATATACACCAGAAGAATCAGGTACATCTGAATCATTCAACTGTTTCACACTACGGAAATTGGACGAATTCATTATCTGTTCTTCTGATATTTGAGATATAGAAGCTTGAACAGGCTTTTGTATAGATACATTTTTCTCATATTTCCTATTAGAATGTGGTATAAACCACCTTCCATTACTAAGTTGGTAAGCATGTACAATATATCCAGCCCTTAGAATATCCCGCAGAGGTTTTCCAGGTCTGCTCAATGAATCTTTAAGAACTCCAGCTTTATCTAACAATTCAGCTGCTTCAACGGCAGTTAGCACATCTTTATGCTCATATTCAATGTATTTATCTATAATAGATATGATTAATTCTAACTTCTGAGTATTCATAAACATCCACTTAATATAATTCCTGATTATTGATCGATAAGTCTATAAGCAGCTTTATACAGTTCAATCATTCGTATATCCCACCTCAGGCTCAGCAGCCATCGGTATATCCTCATCTTCCGATGTCGTATAAGTCTTGATTTTACGGTCTTCCAGAAAAATATGGTTCAATGTAAAAGCCAATGATTCGAGAGTCTGCGCACAGACTTTAGGTTTCAACTGACACTCCCAGATGGTTATACAATGCCACCCCATTGCAGCAAGCTGACGCTCTTCCTCCACATCCCGCTTCTTGTTTCGTTCCAGTATCCGGATTATCTCATACACATCTCTGATACCCTTTCCCTTAATGTAAGGTATGAAAAAATGAAGATCCTGTAATGCGATGGTCGTCGGAAATTGCCTTCCGGTATAATACAACGTAGCGGTTCCATTTTCAAAATGATCCGAATAACCGACACGACCTTCAACCACATACCCAATAAGTACACGATTACCAACTTCAACGAAAGTTCCTTTCTGAGGAATTACACGCGCTATGACTTCCTGCGATTTGTTTTTTTATGAGTCCTTCTATAAAATGCTCCAATAACATCCTGTTTTCCTCATCTCTTGGACGCAAAGGGAAAGCACCGATATTCACTTTGTCAATACTTTTATAAAATCTGGACATCTCCACATCTACAGAAGCTCCAAACGGTTTATATTCTTATTCATATTTCTTCGTCAATATATTTTGCAAACAAAAATAGTCATTTTCCTCTAATCACTATCGAGACCTTGAATTATTTCAAGAAAAACAATATATCTCAAATATACTCCATTGAGCAATTAACTATTACATCTCTGTTTTTGTTTCTCCCAGGTTAACAAAACGAGCTGTCCCAACAATAAAAATGCATGAACGATTCTATCCGCCATATTCTCACTAAAGTCATTCTCAAATAATAAGCCATGACTTATCAGATTTCTATAATTACAGCCATTAGTTTCTGTAAACAAAACCTTATAATATGTCACGACATCCTCTCCTAAAGCATCTTTCAGTTGTTCTAAAAGTCCTTCCAATGATTTATACTCACTTCCATTTTCAGCTTTTCCCTGAGCCCGAAGAATCTCACCATTAAACATTTCACAAAGATTTCTGATAGCAGATTCAAACTGAGGTATAATCAAATGACATGCTACTATATAATCCCCGGCAAAATATGCATCAAGACCTCTTTTTAAAATATTCCGTTGGCCTTCCTTAATGAGTGGTATATCTTTATTGAATACCTGATTCATAATCCTATCTGTATTCAACAATCCCATTTTCTCTAGTTTAATCATATGTTCATGTAAAATAGGATTTAATAATCTCATTCTCTGATATATTCCTTGTATAAAACGTTGCTTTTTCCCTTCCCCTCCTGTGCCTATGGTACTTATTGGAACACCATTTTTATCTAATTCAACCACAGGTATCAAACTGAATAAAGGAGATTCCCTTTCTTCTTCCTCTTGAAATTTTTTCTCTTGTTCTAGCATTGGAATATACTCTAACAAAAATGTATTCCAACGAGATTCATCATCTCCTTGAAACACCCATTGCCAATATTCTTCCATCATTTTTTTCTGAAAGGTAATTGTAAATGAATGGCGATGCATCTCGGATTTCGCCTTCTCACCTAATGCTCTAACATCCACATACAATGCATTAGCTTCTTTATATAAATGATATTTTCTATAGAGTCTCTGCATTTTCTCTATCATTCCCTGAGACCATAAGCCACCTTTTAACTCAAAAGAAACTTTTACAGCCTGTACTAACCGATCGATAAAAGGCTTTATTTTCTCATTCTGCTTTGTTGCTTTATAAAACTCTGCCAACATTTTTGTCTCCTCATACAAATCATGAGCAAAACGGTCAGTAGTTCTTCCTTCTTTTAAAGCATTTTGTTCCAACCTGTTAAACCGTTTAAGATGATTTAAAAGAACATCTTCTTCGAACTCCGTAAAAAACTTTCGGAATTCAACCAATTCCTCCAGTAATACACGGGCACAATTAAAATTATCATCAGCGGAATACTTCCTATCGAAATTGACAAGAATCCTTACAGCACAATCTATCAATTGCGTATCGTTATTAAATACCGCCATCTTCAATCCATGACGAGCGGCCTCCATATTTTGTCGTTCATATCTAAAAAATTCTCCTTCTGCCACATTCAATGAAGCTACAAGATGTGCATACCGTATTTTTCTAAAATCCGGAGATACGCCAGTTACCTTTTTCTTAAAATCAAGAACCAATCCTGTATACCTCATTTTCAATAGTGGATTTTGGACCTCATCAGCACGTGTTTCCCAATAAGCAATAGCATCTGAAGTAATCATCGATATATCAGGGAAAAATGCTTTATGACTCCCGTCAGAATCTTGTAACTCTCCTGTTGGACCATAATATGTCTTCCAACACTTTCCTGAACCATCTCCAAATGCAAAAGCAAGTTGTTCATAAGTCTTTTCTGCACTCTCTGGAAGTGAACGGATTGCATTAACTATATCCAAGAAACTAAATCCTTTTCTGTCAATGACATCAAATTCAGCCAATTTTTCTTTTAATTGTCGTGTATTCATGTTCATATATTATATTGCCCCAGCAAAAATATCGTCTTTACACAAAAAATCAAATCATATGTTTCCTAGAATTATCACAAAAGAACTATTTTTCCCAATACAATCACTCCACTACGGAGATTACATATAACAACACGACAATCAATCCAAACATATACCCAAATATCACTTTTATCAAAAGCCTAGAACACCGAATGCAAGAATATTGCCTCTCACAGAAAATAAGAAGCGCTTACAAACAATATTGCAGCTATTAGACTAATTCCCAAAAGCACTGAGAAAACTATAGATTAAAGGACAGTTTAATAACATGAGTGCATTGAGTAATGCATTATTTTTTTGTAGTTTTGCAATGTGATAAAAACAACTTTGTTAAAAGCCAATAAAAAGGAACATTATGTTTATCTTATACTTAAAATACATAAGAAATTTTCAACTTTAAGATGAAAATAATATGCAGTTTTCACGTTAGTATAGATCATAATTATTTGCATCCCCAGTTTCCATAAACTTCAAGTAAGTGATAATAAGATGTAACATATCAGTTTCATGATTTCTGATCACATTTATGACAACAAACATGTATTTTCACAATTAAATAATTGATTATATGAATAAATTCTTATGCTTTTTAATATTTGTACTTTCTTTTTTTTCAATTCATGCACAATCTCAAGATTCACAAGAGAAAGTACAAATCCTTATTCAAAGAGTTGATTCCCTTGAGCATGAACTGTCATATTTAAAATTAACTTACGAATTAAATATGCTAAACTCTGACATTTCAATATTTACAAACGAAGTGTACAGCAAATCTATCGGAATTCAATTAAATCTTTATACGAGAAACTTTGACTCCCGATTATATGAATCGTATGACGATTATTATGAATCATGTCAATCTAAGAAAAAATCAATTTCTGAACTCATCGAAGCCAAGAAAGAGCTCTTCGCTCTTAAGGTTATAACATATCCTTATACTAAAAGTGAGCTGAAAACATTAATGACAAGTTATAACGTGATTAATGATGCATACAATGCATTAGAACATTCAATGAATTTACTGAAAATCACTATAGACGCATATAAGGGATACTTGTAAATATGTTGTATTGCACACAATTTAAAGAAAAGAATCCCAATTAATGAAAGAATACGCTATGAGTCATTTTGAAACTTTTATTCCTAAAATCACTACTTACTTCATGCCCAATATAAATTCTCAATATGTCATAAACCAATTATTTCCGAATTCAAAAAATTTATACCTAAATAAAAAACGACAATATTGAAACTATTATAATATATTCAAATTTAAGCATATTAAATTAGAAGCAAATTAAACCTGCACACGAAATAACAACCTCTCCCCCAAATACACCATAATTTTAAAAACGGATTTATTCTGAATTTTCTCTACTCCTATCAAAATGTCACCCACTCCCATCCTCCTTCAAACCTCTTTCTTTTCTCGCTCCATAACCTATACGCTCAAAATCTGCAAGCAGAACCATTTAGCTAAATTCACTTGAGTTCAACTTATAAATGCAACTTTTTGGGTGCGGATAATAAGCAATAAAA